>Ga0256839_1005145_pt1 | contig 12267 bp, 10 predicted proteins | sample 354166metaG_FD_185968 | JGI IMG/M metagenome (GOLD analysis project Ga0256839, IMG submission 185968) | Hydrothermal vent microbial communities from Mid Atlantic Ridge, Atlantic Ocean - 354-166 | ecosystem: Environmental > Aquatic > Marine > Hydrothermal vents | place: Atlantic Ocean: Mid...
TTCGCGGCGGACGTTGTTCTCCCCGTCCACGCCGCCCAAGAAGTAGACCTCGTCGCGGGCCACTGCGCCCTCCACGTGTCGGCGAGGTGCCGGCAGGGGCGGAGCTGCTTCCCACGTGTCCCGTTCGGGGTCGTAGACCCAGATGACATCCTGCACGGAGATGCCGTCCCACCCGCCGGCCACGTAGAGCTGCCCCTCGTAGGCCACGAGCCCGTAATCGGCCAGGGGCGTCGGCAGATCGGCCACCTGATCCCAGCGGTCGGCCAGGGGATCGTAGACCTCGACGGTGGCTACCGGCCGGCCGTTGGCGAGCAGCCCTCCGGGCACGTAGATGCGCCCGTTGAGGAGCACGGCGCGCGCCCCTGTGACGGGAATGGGCTTCGGCGCGCCCGCAGTCCACTCTTCCTGGAGCGGATCGTAGATGGCGACTTGGGAAAGCGGCCCCTCGGCCGAGGCACCGCCCACGACGTAAATGCGCCCCTGGTAGGCCACGGCAGCGGCACCAGCCCTGGGTGAGGGCAGGGCACGCACCTCCTGCCAGCGCCCCGGCACGGCCGGCGCGGCCGATGTTCTCGGCCGCGGGCGCACGAGCCAGGCAGCAGCCAAGATGGCCCCCACGAGGAGCACCAGGCCGACGGCCAGGCCCCACGCGGGGATCACAACGGACGAACGGGGAGAAGCCGCACTGTGAGGAGGAGTTTGCGCCTCGGCGTCACCGGGCGCGCCCGTGTCCGGGGCAGTCGTCGAGGCCTCCTGTTCGCGCGTGGGCGTGGCCGCCTCTTCGCCGTCGGCGGAGGAGATGCCCGGAATCTCCAGCCACCCCTCGCGGAGGGCCACCATGGCCGCCTCGGTCCGGGAGGCCACGCCCAGTTTCTCGTAAATGTTGCGCAGGTGGACCTTGACCGTGTTGGGGCTGATGTGAAGGGCGCGTGCGATCTCCTGGTTCGTGGCGCCCGTGGCCACCAGGCGCATGACTTCCAGCTCGCGCTCGCTGAGCGGGTTGTCGCGCTCCGCCATGAACTCCCTCTGGCTTCCACTTCGTCTGCTGCGTCTTCCTCAGTATTATGCCACACGGAGGCAGCGGAGCAAAATGCAAAAAGGGGACGTGTTGTCCCCCCTTGAGCGGCGGTCCTGGCCCCCGCGCTTCGGCGGCGCCATCTGGGTTGGCGGAAGAGGTTAGCCCTTCTTCTCCTTCTGGCCCTGCTTTCCGTTCCGAGAGCCGTTGGCCACGTCCCGAAGTTTGGGCGCCGGACCCAGCTTCTTCAACAACGTGCGGGCGACTTCCTTAGCCTTTTCCTTTTCACTCATCGTTCTTCCCCCCTCGTGGTCATGCGCAGGCATGTCATTTGCCGTCACTGCACCCGTCTGGCTCCAGTCTACCCGGCCGGCATTCACGTTCCATGAACATCCCGCGTCAAATAGGTGAACGTTTTGTCAACATATTTGTGCGCCATAGCATTGACGGCAGGCACGCGGGGAAGAGCGGGGAAAAACGGGTTGACCGGGGGAAGAAGCGTGCTACAATACGGTCACCGTACATTCCACAGCAGGAGGGTGAACCGTGAAGATCGTGATCGAATACTGTGCTGTCTGAAAGTACCTGCCCAGAGCCGTCAGGATGACGGAGCACATCTTGACCGACTTCGAGGAGCAGGTGGAATCGCTCACGCTGGTTCCGTCTGATGGGGGCGTCTTCGAGGTGACCGTGGACGGCGAGCTGGTCTTCTCGAAGAAGCAGCTCGGACGCCACGCCACCTACGAGGAGGTCCGGGACGCCATTCAGGCGCGGTTGGGAGGATAGGCCGGCCGCGCCGCCACCACGGTCAACTCGACACCCGAACGGGAGACGAGCGGCGGGGCATCTCGCCGCTCGTCCCCTGCTGAGCCAAGGCCACACGGAGGGGAGTGGAGATTATGTCGCGCGTCGCCCAGGCCGGAGACCGGGTCCTGCTCATCGACCGGCGCCACAAGCGCCACATCGTCACCTTGGAGCCGGGTCGCACGTTTCACACCGACCGGGGCGTTATCCCCCACGACGCCCTCATCGGCCACCCCTACGGCCGACAGGTTCACACCCACTTGGGCGAGCCTTTCACCGTGCTCCAGCCCAGCATCGCCGACTTGGCCAAAGCCGTGCGGCGCACCACGCAGATCGTCTACCCCAAGGACAGCGGCTACATCCTCATGCGCCTGAACGTCCACGCGGGCGCGCGCATCATTGAGGGGGGCACGGGCAGCGGCAGCCTGACGATGGTCCTGGCCCACGGGGTGATGCCCACGGGCCACGTCTACACGTACGAGCGCCGGCCCGAAATGAGCGCCTTGGCCGCCCGCAACTTGGCCAAGGTGGGCCTGGATCGCTACGTCACCCTGCACGTGCGGGACATCGCCGACGGGTTCGTGGAGGAAGATGTGGACGCCGTCTTCCTGGACGTGCGCGAACCCTGGCTTTACTTGGAACAAGCCCAACGCGCCCTCACCGGCGGGGGCTTCTTCGGCGCCCTGGTGCCCACCACCAATCAGGTCTCCGCCCTGTTGGCCGCCATGCAGGCCGGCCCCTGGTACGACGTGGACGTGGTGGAGCTCCTGCTGCGCCGCTACAAGCCCAACCCCGAACGGCTGCGGCCGGAGGACCGCATGGTAGCCCACACGGCCTTCCTGATCTTCGCCCGTTATGTCAAGATGTCGGTCGGGGCAGACAGCGCCCCGGCACCGTGAGGCAGCAGCCCCCGGCGTTTACTCAGCCGCCTGAAGCTTGCGCCGCTCCTCCTCGGCGAGCTGTCGGCGCAGGATCTTGCCCACGGTGGTCTTAGGCAGTGAGTCCCGGAATTCGACCAGCTTGGGCACCTTGTAGGGGGCCAGGCGGTCGCGGCAGAACTGGATGATCTCCTCCTCGGTGGCCATTTCGCCCTCCCTGAGCACCACAAAGGCCTTGACCGTCTCGCCCCGGTAGGGGTCGGGCACGCCCACGACGGCCGCCTCGAGCACTTTGGGGTGTTCGTAGAGGACTTCCTCGACCTCGCGCGGGTAGACGTTGTAGCCGCTGGCGATGATGAGGTCCTTCTTGCGGTCCACGATGTAGAAGTAGCCGTCCTCGTCCATGCGGGCCACGTCGCCGGTGTGAAGCCAGACGCGCCCGTCGGCGTCCGTGCGCAGGGTCGCTTGGGTTTCCTTGGGGCGGTTGTGGTACCCGGCCATGACTTGGGGACCGCTGATGACGATCTCGCCCACCTCGCCCACAGGAAGCTCCTCGCCCGTCTCGATGTGGACGATCTTGGCCAGGGTGTCGGGCATGGGGATGCCGATGCTGCCTGGCTTGCGCCTGCCGTTCAGGGGGTTGGCGTGGGTGACGGGGCTCGTCTCCGTGAGGCCGTATCCCTCCACCACTTTGGCGCCCGTGAGCTCCTCGAACTTCTTCTGCACTTCCACCGGCAGGCTGGCCGCGCCGCTCAGGCAGTATTTGACGGAGCGCAGGTTGTACTTCTGCACGTCGGGGTGATTGTTGATGGCGGTGTAGAGGGTGGGCACGCCGGGGAAGAAGGTGGGCTGATACTTGTCGATGAGCTTGAGGATGCGGTCCAGCTCACGGGGGTTGGGCAGCAGGATCATGGCCCCACCCACGGCAACGGCGAAGTTCATCACCGTGGTCATGCCGTAGGAGTGGAAGAGGGGCAACGCGCCCAGGACCGACTCCTCCCCCTCCCGGAGGCCGGGAGTCCAAGCGCGCACTTGGAGGGCGTTGGCCACCAGGTTGCGGTGGAGGAGCATGGCTCCCTTGGGCACGCCGGTGGTGCCGCCCGTGTAGCCCAACACGGCCAAGTCGTCCTTGGTGGTGCCGGCCGGCCGGCGGCTCTCGGGGCTGTGGCGGCGCAGCAGCTCGAGGAACCAGGAGGTGTTGGGCAGGCCCCGGATGTCGGCGGCGTGGCCTTCCTTCTTCTCCTTGAAGAGGGTGAAGAGCAGCTTGATGAGCGGGGGGAAGTAGTCCTTGATGTTGGTCACGATGACGTGTTCCACAGGGGTCTCGTCCCGGACGGCCTGCACCCGGTCGAGGGTCATGGTGAGGGTGACGACCACGCGGGCCCCGCTGTCGTTGAGCTGGTGGTGGAGCTCACGGGGGGTGTACGTGGGGTTGGTGGGCACTACCACGCCACCGGCCCGCAGGGTGCCGTAGTAGGCGATGACGAACTGGGGGCAGTTGGGCATGTGGACGGCCACCCGGTCCCCCTTCTCGAGCCCCAGATGTTGGAGGGCAGCGGCGAAGCGGCTCACGGCCTCGTCGAGCTCGCGGTAGGAGAGCTGCTTGTCGAAGAAGATGATGGCCGGGCGGTCGGGGAAGCGGCGGGCGGTGTTGGCCAGGAGCGCGTCGAGGGTGTCATCGGGATAGTCGATCGACTCGGGCACACCCGGGTCGTAGAACTGGAGCCAGGGTTTGTCCATAGAGACCTCCTTTGGCACTATGCACTTTTCAACGCCGGCCTGACGGAAGACGTCGTGGTGTGGTGCGCACTCCGCAAACACTCAGCCGTGTACCAGTATATACCAAACAAACGTTTGGTGCAAAACCGTTCTCTGACCGCCCCGCGCCCCGCGAGGTCAGGGGGAGCTCAGCCGCTCCAAGGCGACGGCACACACCTTGTAGTCGGGGATTTTGGCCTTGGGGTCGAGGAGGTCCAAGGTTAATTCGTTGGCAGCGGCCTCGGCGAAGTGGAAGGGGATGAAGACGACGCCCTTGGGCGAACGGGCCGTGACGGCGGCCCGGACGACGATCTCGCCCCGGCGGGAGCGCACGCGCACGCGCTCGCCCGGGCGGATGTCAAGGCGGGCCGCGTCATGGGGGTGGATTTCCACCACGGGTTCGGGGTAGATGTTGTCCAAGCCCGAGTGTCGGGTGATGGCCCCGCCGTGCCAGTGGTAGAGCACGCGGCCGGTGGAGAGGATGAAGGGGTAGTTCTCGTCGGGCAGCTCGGCGGAGGGGCGGTAGGCGAGGGACACGAACTGCCCCCGGCCGCGGGGAAAGGAGTCGGCGAAGAGGTAGGGGGTGCCGGGGTGATCTGGCGAAGGACAGGGCCAGTGGACTCCTCCCTCCTGCTCGATGCGGGCGTAGGTGATGCCCTGGAAGGGGGGCGTGAGGGAGGCCATCTCCTGCCAAATGGCCTCGGGCCCGTCGTAGTCGAAGCCCGCGCTGGAGGTCCGCCCCAGCTTGCGCTCCACGCGCTTGGCCAAGTCACAGATGATCTCCCAGTCGGGCCGGGCCGCGCCGGGCGGGTCGAGAACACGGCGCACGCGCTGCACGCGGCGGTCAGTGTTGGTGAAGGTGCCCTCCTTTTCGGCAAAGCTGCAGGCCGGCAGGATGATGTCGGCGTAGGCGGCCGTGGGGGTCAGGAAGATGTCCTGGACGAGGAGGAAGGGAAGCTGCTCGACGATGTGGCGGGCGTGGCGCAAGTTGGGCTCGCTCATCATGGGGTCCTCGCCCATGACGTAGTAGGCCACGATGTCGCCGGCCTCGGCCGCGAAGGCCATTTCCATGGTGGTCAGGCCGGGGCGCGGGTTGAGGGAGACGCCCCACGCAGCCTCGTACTCGGCGCGCACTTGGGGATCGTCCACGCGCCGGTAGCCGGGGAAGACGTTGGGCAACCCGCCCGAGTCGGAGCACCCTTGGACGTTGTTCTGGCCCCGCAGGGGGTTGAGCCCTGTGCCCGGCCGGCCGATGTGCCCGGTGAGCAGGGCCAAGTTGGCCAGGGCCAAGGCGTTCTCGGTGCCGTGGACGCTCTGGCTGATGCCCATGCCCCAGTAGATGGCCGCCCGCTCGGCCGAGGCGTAGAGGCGGGCAGCCTGGCGAATCATCTCGGCCGGCACGCCGGAGATGGTCTCGGCCCATTCGGGCGTGCAGTCGGCCAAGGAGGCGGCGTACTCCTCAAAGCCCTCGGTGCGGGCGGCGATGAAGTCGGCATTGTACAGCTCCTCGTGGACGATGACGTGGGCCATGGCCTGGAAGAGGGCCACGTCGGTGCCCGGCCGCTGGCGCAGCCAGAGGGCAGCGAAGTGGGTCATCTCCGTCTCCCGGGGGTCCACGACGATCATCTTGGCGCCGCGCCGGACTACGGCCTCGCGCAAGAAAGTGCTGATCACTGGGTGGGTCTCACTGGTGTTGGAGCCGGTGACGAGGAAGACATCCAAGCGGCTCATTTCGGCAATGGAGTTGGACATGGCCGCGGAGCCGATGGCCATTTGGAGCGCGGTGACCGAGGCGGCGTGGCAGAGGCGGGCGCAGTGGTCCACGTTGTTGGTGCCCAGCACGGCGCGCACGAACTTCTGGAAGACGTAGTTGTCCTCGTTGGTGGCCTTGGCCGAGCAGAAGGTGCCGATGGCATCGCCGCCCCGCGTGCGGACCACGTGGGCCAGGTGGTCGGCCGCCAGCTCGAGGGCCTCGTCCCACGAGGCTTCCCGGAAGCCGTCGAGGCCCACAGGCTGGCGAGGCCGTTGGCCGAACGCCTTGCGGACGAGGGGGCGGGTGAGACGTTCGGGGTGGTGGACGAAATCAACGCCGAAACGGCCCTTGACGCAGAGCCGGCCGTAGTTGGGGGCCACGTCGAAGGGGGCGGTCACGCGGAAGATGCGGCGGTCCTTCACGTGCAGGTCTACCTGACAGCCTACGCCACAGTAGGGACATGTGGTACGCACAATCCGGTCGGCGGGGAGCATGTGGCCCTCCTTTCCCTCCACTCCGTTGGGGATCCTGTGTAGTTCATTGTACTCCCCTTCGCCGGAGGCGACAACCTCAGTCTTCAAATCCCCGAGGGCAGGGGAGCGCTACCGCGAAGGGCCAACGTGCGACCAGGGGGGCTACTTCTTGAAGGCGAACAGCTCGCCGCCGCAGTGCCCACAGGTGCCCCGCACGGCCGTGTGGCCGCTGCGAGTGGTCACGTGGTGCGCGTTTTCGACGGGCCGACGGGCGTGGCAGATGGGGCAATAGGCGACGATCTCCCCCTCGTCCGTCTCAAGGGTGGACGGAGGGGGCTGTTGGGCTTGCGGCAGGGCGGAGAGGGGCTCCTCCGGCCTGTCGTCGGGCTGGGCAAGGGGGGCAGGCTCCTCAATCTCCCGGATCTCCCCCTCGAGGACCTCGCCGGCCGGCGGCATCTCCTGCGGTGGCGCGGGCAGGCCCACGCGCGCCGACCGCGCCTGCTCCCAAGCCCGTGCCAGAACAGCGCCGGTCACCAGGGGGCTTCGCTCCAAGTGGAGCCATTTCGCCTCCCACCGGCGCCGGTCACTCTGCTGGAGGTACCAGTAGATGCCCCACCCCAAGGCGAAGCCAACGATAATGCCGCCCACAATGTACGTGATCATGCTCGATTCCCCCGTGGCCAGGAAGACTGCCGGGCACCGTCGCACACCACGAAGTGCCCGGCGCGCTCAACTCGCTCGGTGCCAAAATGTTCTTCCCAGTGATACCACAGGGAGAAGCTCCTTGTCAATAGGCCTTTTGGTCTGGGGATGCCTGCCCGCCGATCATCGGCTTCCGGTCGCCGAAGACGATCCCGAAGGGAAGAACGGCCAATCGTTGAGCGAGCAGACATCTCCGACGCTCACAGGCGCCCCTTGCCGGGCGCTGACGACAACGGCCTCCTTGTTTTGCGGGGCGTAGATGGCCAGCCAAGGCACACGGGGTGCATAGAGGCGCACCAAGGCCGTGTAGAGCCAGAGGGGCAGTTTGCCGCCCACAACAAGCCCGTGTCCCCGGCGCGGCTCTGGCGCGCCGGCGCCGGCCAGCGCTTCGCGTTCCACGTAGGCTTGGGGCAAACGCACGTTCATAACCGTGTACTCGGGGCCGCACACGCAGTGGAAGTGGCCCAAGGGTTCGGCGCCCACGGCCAGTTCCGGCGGCGTGATCCAGCCGAGGACGGAGTCGAACTGGAACATCTGGGCCGACCGCGCCGCTGTGGCCGCCGCCGCGGCGCCGTAGACCCACGTGGGAGCGACGCCGTACAGGGCCAGCGGCCCGTCGGGCAGGGAGGCAACGAACTGGGCCAACATGTGGGGTTCCCACCGGCGCCCGGCAGGCCAGAGGTACACGTCCACCAAGTGGGCGCCGGCCGGCAGCATCCGCCGGTGAACGGCGCGCAGGGTCATGTGATCGAAGGCGAAGAGCGCTTGCAGCCGCCGGACGACGGCGCCCAGTGCCGGCTGATCGGCAAGGTGTGTGTGACGCCGGAGCTGGGTGAGCGTTCCGCGTATGGGGACGTGTGGGTCCGCCGGCACCTCCACGTCGCCTTGGCCGTCGAGGCGGGAGTGCAGCGCGGCCAACACGGTGAGCCCCATCTCGCGCGCGAACTCCTCCCACTCGCGGAGCCGGCTCGGGTCGGCGCTCAGGAGGAGGGCGTGAGTACACCGGCGCGCGATGATCCGCTGCTCCTCGGTGATCTTGCCGCCGGCGTCCACCAACAGGGGCAGGTGACGGCCGGTAACGGCCTGTGCGATCCGCTCGGCGAACGCCTTGTCGAAAGGGCGCTTGTAGCGAAGTCGCCGGACCAGGCGGGGGTCGGCCTCGTGGAACCAATCCCCCTCGCCGTCGGGCGCCGCCCGGAGGACGTAGAAGGCAGGGGGCGGGGAAAGGCGTTGCAGGGCGCGCTTCAGCAGGTAGGTGAAGACCGACTTGCCGCTGTGTGGGGGCCCGCCAATCAGGACGGCCGGGAAACGGAAGGCGTTCATGCCATTCCCCCTTTGGAACAAATTGACCATAAGGGTTACTCTCATATAATGATAACAGGGTAGGCACAAAAGGGACATCCGAGGAGTTTTCCCCATGCCAAAGGCCACGCTGGTTGCCACCCTTGGAGGACAGCCCCAAGTCGTCACCTTCGCGCTCGACCTCCTGCGGGAAAGCGGGCATCCCATTGCCGAGGTCATCGTCGTCCACCTCCATCCCACATCTGTGCGTCTACGTGACGCCCTGGAGAGGCTGGAATGTGAGTTTCGCGGCGGGCCCTACTGTGATGCTGCCATTGAGTTTCGCTTCCTGCTCGTGCGGCGCGGCGAGGACCCCCTGCCCGACATCCGCTCCAAGGCCGACGCCAACGCCGTGTGGCACACCTTCCGCCATCTCTTCCGCGAGCTGAAGGGGGAGCACCGTGCGATTCACCTGTGCATCGCCGGCGGCCGCCGGCTGTTGGGCTACCTGGCGATGAGCGCGGCCCTCTTCATCTTCGACCACGCGGACACGATCTGGCACCTCTACACGCCGGAAGCGGTTCAGGAGCAAGTGCGCGACGGCCGGCGGATGCACCCCATGCCGGGAGACGGCGCGCGGCTGGTGATGGTCCCCTTCACGCCGCTGGGCGCCGAGTTCCCGGCCCTGTGGAGCCTCGTGGGCCCCGGGGCCGGGCCGCTCTCGGCCACCCCCGCCCTCACGCGCGCCCGCAGGCCACAGGACGAGGAGGAGCGCCACAAGTGCCAAGAGGTGTGGGATCGGCTCACCCGCCGCCAGCGCCAGGTGCTTTGGCTCATCGCCCACGGCCTCTCCGTGCGCGACATCGCCCACCGCCTGCAGATCACCGACACCACGGCCAAATCCCACAGGCGCGCCATCGCCGGCCACGTGCGCGCCATCTGGGGCCTGCCCGCCAAGAGCCGCATCACCACCCGGATGCTCGTACACCACTTCGGCCCCTTCTGCCAACACCTCGACCCGCCGTAGAGGGGGAACCGGCACATTCACCCTTTTTGCGCCTTTTTTGCTCCCCCACACACGGCCAGAAGGGTGAACGTGTGTCGGGGGAGTGTGGTATAATGGGAAAAAAGTTCTAAATGTGCAATGATTTCTTTTGGGAGAGAGACATGGATCACCAAAGGGAAACAATTCTACTACATGGAGACGCGGATGCAATTAAGGAACTCGTCTTCGAGACCTCTTCATTGCCCCAAATTCGTGGCGGCAGTCAATTGCTGGTGGAATGCGAAGCGGAGGTCACGCGAAGAATCGAGCAGCTCGGCGGCGAAAAGATTTACTGTTCGGGAGGCAGTTTTCTTTTCAAGGTTCCTGCAGATCAAGCGGAAGAGGCGAAGAAAGCCATTGAAAAACTGTACCTTGACCGCACTCTGATGGCTACGGTGACGGTGGTCTATGAGCAACACCCACTGCCTCGACCTTCCACGGATTCCCCTCCGGACGGATGGGCCAGGCGACTTTGGGATGCTCACCAACATGCACAACAGAGCGGCGATTTCGCCCGACGGGTGGCCTTTCTCATCGCACGGGTTCGTGAGGCAAAGGCACAGAAGCGTGAAGTCCCTTTCTTTGAAACATTTCCCTTCGGTAGACGGTGTGAGTCCTGCGGAAAACGGGTAGCGTTGGAGGAAGTGCTCCGTTATGAGCCGGGGGAAGAAGAAGTCGTCCCCGAGCGAGTGGCCTTGTGCCAGGTCTGCCTGCGGCGTCATCAAGAGGGCGTGAGGGGCAAGAAGGATAAGGCGCGTGGGAGATTCAACCAGGAGTTCTTGGACTTCGCTTCTCCACAAGCGAAACAACCACCCGATCTGGACCACCTGGTGAAGAGCGCACGGCGCACATACATCGCCTTTCTCTACGCCGATGGGAACGACATCGGCCGATTGTTACAACAAGTCCAAAGTGAAGATGAGTTTAAAGCACTCTCCGAAGCCCTGGAGAAGGGCACCCAGCAAGCCCTGTTTGAGGCGCTGCGGGAAGTGTGTGGTCCAGAACTACGGAAGAGCGAGGGGTATTGGCCTTTTGAAATTGTGAACATCGGTGGCGATGACGTGACGCTTTTGGTGCAAGCCGGTTATGCATGGGAAGTGGCCGTGGAATTCCTTCAGCGGTTTGAGGAGAAGATCAAAGCTCAGATTACGGCAAGTGATGGGCTTGGACATTGGCCTCAGGCCTGGCCGGAGAGAATTACAGCCTCCTGTGGCATCGCTATCGCCGATGTGAAATATCCGGTCCGCTATCTCGAATTGCTGGCAAGCGATTTGCTCAAGCAGGCCAAGCAAGAGGCTAAGGCGAGGAATTGCAGCGCTCTCAGCTTTCTATGGTTGGCCAATCCCATCGCGGCTGAGAAAGCCGAGCCACTTATGGGTCACTACACCCGCGAGCCCAATGGATGGGACCTAACCGCTCGCCCCTATGGGTTGGACCGGGCGAAGCAACTCATGGAGCTGGTTCAAGATGCTTCACAGTGGTCCAGGACACTGCGTCACCGCTGGGGCGAAGCACTGGAAAAGGGTATGTGGGTATCACTTAATACCGTTTACTACGACATCGCGCGCAGGAAGGATGAGGAGCGGGCTCAGTTTGCGGAGTTTCTGTCAAAAGTGGGGAGGTTGGCACAACGAGAGGAATTCAGGACAGAAGCACCGGCTCCGCTCTGGCAGCCCTATAAGGAGGGCCAAAGGCCAAGATGGCGGACTGCCCTGCTCGACGTGCTAGAGTTGGCTGAGTTACGCGCTATGCGTCCCGATGTGAAGGAGGAGGAAGAGTAATGGAACACTTGCGCTTGGAACTACGCCTGATCTTGAGAACCGCCTTTCACACCACGGGGAACCGCCGGCGCTGGGGGGCGGATAAGGCCCTGGCCATGTCTGCGGACGGGCGCTATGTGATCCCGGCCACGACATTGAAGGGGGTTTTGCGAGATCGAGCGGAGGCCCTGCTCCGGGTCTGGGGGCAGCCGGTATGCACAGGGCCAATGCCAGAGACGATGTGTGCTGATCTCAATTCCCTGTGTCTGGCGTGCCAGGTTTTTGGGCATCCCCAGCGACCATCCCCGCTACGGTTTCAGGACGGGCATTTTGCCGGGGATGTGGGCACGCTCATCCGTAGTGGTGTGAGCATCAGCCGTCAGCGACACGCAACCTTGCCCCACCGTCTGTTCTTCGTCGAGACGACAGAGCCCGGCCCTTTGACCTGTCTGGCCATTTGTGAGGGCTACTTTCCCGACAGGGCTGCGGCTTACCGGGCAGCGGCACTGGTAGCGCTGGCCGTCCGTTGGATATCGGCCATCGGTGGGGGACGCACCCGCGGTCTGGGATGGTTAGAACGAGGCGAAGTAGAGCCCACGCTAAATGACAACCGATTCTACAAGCGAAATCCGATTCCACAAGCGGAATTAGAGGCGCTCTGGCGCACGTGGTCTGGAGGGAGCAATGTGGCTGAAGGTTAGACCCGAGGAACCCCTAATTTTGGGAGATGTACGGGCCGGCTCTCAGTTTCTCACCACCGTCCAGTACATTCCCGGCCGGGTGTTGCGAGGCGCGTGG
>Ga0256839_1005146_pt1 | contig 12264 bp, 8 predicted proteins | sample 354166metaG_FD_185968 | JGI IMG/M metagenome (GOLD analysis project Ga0256839, IMG submission 185968) | Hydrothermal vent microbial communities from Mid Atlantic Ridge, Atlantic Ocean - 354-166 | ecosystem: Environmental > Aquatic > Marine > Hydrothermal vents | place: Atlantic Ocean: Mid...
CTAAGAGAGCCTACAACAGGCTGGTCAGAATTATCAAGGGACTTGAGAAGCATGACGGAAGAAGTCAAAACCGAAGAAAGACATGAAAAAACCAAGTACGAGGAAATACTTGCGAAAATCGAAGAACTCCAGAACGCCAAGGTCGAAGATGCGCAGCACCGGCAAGAGGGATCTGGAACGGAGGAACAGGAAGAAGAGGAAGACCTTAAACAGGTTTTCAGGCAGAGTCTGGAAGAACTGAAGAAAGAGCTTCTTGAGATCGAGAAGCAGCGGGAGCACAAGGTGTTCCTTGAGAAGGTGTTCGGTGAAAACCCCGATGACAAGATCAAGGAGCTTGCCAAGGATACAGGGCTGTCAGAGGACACTCTTGTAACCATGGCAAGTGAAAACATCGAAGCTCTCAAGAAGTTGTTTCCTGACAACAGCAGCACTTTCCTGTTCAGCAACGAAAGCAATGCTGGAAGCTCTCATCAACAGGAAGATACCAGCAAGGAAGCAACCGAACTTGCTGATCTCTTTCGGAAGACGAAAGGTTTCATGTCGCCTCAGCAGTATGGCGCTGTTGTAGCGAAATGGGAGGTTGTCTCTGAAAAGATCGGAAAGAGAGATTTCAGCCCTTTTCCAGAGGATCATAACGTATGAGTATCACTACTACAACTGCAACTAACCTCATCAGGACAGATGTCTGGTCGGACATGATTAAGGATATCCTGCTTGATGAGCTTATGGCACAATCGTATGTCCAGAACGAACCGATGTTCGGGGATGGCAATACGTTTCATGTGCCGAGTGTCGGTGAACTGACCGCACAGAACTATGTTGAGGACACCCCGGTTGTATTCCAGCCGCTCTCGACTGGTGACTGGACCCTCAGCATTACCGAGTACAAGCAAGCCGGTGTCTACATCACCGACAAGATGAAACAGGACAGCCGCTACATCAGCCGTGTCATCTCGGAACTTCCGGGCAAGGCTGCAAGAGCTATCATGCAGAGCTACGAGGTTGATGTGTTCAGCCGTCCTGAAGCCGTGTTCAACACAGGCCCGAACTCGACAGCGACCATAAACGGCGGGATGCACAGGTTTGCCGCCTCCGGCGCGAACGGCGAACTGACCATTGATGACTTCTCGTGGGCCAAGAACTCTCTTATGAGAGCGAATGTGCCTCTACAGAACATGGTCTGCATCGTGTCGCAGAATGTTGCCACCAGACTTGAGCGCATGGCCACGAACATCGCTGTAAACGTCAATCCGATGTGGAACAATGTTGTGAACAATGGGTCTCTCACTGGGACAAGGTTCCTGTTCAACCTCTCCGGCTGGGATATCTATGTGAACAACTATCTGCCTACAGGTATCAACACCGACAACGCGCTTCCTGTCTACAACGGATCTGCAACGGTTAACTTCACAACTGCCGGAAACGAGGCTGATGTTGCACTGTTCTTCTCGAACGCTTCAGGTGTCATCCCGTGGCTTGCTGCATGGCGTCAACAGCCTACTGTCGAGGCATTCCGTAACGTCAGCTATAAGCGAGACGAGATTTCCATCACCGCCCGCTGGGGTGTCGGTCTCTACCGTCCCGAGTCTGTGGTTGAGGTTCTTGTCAAGCCTGTGGTGTAATGGGTTGAACAATGGGTGAATACCAACCAGAACTCGTTTGCTGCTTCCGACTTCGGCGCAGACGGTGACACTGTAATCGAGAACGTGAACCACATGTCTTACAAGGATGTTCTGCCGGACCCTGATGGCAATCCTGCTCAGGACTACTATCTGGCTATCAGCGGAGACTTGTCCGACTGGACTGACTTCGAAGACACGGTGTTCGTTCTGTATGTCCAAGGTTGAACGAGGGGGCTTCGGCCCCCTCCACTCAGGAGATCACCATGCTTAGTAACGACAAGCTTTTCGTGAGGGCACCAGATCAGATCAGGAATGATGGTGGTGTAGTAAGCATTCACTCGAAGGCATGCGGTACAAACCTGTATTGGGAGGAAATCATGACCAAGAAACATCACAGGGGATAATTCGTACATGACGTTCTTTATCGAAGGAACCACAACTAGGGGGCAGTTTGATTACAAGCTGGTGTTCTGGAGATGTCGATAGACCACAGAAATATCACCGATCCTGATGTCCACGAACCAAAGAACATATCTACAGCAGCGGCGGGGTCGGTGTATGTAGCAAACGGGACAGGCACAGGTGCATGGCTGACTGTCAGGAGAAACCTGATACAGCAACTCAGATATGAAGATCTGTCGCAGAATGTCGTTATATCGGCTCCAGCCATGACTTCCGGCGTCATTGATCTTGTCTCTGTATATGTTCAGGAAGCAACCACCCCGTTCTCAATGAACATCCTGCATAACGGCGGTGTCGTTAGTGTGCTGAACTTTCCGAACACGACAGGGTATGGCTACGTATCGAACACTGTTGCCTTGAATGTCATCGAAGGGGATACCCTTTCCGTGTCTGCAAATGGAATGGGAACTGCTGTGAGCGCTGATATTGCATTCCGCTGCATGGAGTCCATCACATGAAGAAGACACTAAGAGAGATCGTTACAGAGATCATAGACTACCTTGACAGCGAGCCTGTGTCTTCTATCAACGATACAAGTGAAGCCTTCCAGATAGCAAGGATCGTGGAGAGAACCTACTACAACCTGTTCAAGGTGAACACTCTCCCGGAGCACAAGCAGCTTGTAAACCTTGTTGTCAACTCGGACAACACCTACCCTACACACCTGAAGGTCCCTGATGACGTGATCCACCTTGACAATGTATGGTATGATGTTGAGAATGATCCTTCGAAGCCGAGGAACTACAAGGAGATCTGCTATCTGAAACCGTTGGAGTTTCTGTACAAGACAGACAGGTATCAGGGTGATATCCAGATAGTCCCTGATAAGCACGCGAACACGGATCTCAGGATCAGGAGAGACAAGCACCCTGACTTCTACACATCCTTTGACGATGAGTGGATCGTGTTCGATAGTTTCGACTCATCCGTTGATGATACGATACAGGCAAGCAAGCTCAGGGGGTATGCAACAGTGATCCCGGCATTCCAGCTTACAGATGACTTCATACCTGACATTGATATCAACATGTTCCCAGTGCTGGTGGAGGAAGCAAAAAGTGTCGCTTTCGAAATCCTTAAAGGCTTCAGGAGTCAAAAGGTTGAACAGAGCGCAAGAAGGAACCGATACCTCTATCGACCTGATAAGCAGAGTGTCGGAAGATATAGGCTCTGGAATAATTACGGAAGAAGTGTATAGCTACAAGGTTCCGTACGCTAGGGGCCTTGTCATCCCGATCTACTACACGCTAACGTTCTTTGACAATGGAACCAGCCTTACGGTGGCTTTCAACCACGAGGGTCACAAGGATACATGGAAAGCTTTGCCTGTGAGACGTGGTGGACTAAGGGGCTACAGGCTTGAGGCATACCGTGAGAAGCTGGTAGAGCCAAGAAGGGTTTACACTTCCGAAGACATCTATACAAACTGGGAAGACGCCCTGTCGGAGCCAATGAGAAAGTGCAGGATCAGGAAGCTTCGGAAGAAGGACGCAATAGAATGGAAGATCTGTCTTCTGCCGTCAACGAAAGAGGAATGGAAGGAGAAAAGACGTGACGGTAAAAGAAAAGCCGATAGTGGCTCTGACTGGTGGTATAGTGACGGAAGCCTCGGAACTTACCTATCCAGAGGGGACTACCACAAACGAGTTGAACGCTACAATCGAGCGTGATGGCTCCAGAAGAAGAAGACTCGGTTTCAACTTCGAACTGAATAACCAGTTTCTTTCTGTTCCAAGCAAGCAGATAACAAAGACAAGCGTCTGGAGAAACGTCGGCAACATCTCCGGCAGAACGAATGTCGTTGTCCAGATAGGATCAACCATCTATTTCTACAACGTCGATCCGGGCCAGCCTCTGTCTTCCGGTCTTCTCTCTTACACCATCAACCTGAACTCCTACCTTGCCCCTGCTGCATCAGGTGTAGCTTCTAAGATAGACACAACCTCTGTCAGGGGCAGGCTTGTAATTGTCAGCAGCGACATAAATCCCATACTTGTCTCGTTTGATGGAACGAACTATTCGGATCAGGAGATAGAAATAAGCGTAAGAGACTTCGTGTGGCTTGGAGACAGAAGCACCTACACAACTGATGGTCCGTTCCCGCCGCCAGACACACGTCTGTATGATACCTACAACTCCGGCTGGACGAACAACCCGTACACAACCTATACCTCAACCGTGAACGCCTCTCCGGCCCTGACACATCAATGGTTCGCAGGCAAGGACAGCAACGGTCTGTTCAATATCACTTCATGGCAGCGCATCTATGCCGGAACATCCATAATCACCAACGGCAGGTTTGTTGTCAACCTCTGGAACAGGGACAGGGCTACGGTATCAGGTATCGGCAACACCTCACTTAACACGACCGAAGACGCAAGGTTCTCATGTGTGGAAACATTTGCAGGCAGGGTGTGGTATTCCGGTATCAACGGATCAACAGACGACAACGGATCCAAGGTATTCTTCAGCCGTGTGATCGTGGATGATGTGAGGGATATCGGGAATCTGTATCAGGTGAATGACCCGACATCTGAACAACTGTCTGATCTTCTGGATACTGATGGTGGTTTTATTTCCATTCCTGAAGCCTACCAGATCAGGAGACTGTATGCGATTGGACCTTACCTCATTGTGTTCGCCTCAAATGGTATCTGGCGGATAAGCGGTGTGGATGATGTGTTCAGGGCAAATGATTACGTTGTATCCAAGGTCTCCAATGTAGGACTTGAATACCCTGACAGTCTGGTGGAGAGTGACAGCAAGCCATACTGGTGGTCAAGGTTTGGCATCCATACCCTTGAAGCAGATCAGACAATGAACGTTAGAGAGGTGAACATCTCCATCAATTCTGTTCAGACTCTGTGGCTTGAGATCGACAACAAGGAGACTGTCACCGGAGCCTTCGATGCCGTGAACAAAAAGGTATTCTGGTTGTATGGCGAGGATCACACGAAGAAGAACGATATACTGATCTTCGATGAGGTTCTTGAAGCCTTCCACAGATACAGGATCAGCGACAAGAACTTCCTGTTTACACCTGTTGTCACCGATCTTGTCTTCATCAGGGAAGCATTCTCGCCGGACGAGGAACAGGATGTAGTGCTCTCGGATCTCACGAATGTTACTGCATCAGGCCAGCAGGTGACAGTGAAGGAGCCACATCTCAGAAAGTTTAAGCCGGAACTGTTCTTCCTCACCTACTTCAGCCCCGAAGGATACTCGTTCTCAAAGTTCAGGGATACGAACTTCCTTGACTGGGGAGACACGGAATACGAGACGTTTCTGGATATCGCCTATGACTTCAGCGGCTTGATGCAGACAAGGAAGAACATTGTTTACATTGACTCGTTCTTCAAGCGCACAGAGAAGGGGTGGATACTTGACAACCTAGGTAACTACACACTCTCCTATCCATCAGGCTGTCTCGTAAGCTGCTCATGGGATTTCTCTGAGAAGAGGTTGTCGGAACAACAGGCATACAGGCTGCCACCAATGATCCCCTCTGCCCCGGACCTCAGGCTGGACTTCGACAGGTCTGCCATAAGAACCCGGATGAGACTGAGGGGGAGTGGAAGGGTTGTTCGTATAAGGTGGAGATCTGAAGGCAACAAGGACTTTCACCTGCTTGGATGGAATGTGGTAACTCACACGAGGGATACCTTATGAAACTGACATTCTACAAGTCAGACAAGATAGAGGCGAGACTGGAATATGGGCATGACATTGTTGCAATACACATTGACAGGATGGACAGGAATTGTCTGAGAGAGGCTGTTTCTGCACATGATGATCTTCTGTCATTTCTGGAATACTGCGGCTTCAGATATCTGATGGCTGTGATACCGAAAGGACACAGGATAGAAAGGATAGCAGAAAAGTTCGGATATGAAAACATCGGAGACGGGATATGGGTCTTGAAAGTCTAGCCCTTCTTTTTGCAGGCGCTTCAACGGTTACACAGATCTCTGCTGCCAACCAGAGAAGCAGGGCCGCCAAGCTTCAGGCGCGACAGAGGGAGCTTGCATCTCAGAGGGAAAGAAGAAGGGCTATTCGTGAAATGCAGATGAGACGTGCTACCGCTCTTGCTTCATTGCAGGCACAGGGTGGCTTGTCGTCTTCGGCTTACGGCGGTGGTGTTGAGTCTTCTGGTTCACGTCTCTCGGAAGCTCTCGGCTATCAAGCTCAATACAATGCACTGTCTTCCGGCATCGAGAAGAGGCTGCAAAGGGCTGCCAACCTTGATGCCTTCTCTACCGGCTTCGGAAGTCTTGCATCAATAGATTACGAAGAACTGTTCGGGGGTCGCTGACGTGGGCTTTGTAGATGAACCGTGGCGAAATACTTCAGGTTTCCTCGACGCAGAGGTTACGACAACATGGAAGTATGAACCATCGGAAGAAACCCGAAAGGAGATTGATGCAATTCTGGATATGTATGCGCAGGATAATCTTGCGGATATGGCCAGAACCTACATGGAAACAAGAGGGCAGAAGGTAAGGAACATCGTAGAGAACAACAGCACGGAAGAAGCTGTCGAAGCCCTGATGGGTGTCGCTCCTGCAACTGGTGAGCAATTTACCGATGCTGCTGTTGTAGCCGAGGACTATTCTGCCCTGTTCGATAAGCCGGGGTCTATCTACGAAAGGAGGCTAATACTTCTCAACCGTGTCTTCATGGACAACATGGATGAGACGGACGGCTTCTGGAGCACGGCAGGAGCCTTGGCAGATGTTGTCATTTCAAGCCCTGCCAACAGTGCGTATGATGCTGTTGCTGGTCTGTTTGGTGTAGAAACCAGAGGGTCTGATCTGTCTCTCAGGGCTGAAGGCGAGAAGCTCTACAACATGGCCCTTGACATGAACCTGTCGGATGATGAGTTTGTGAAGGAAGCGGATACAATGGTAAAGAAGTGGAAGGATGCGGGTCTTTTCACTGAAAGCAACCCGCTGATCCTTGCTTCGTTCATGGACTCTGCGATGTCGAAAGGCAAGAGCGAAGACGCTGCAATTGCTCAGATCTTCGGAACGATAGATGTCCTTACGATGGGGGTTGGCGCAGGAGGCGCTGCTCTGTCAAAGATTGGCAGGAGGGTAGGCCGACCTGTAGAGGCAGCAAAGGCAATGGCAGCCAATGCCCCGGAAACGGCTGCTCCATCTATCCTGTCTCCAGTAAGGCCGCCTTCCGAGAGTCCGTCAATCTCCGGCCTGTCTTCCACCATCTCCAACAGGAACGCAGTGATTGACAGGATACGTGAGCATGGCATCCTTAACGATCTTGCCGACCTTGATATAGACAGGGACAAGGTGCTGAACAGGATTGTTGATGAACTTGAACTGGCCCCTCGGCGGATAAATGATGTGACCATGGACAGGAATGAAACCGGCATCCCTCGTCTGTCTGTGTTCATAGGCAAGGTGGATGGAAAGCCATGGGTGTCTGAAAGCTCTGCAAAGAAGTTCGCGGAATCCATAGGTGGCAGTGTCGTAAGAGCCAACGAGAAGGGAAAGACAGTATACCTCATTCGCAAGGATGAACTGCTTCAGCCGACACAGGTGGACCCGACAGACATAGGTTCTGTGTATTCAGGCTCAAAGCTTCTGTCATCTATCTCATCCACCCGGTTTACCACAGAGAAGAGACTTGACAACATACTGAAAACAGGTGAGTCAAGGGCTGCTGCTGCAGTTACCGGGCTGATGACTGAATACAGAAAAATTCTCTCAACAGTTTCTTCCGCATCCAGAAAGGCTGTTGACAACATGATCGCCCTGTTCAGGGATGAACCTTCCATGTCTGTTCACCGCAGGGTGTCCACCGGACTGTTCGAGAGGAAATTCAGATCTGTCTATAACAGGGAGCCTACAGAGGAGGAGCTTGAACTGTTCAAGGCCGCCAAGTCCCTGATGGACTCTGAATGGCTCGTCGAGGCTGATAGGCTGCTCAGGCTGTCTCTGGCGAACAACGAGGTGATGGTGAGGTTCGGCAAGGAGTTTGTAAGGGCGAAGAGGGTAGATGGCAAGAAGAAGCGGCTGAATATGAAGACCGGTAAGTTCGAGGAGACTGACAAGGGTTTCCTTCTTGCCTCTCCTGTCAGGACAAGATCAGGCAGGGAGATCACGGAAATCACTGGTGTTGTATCCAGAACCCCTACCTACAGCGATGTTCTGCCATACAACTTCGGCGGCCACAGGTATTACAGGTCACCGGCAAGGTTCTTTGTCAAGGCAGTTTCAGCAGCAGGAGCTACCAGAACCAGAACCTTCATGGCTGTCTCGACAGAGGCTGAGGCGAAGAAGACCATTACACAGATCAGAAACATCCTCTCTGAAAGGACTGATGAGGCTGTCCTGAAAAATAATGAGTGGAACCCTGATATCGAGACGATGGAAGACTTCGAGAGCTTCCTGAAATCCTACGGTATAGAAGACCCGAAAGACCTGAATTACTTCTCGGATGCAGAAGATCTGAACGATGGCGGCTTCATCCTTCCGCCTTGGCGTATGTCCAGAAGAAGCAGGCCACTGGCTGCATATGGTGGTGGCACACTGGAAACCGAGAACCCGCTGGCGACCATTGACAGAAGTCTGACAGCCACGCTTAACAGGAGAGCGGAGGCAAAATACATGTATCAGGCCGTAGCTGGGTGGATCTCTGCTGCCGAGAAGGCTGGCCTGATTGTCAACAGCAAGGAACTGAAAGGATTGTCAGATCTCTCCAAGCTGAGGAAAGCTGTTCTGCCAAAGGACAAGAAGCTTGCCAACGCCCTGAGAAACGAGAGAGAGGTGATACTCAGGCGTCTGTCGCAGCAGAGCGAGGAAGGAACATACTTCTCCACTCTCATGCACAACATGGCCGAGATGGCGTTCGAGGCTGACAGAAAGAAGATCAAGAGACTGCTTGACTGGACTTCAACCAAGGAGCCTCTGGCTTTCGTAAGGTGGTTGGCGTTCAATACAAAGCTTGGCATGTTCAACATCAGACAGCTTTGGCTCCAGTCCTCGCAACTCCTGAACTCCGCTGCAATCGTGTCTTCTACAATCGGTGCGACGAAGAGCGCCAGAACACTTGCTGTTGTCCCTGCACTCAGGGCTGCTCTTGTCGAGGGTATTCCGGCAAAGGCTCTTGAACATATCGCCAAGACGCAGAGTGTCGTATCAGGTATCCCGAAGGACGACTTCATAAACATCGTGGAATGGACAAGGAAGAATGGAAGGCATATTGTTGCAAGGACTTTCATCGAGGACAACCTTGCTTCCGGTCCTGCTGTCGCTGCCGGGTTGAACAAGTTCGTTGATGTCGGACAGGTCTTCTTCCGGGAAGGTGAGCTTCTTGCCCGTCTCGGGTCCGTCCTGCTGTCATACGTGGAGAGGAGGAAGCTGACACCCAACCTCAAGCTGTTTGATGAAGGAGTGACTGAAAGCCTTATAGGCAGACAGGACGAACTGTTTGCGTCCATGACAAGAGCCTCGTCTGCGAACTGGCAGAGGGATGTGGTAGGCTCCACTGTCTTGCAGTTTACTTCCTACAATATCAGGATGTTCGAACAGATGTTCTCAGGCAGGATCCTCACGAGGAAGGAGAGAGCTAGGTTGTTTGCTTCACATGCACTGTTCTACGGGGTTGGCGGTTTCATACCGCTGTATTACTCGGATACCATAATGAACAAGTATTTCGGTGGTAACGAGAACGCGGAAGAGATTTACGACTACGTGAGGAGAGGTTTCATTGATGGAACCTTGTCTGCCGTGACCGGGGTGGAGACTGATGTGGCTTCTTCCATCGCTCCTGTGTCTGGCATGATAAGCTTTCTGGAGAACATCTACGAGAACCCTATTGGTGCTGGCCCCAGTATCTTCATGGATGCTGCTGCGCCTATTGGTTCATTTGCCAAGAACGTTGTTGTCGGTGACATAGCCTATGCCAAGGAGGATCTTGACCGTGCACTAAGAACCATCTCATCGTGGAACAATACAAAGAAGATGATCTTCGCACTCAAGACAGGTGAATACAGGAGCATGAGAACGGGGACACTGATTGTAGATGATGTGAACGTGACAGAAGCCCTGATGCTCGGTATGGGTATTCCTCTTTCAAGGATCAACGACACATACAACATGACGATTACCTACAGGAACATGAGCGCATACTGGAGACAGGTGAAGACCGATGTCGGAAGGATAGCCGCCCTCGCTGCCAAGGATCTTGAGAACGACGACATGGTTGCCTACGAGGAGAAGATGAAAGACATGGGAATGCTTCTCAACACCCTGCCTGCTTCAAGGCGTGAGAGGGTCTTGAAGGAAGTCATGTCCGGCAGAGGCAGGAGTCTGCATGAGACCATGATAAGACGCTTTATGATAAACGGCCTGATGGAACTGGATACCAAGGAATAGACACATGGCAAGATTTAATCCTGATGAAGTGAACATCGGTGTTACCGGACCTGCAAGACCTGCTACCGGAACCGGTGCCTCAGCTTTCGCCGGTGCTGCAAACATGCTCAGGCTCTACGCCAGAAAGAGGGAACAGGACAGGGCAGAGGAAGAAAGACAGGCAGCGCTGGAGGAGAGACAGAGGCAGATCGTGGAAAGCCGCAGGAGAAGTCAGGGCATGAGAACGGGCGGCGGTGGTGGAGGAAGAACAAGAAGGCCCACTGAGTCGGAGAAGTTTTCCATCGGTTTCGGACCTTTCAGGGATCGCATAGTCGATATCATGTCTTCAGATCTGGATCCCGGGGAGAAGGCAAGGCAGATGAGGAAGGTGAAGACACAGGCCATTCTTGCCCTGCCGCAGTATGAAACCCGCATCTCCGGTGTTCTTGAAGAGCTTGGAGTAGGCGAGACTCCTGAAATACCTGAAGTGACCAACACGGTGCAGGAGGCTTTCGCAGGCTTCCTCAGAACGGAACAGGGACAGGCAGCTACCATAGCAAGTCTTGTGACTGGACCTGACGGGAGCATTGATCTGGAAGCATCGCAGGCAAGGGTACAGACTGAGTTTTTCAAGAGACAATCAACAGAAGCCAGAATACAGGCATCGAAGAAGGAACTGGAACTGCTGGAGTCCGACAGGGATCTTTACCTTGCCAAGTCCGACGAGATCGGCAGAACCATTGCAACGGAACACTCCAAGATCATCACCTCTGCTGTCGCAAACATGGCGTCAATTCTGGACAACCCTGAGGTAGCCTCTGTCTCCCCTGATCTGAAGGTATTTGCAGAAGCCTTGAGGGGCAACGACACAAAGACTGCTCTGGAGTTTCTTGAGACCAAGAGGATATCTCTGGAACAGACAGTAAGGATGGATCTTCTTGAAGCCGGTCTGCCGCCCGATCAGGTCAACAAGCATGTGGCGGAGACACTCAAGCCTTTCGACAACATCACAAGCTTCATAGAGGAGACACCTGAAAGACTGGAGGATGTGATGAAGGTTGCTGATCTTCAGGCACGTCAGGCAATCTCTGAGAAGCTTGTCCCGGATTTCGGGGTCATGGCAAGGACAAAGGCGTTTCAGGAGTCCATTCTCAGAAACTACACGCTACTCCAGCCTGACAGGGTGGCTCAGGCTGTAGGCAAGCTGCTCGAAGACGACAGGAAACCATTCAGCCTCGGGAACGCAGAGGATACTGTCAAGTCTCCTGAAGCACTTGTAGTGAAGACCGAAGCACAGGCACAGAATGAAGGAAACCCAGACAACACTGCTGTAGATGTTGTAACACTTCTGGCCCCTTCTCTGTCTGAAACATACAAGGGAGATCTGGAATCGGCCAATTCCGTTACAAGCATCTTCTCGGAGGTAACAGAGACACTGGAGAAGACCAACATGCCACTGTCTCCTGACCGTCTGAAATCAGTGCTGTCGCCGGGCGCTGTAGCCAACATCACCGAGATCATCAGGAGGGCCGATCAGCCTGCCGCTGCGATGAAGACAGTGTTCACGAAGTTCATATCAGGTCAATTCTGGAACAACTTCTACAAGAACGTGAAAGGACAGGTGCCGAAGGATGTAGTGATCTACCCGAAGGAGGATGGTTCACTAGGTGTTAGGCAGATCATAGATGCAGGGCCGCATGGACTGCCGATAGTCAGGGAAGGCTACGACCCGGCAATCTTCGGTAACAAGGAATTGTCATCTTCTGTCGAGAACATGGATACACTTCTGTCTGTCACAAGAGATG
>Ga0256839_1005147_pt1 | contig 12259 bp, 12 predicted proteins | sample 354166metaG_FD_185968 | JGI IMG/M metagenome (GOLD analysis project Ga0256839, IMG submission 185968) | Hydrothermal vent microbial communities from Mid Atlantic Ridge, Atlantic Ocean - 354-166 | ecosystem: Environmental > Aquatic > Marine > Hydrothermal vents | place: Atlantic Ocean: Mid...
CGCTGCATCATCCAGACCGACAAAACGGACATCGGAGACCTGCCCGGCTTTTTTCCGCGCTTCAATCACTTGCTGAAAAGCGCTTAAAATCGAAGGATCGATAAAATCCTTGACCTCGCTTAAATCCCCGCGGGCAAAGCCCGTAACCACCATCTCGTAAAATTTGGAAGCCCCGCGCAAAAATTCGGTTTCCGAAAAATCCGGATAGGCGCGGGTCAAAACGGCCAACCATGCCGGAGAGCCAGCGGCCACCTCGTCATCAGAGCGCACAAGGCGCGGGCCCGGTTTTTCCTGCTCGGCGGCATTATCAGCCATTTTTCCGCCCGCGCTGCGCCCTTCGCGAGGCAAGGGCTTGTCGTCCCCCTCCTGACCATCACTATCCTCACGGCCAAGCACGGAATATAACTGAAAGCCAATGACCGCGGCCACAATCATCCAAAAAATCAAACCCATATCCATCACAAAATCCAAAATTCCAAGAAATGCTATCAACAAATCTGCGCGAAAGGCTCGCGAAACACCATCAGGCTACTTATATAGGGTCGGACCTATAATATACAGCCCTGAAATTCCAGCCCTTTTGGGTCGCCAAGGAGTGATATTGCATGATTGCCCTCATTTTATTGACCCTGTTTGTTATCCTGCCAACGCTGGAAATCTGGGTAATCGTCAAAGTGGCCATGGAATTTGGCGCTTTTCCCACGGTTTTGGCGACTATTTTCACCGCCATTCTTGGCTCGATCATTATCCGGATGCAGGGTTTTGCCGCCATCAATGAATTACGGGCAGATTTGCAAAATGGCACCAGCCCCGCCGGACCCATTATCCATGGGGCTTTTTTACTGTTTGCGGCCCCGCTTTTAATGTTGCCGGGCTTTATCACCGATGGCATCGGATTTTTGCTTCTGGTCCCCCCGATACGCGTATTTTTGGGCCGCGCCATTTTGAAATGGGTCAAAAAACAAACCGATGCCGGGCATATCAAAATTTTATAGGCTCTTGTCGCCCGGCAACGCCCTTGCCGAGGCGGCCCGGCCGTGGTAGCAGGCCCGCCTCATAACCTTTTATAGCGATTAGGATCCAATCATGTCCGAGACCAACACCCCGCCAGAAGATAACGCCGCCAAGCCTGAAGGCCAGCCGGACCCGGCCACGCTGCCAAGCATTCGCACGCTTGATCGCTATGTCAAAGATCTGTCTTTTGAAAACCCGAACTCGCCCATGAGCCTTAACCCTGCTCTGCCGAACCCGGCAATGGAAGCGCAAGTCGGTGTCGGTTTTCGCCAGCTCGGCCCGGAGCAATTTGAGGTCGAGCTGTCCTGCACCGTAACCGCCAAACATGGCGACAATATCGCCTTTGTCATCGAGGTTAATTATGGCGGATTATTTGTATTGCAAAACATGACACAAGAAATGTCGGAGCGCGCTTTGCTGGTTGATTGCCCGCAAATCATGTTCCCCTATATGCGCCACATCATTGCCGAGGCAACCCGCAGTGGCGGGTTTTCCCCGCTCACCATGCAGGCAGTCAATTTTGTCGAACTATATGAAAAGCAAAAAGCAGACGCCAAAGCCAATCCTCAAGGCGCCGCGGCCAGCACCCCAACCGATAATCCGGCTTAAAAACCCGCATCACAATTTTTCTTTGCCCCCATGGCGGCTCGCCCAGATGGCATTGTCCATTTCTGCAATAAATTTCTCATGAGCCGCCAGCTCTTCTGCCTGCAATAAAGATTTCAGCGGTTTTTGGCGCTGCGGTGTTTCCTGTTGCAGCGCCTCATTGCCGCTGGCCATCCCCCCCGGTGCCAGGTCAAGCCCCGCCTGTCGGCCCCCTGTCAACTCGATATAAACTTCCGCCAGCAAGCGCGAATCCAGCAAAGCCCCATGACCATCACGTTCGCGCTCTGCGGTATTGATTCCAAAACGCGAACATAAAGCATCAAGCGATGCCGGCGAACCGGGAAATTTCCGCCGGGCAATTTGCAAACTATCAATCACTTCATTTTCGATCGGCGCCAGCCCGGCTTTTTCCATTTCAAATTGCATGAATTTCATATCGAAATCAGCATTATGGGCAATCAACACCGCATCCTTGATAAAGGCATGAAAGGCCGCACCAATGCGGGGGTCCGAAAAAACCGGCTTGTCTGCCAAAAATTCCGCTGACAGGCCATGCACCTTATAGGCACCTTCCGGCATATCCCGCTCGGGATTGATATAGACATGGAAATGATTGCCGGTAATCGCGCCATTCAGCATTTCAATAGCGCCGATTTCCACGACACGATCGCCATTTTCCGGCTTGAACCCTGTTGTTTCGGTATCGAAGATGATTTGCCGCATGAAAGCCTTATGCCCCTATTTGTCCCTTTGCGGCCAGTCCAGCGCTGCCAATTGTGGATATTTCACCGCCATCTCGCCCATGATTTTTGCAACCTGTTGCCCGGCATCCTCAATCCCTTTATCGGTGCGCACCACAAAATCCGCACGGGCAAGCCGTTCTTCTTCCGCCAATTGGCGGCTTAGAATTGTCTCGAGCTTTTGCGCGCTCATCCCTTTGCGGGCCAGCACTCTTTTGCGCCGAACATCTTCTGGCGCGGTGCAAACAATAATCGCATCAAATTGCCGTTTGTTTTTTGATTCAAATAATAGCGGAATATCCAGCAATATGGCCGGCGCCTGTTCATGAGCCGCCATGAAGGCCTGCTGATCCTCATATACCAAAGGATGAATATTCTCTTCCAGCCACAATAAAAGCGAGGCATTTTCAGCAAGTCTGGCAGACAAACAATCGCGATCCACAACCCCCTCTTTCACACATTCAGGAAACCGCGCCGCAATAATCGAAACCGCCTTGCCGCCTTTGCCATACAGCCGATGCACCGCACTGTCGGCGTCCCAAACGGGAATACCATATTGCCCGAACAGCTTTGCCGTTGTGGTCTTGCCCATACCGATGGAGCCGGTCAGGCCAAGCACAATCTGTTTGGTTTTTGGCTTTGCCAGATTCTTTTTTTGCAAAAATGCCATCGCCTCTTCCGCCGGGCCGGGCTCTGCACCAAACCATTGATGAAAGCCCGGCATGGCCTGAAAAACCAGCATGGCAAGTCCGTTAAAATATTTAAGGCCCTGCTTTTTGGCCTGCATCAAAAAAGGTGTCAGGCTTGGCTCATAAACAATATCGGCAATAATCGTTTCATCTCTGGCGCCCTCAAGCGATACCGGCAGATCATCTTGCGGTTTCAGCCCCAGCGCCGTCGTGTTGACAATTATATCCGCATAAGGAACAAGTTTACCCCTCTCCTCCCAACCAACAGGCTCGACATTTGACCCAAAGCGCCTGGCCAGTGTTTCGGCGCGGGCACGGGTGCGATTGGTGATATAAATATAAGAACAGCCGGCCTCGCGCAGCGCCCATATAGTCGCCGGCGCCGCACCGCCTGCCCCCAAAACCAGAGCCGCACCACCGGAAAATTCCGGCGCATGAAACTGCAAGGCTTTCAAAAACCCCTCTGCGTCACTATTATCGGCAATGATGCGATCACGCCAAAGCCGCAACATATTGGCCGCCCCAATCGCCCGGGCCCGCGGGGTTATTTCATTGGCTATTTGCAAGGCGCGCAATTTATGCGGCAAGGTTATATTGACCCCGCGATAGCCCGCCGCCAAAAGACCTTTTATGGTTTCGGTAAAAGCCGTATCATCATCGGCTGTTTCAATCGCTCTATAATCCCCGTCAATCCCTGCCCGCTCGCACCAGAAGGCAAAAAGGCGCGGCGACAGGGAATGGGCTATCGGCGCACCAATCACCGCAGCCTTGAACCGGGATTTTACCATGGAATAAAGCTCCTCTGGCGAAGAACCGCCAATAGCGGTAATAGGGGCAGCCCAAGAATAGCAAAATGATTACCCTCCATGGCGGAAAATAATCGCACCCCGTGCTCTTCAATATAATAAGCGCCAACCGAACTTAAAACCTTCCGCCCAACGGTTTCAAGATAGGCATCAATCTCTTGATCGGTTAAATCCCGCATGGTCATTTTAGAGCTCTCTCCATGGCGCCAGATGATTTTGCCCTGTTGCGCTAGGGCAATGCCGCAATGAAGAAAATGGGTTTTGCCCGCAAGCGCTTTTAACCGCCGCTTTGCCGCTGCCAGCGTTGCGCATTTCTCGTAAGGGCGCCCTTCAAATCCCAATATCTGGTCCGCACCGATCACCAATCCGTCTTGCTGTCTGGAAACCGCCAGCGCTTTTTCTTGCGCCAGATGACAGGCCAAATCATCAAACCCAACACCAGAGCCTGTGCCCGCTTCAATCAGGGCGGTTTCATCAATATTGGCGGGGATAATTTCAAAAGCCAGACCTGCCTCCGACAGGATTTTCGCCCGAATGACACTGCCCGAGGCAAGAACCAATTTAGCCATTTTGCTGATTTTCTTTTTCTGTTTTTGCGGTCAATCGTGACAATATGCTGGCAGCGGTTTCTTCTACCGACCGCCGGGTCACATCAATGGTCGGCCAGCCCATTTTGGCAAAATAGCGTTTTGCCTTCAGCAATTCCTCGCGAATTTTCTGGGTGTCCGAATAATCATCAAGCTTGTCGCTGTCAAAACCGCGCATTCTGTTTTCGCGTATTTGCGCCAGACGGTCAGGGCTGGCCACAAGCCCGATCATCAAAGGCTTGCTGAGCGCCGCCAATTCCGCTGGGGGGTCCTGACTGGGCACCAGAGGCACATTGGCCGCCTTGATCCCGCGATTGGCCAAATACATACAGGTTGGCGTTTTCGAGGTGCGGCTAATCCCCACCAGCACCACATCGGCGGTTTCCAAATCCCACAACATCTGCCCGTCATCATGGGCAAGGGTATAATCAATCGCCGATATGCGCCGGAAATAATCATCATCAAGGCGATATTGCGCGCCGGTTTCATGGCTTTGCTGGTCATCGAGATAATCCCCGAACGCATTGAGCAAGGGGTCGAGAATGGGTATGGCCGGAACCTGAAGCTCGGCGCATTTGACCTCCAAATGCCGCCGCAAGACCTCGTCGGCCATTGTATAGAGGACAAGCCCCGGGGAGGCCTCTATCCGGGCCAGAACCTCATTGAGTTTTGGCAAGGACCGGACCATGGTTTCAATATGATCAAGGGGTTTGGCGCTATCAAACTGGGCTGCGGTTGCTTTCAGCACCGTATTTAAGGTTTCACCGGTCGTATCGGAAATCAAATGAACATGATAATATGTTGTGTTTTGCCCCTTTCCGGCGATTGAGGGCAGGGCATCACTGGTCTTTGATGGAATATGGCTCGACATAATATCCGCTCGGCTTGTGCTCCAGAGCCTATGCGGTTTTGATACCAATCAAAACCGGGCTCTAAATCTTTGTTTGTGAGCACTTCTTATCCGAAAACAGGCCTCATCCTGAGCTTGTCGAAGGACCCAGTTTTCGGGAAGTGCTCTAGCTCTCTTTAAATCTCCGGGGGAAAATCCGGATTTTCCTGTGGATAAATGTCAGCATGTTCGGGTTTTTGTCGAGGATTGATTACCGAAAAATTGCCCCTTGCGGCAGCAAAAACTTTCCCCGTGCTTTCACTCATTATAATCACCCCCCAGAAAGGAAAAGTTTTTCCACCAAACCCTATCTGGAAAATACGGCCCTTTTCGACATCCTCGTCTCGCTTCCGGAACTACCAAGGTATTACCGGCCATACTTTATGGTTTTGTTAACCATTTTTTGTGGAAAACCCTCGGGAAAACCCTTTTTTTCTGGGAAAACTCGATTCCACCCGGCTTATCCACACTGCCCACAGGCTAATGAGGTCTTTTAGGTTTTCTTTTTTGAAGGACAAGATAAAAGGCGAGAGGAAAGGCCATATCACAAAATGACAGACCAACCCCTTTTGAAAGCCCTCTCCGGTCAAGCGGTAGAACCACCCCCTTGTTGGTTCATGCGCCAGGCGGGGCGTTTTTTACCGGAATATAGAAAAACAAGGCAGCAGGCAGGGTCCTTTCTCGATCTTTGCTATAATCCCGAACTGGCAAGTGAGGTAACCCTTCAACCTATCCACCGCTTTGATATGGATGCGGCCATAATTTTTGCCGATATTCTGCTAATCCCGCAGGCTTTGGGCATGAAACTATGGTTTGAACAGGGAGAGGGCCCACGCCTTGCGCCACCATTGGAAGAATTTGGGGACGGAGCCGGTATGGCCGCCCTTCCCGATATGCCCCATATGGCTATATTGGAGCCGGTCTATGAAACGGTGAAAAAAACCCGTCACGCCTTGGCCCCGGAAAAATCCGTGATTGGCTTTGCTGGTGCCCCATGGACTGTGGCAACCTATATGTTGCACGGGCGAGGCTCAAAAGATCCCGCAAGCCTGCGGGAGCTATATTACCAAAACCCGGAATTCATAGAGACCTTGCTGGAGAAAATAAGCGCTGCCAGTATCACCTATCTCAGCCAGCAAATCGAGCATGGGGCGGACGCCATCCAGCTTTTCGACAGCTGGGCAGGGGGCTTGCCCGAATCCCTATTGCATCGCCTCTGTCTGGAGCCGAGCCAAAAAATCGCCGCCGCCCTGAAGCAAAAACACCCGCAAACCCCGATCATCCTATTTCCGCGCGGGGTCGGTGCAAGCCTTGCAGATTATGCGGAAATCCCGGAATTTGACGCTATCGGTATAGATAGCAGCGCCTCTTGGGAATGGGTCAAAAAGCAGATTTCCCCGAAGAAAACCGTTCAGGGAGGGCTCGACCCGCTTCTGGTTGTCAAAGGCGGCGAAGAAATGATCAGGGCCACCCGCAAATTGAAACGGGTTTTTGCTGACAGCCCCTATATTTTCAATCTCGGCCATGGCTTTGTCCCGCAAACCCCACCGGAAAATGTAGCTCGACTCATTCAGGTTATACGCGAACCATAAAAGGCTTTATTTGAGGAGCGAAATGAAAATATTCCTGCTTGAAAACTATCAATGGTTAAAATCCCTGCATCTGATGGCGGTAATCGCTTTCATGGCCGGAATGATGTATCTGCCACGCCTGTTCATTTATCACCATCAAAGCGAAAAGGGCGGCGAAGCAGAGGGCTATTTCCTGCAAATGGAGCGCCGCTTGCTGAAAGGCATTATCAATCCCTCGATAATTCTCCTATGGGTGCTGGGTCTGCTCATGGCTTGGGTCAATTGGTCAGGGATTGGTCCGGGTTTCTGGTTTGAAACGAAATTCCTCCTGGTTTTGCTGATCTCCGCCATTCACGGCTATTATGCGGGGGCGGTAAAGAAATTTGCCCGGGGAGAACGGGTCCGCAGTGAAAAATTCTGGCGCATCATCAATGAAATCCCCTTTGTAATATTGATCGCGATTACCATTCTGGTGCTGGTAAAACCGTTCTAGAGCACTTCTGCGAAAAGTGGGAACCGGTTTTCGGATAAGAAGTGCTCAAAAACAAAGACTTAGAGCCCGGTTTTGATCGGCATTAAACCCAATAGGCTCCAACAAGGGAAAGATTGACGCTGCCCTCAAGAAACCCTATGAAACTCTGATAGCGGGTTCTCCGCTGGTTTTTCCCATTTGAAATATGCGCAAGATCCCGATCCCGATCATCGGGCCTTGCTCTATAAATTTCCAGGCCTTTCAAACCCTATAGGTATCCCCATGGCGCCAAAGCAAATCCACCTTGATGAACTGAAAGAAAAAAGCCCTACCGATCTTTTGGTTTTCGCCGAAGAGGTTGGTGTCGAAGGTGCTTCGACCATGCGCAAGCAGGATATGCTGTTTGCCATATTGAAAAATCTGGCCGAGGAAGAATGCGAGATAACCGGTGGCGGGGTGCTGGAAGTCTTGCCCGATGGCTTCGGATTTTTGCGCTCGGCCGATGCCAACTATCTTGCCGGCCCCGACGATATTTATGTCTCCCCAACCCAGATAAGAAAACACGCTTTGCGCACCGGCGATACGGTTGTTGGGGAGATTAGAAGCCCTAAAGATGGCGAGCGTTATTTTGCTCTGACCAAAGTCAATTCGATCAATTTTGATGAGCCGGACCAGACACATCACAAGGTTCATTTTGACAATCTCACCCCGCTTTATCCGGACCAGCGCCTGACCATGGAAATCGAGGACAAGCAGGGCAAGGATCTTTCGGCGCGGGTCATTGATCTCGTCGCGCCCCTCGGCAAGGGCCAGCGGGCCTTGATTGTTGCCCCGCCGCGTACCGGTAAAACCGTTCTGCTGCAAAATATTGCCCATTCCATAAGCGCCAATCACCCGGAATGCTATCTCATCGTTTTGCTCATTGATGAACGTCCGGAAGAGGTCACCGATATGAAACGCTCGGTAAAGGGCGAGGTCGTCTCCTCGACCTTTGACGAACCGGCCACCCGTCATGTGCAGGTTGCGGAAATGGTTATCGAAAAAGCAAAGCGGCTCGTGGAACATGGCCGCGATGTGGTCATATTGCTCGACTCGATCACCCGCCTTGGCCGCGCCTATAACACGGTGGTGCCATCATCGGGCAAGGTTTTGACCGGCGGTGTTGATGCCAACGCCCTGCAACGGCCCAAACGGTTTTTTGGCGCAGCCCGTAATATTGAAGAAGGTGGCTCCCTGACGATTATCGCCACCGCCCTCATCGACACCGGATCAAAAATGGATGAGGTTGTGTTTGAAGAGTTCAAAGGCACCGGCAATTCGGAAATTGTGCTGGACAGAAAAGTTGCCGATAAGCGCGTCTTCCCGGCCATCGACATTCAAAAATCCGGCACGCGCAAGGAGGACCTCATCGTTCCCAAAGAAGACCTCGCCAAAGTCTTTGTCCTGCGCCGCATTTTGTCGCCTATGGGCCCCAATGACGGCATCGAGTTTCTCCTCGACAAATTGCGCCAAACCCAGTCCAATAAAGCCTTTTTTGAAAATATGAATACCTAGGGCCTTTTCGGTTTTTATTGGTATCAAAACGAAAATAGACTCTAGGACAAAACCAAAACCAAAACTTATCCCCATCCCGGCCTTTGCTCTTATTATAGCAGGCATGATTAGCCATGGGGTCCGAGGTGCCAAACCCGGATGGCTGATCTGGCAAGCCGGTGGGGCGATGAGCTGGCCATCGGTCGACTATGGGCATAGAGCCGTTGCGGGCAAGAGCGCGTTACGGGCAAGGCCGATAGTGTCTGACAATGCCGGGCGCGGGTGAATTCACGTTCAAAAAACCCACCCTCATTTTTCTGGACGTGTCATTCGCGCCCATCCCGCATCAAAACCGGCAGCCATGGCTTGGCCGGAAGCTTTCCCCTTTTTGCGGTAAAGCGGTAAAGGAGCACTTCTGCGAAAAGTGGGTCCTTCGACAAGCTCAGGATGAGGCCGGTTTTTAAGATAAGAAGTGCTCAAAAACAAAGATTTAGAGCCCGGTTTTGATTGGTATCAAAACGAAAATAGACTCTAGGCGAACCATATGCGCAAGAAAAACTATCTGCCCGCAAAACTATACCGTATAAGGAAAAATAAAACCCGGCGCCAAAAGCTGGCGACAAACATTCAACAGCTTGCGCTAAGGACACTTGCAGCCTTGACAGGAATAACCCCGATCATTGAAAGCATCAACGATAAAGCCTTTAAAAGACTAAAAGCCGACTATCAAAAAACCGCTGCCTTTTTGCGCGCCCTGCGTAAAAAAATATTTCATATTTCCCTTGCCCGAACAGGGCCTTTTTTAAGAATAAAAAAACAGCTTTGCGCCTTGCAGGCTCATCCCTTTGTAACACCGCAAGAAGGCGCAAGTGTTTTTATCCCTGCCGCTTCCAATGCCGCAAAGGCTTCAAGGGGTCTGTCCGTACCAAGAATATCAACACCCATTTTGACAATATCCCCATAAAGATGATCCTTGCCTTCACGGGCAATCGCCTTGTCAATCGAGTCGCGCCCGCCCAGAGTTCCAAAAATTACCTCGATATTGCGGGCATTGAGGGCATCAAAAACCGTTTTGTCGGGGGCGTCATTGCCGGTCCAGGCGACAATATTTTCCGCGGGAATAGCGCTATCGGCAAGATCGGCAAAATCGCCCATATCATCAAGGGTAAAAGAAATCATGGCATTTTTTTCTAGCCGATAAATCGCTTTGGCTTGCGCAGGGCTATAGGCAATATAGATGACCCGGCCCCCGGCCTCCTGACGGGCAACTTCGTCGATCACATCCCCATATCGGGTGGATGATTTGAAATCCACTTGCAAAATTGTGCGCCCGTCGGCCCATTGCAAGACATCCGAAAATTTCGGCAGACGAAAAGGTGTAATAGCCCCGCTTTCATCTTTTAGAAAAAGCCCGGACAAGGCCGCCCAATCCTGATTGGCGGCCAATCCGCGCCCGGTTGTGGTGCGCTCCAAATTGTCATCATGGAGCAAAAACAAAACCCCGTCCCGGGAGGTAGCCACATCAACCTCCATCAGCGCCGGAATTTTTTGCGCGACAAATTGCATCCCCTCCAGAGAGTTTTCCGGGAAGCCCGGATAAAACCCGCCCCGATGGGCCGAAATCAAGGGAACCCCCTCCTGCTCTAAACAGTCAAAAAAGGTATTCAACCCGCCCGCCCCAATCTTGATACTCGGGACAGGGGTTTCATTGGCAAGAGGCACAGGCTCAACCGGCTGTTTATCCGTGCAGCCGGATAAAACCGCCAAAACTCCCACAACCAGAAATACCCGATCCATCATCAAACGCCTCCACAAAAGATATTCAAAACCCGGCCCCGCTTTTTGCCGCCAGTGCAAAAATTTTGCTATAGGGTAGCATAGCCAAACAGACCGCAAGGAATGAAACCGATGAAATTTACCGTCAATATAGATTGCACCCCCGAAGAGGCCCGCAGCTTTTTCGGCCTGCCCGATGTCAGCAAGGTCAATGATCTGATTATGGAGGGGCTTGAGCAACGCGCCAAAGAAAATCTCGACAGCCTCACCGATCCGCAAAAATTCTATGACCGGATGATGAGCGCCGGCATGGGCAATATGGAGGCCATGCAAAAGATTTTTGCTGCAAGTATGGCCGGAACCGGCAAAAAATAACGCGCCAATTCTTTGTTTTTGCGCTCATGACCTAAAGGACCCTCATCATGGCAGATGTGGAAACCATATATGCGCTGTCCTCCGGCGCGGGCAGGGCGGGTGTTGCGGTCATACGGCTTTCCGGCCCGAAAGCCCTTGCCTGTCTTGAGGCCATGGCCGGCAAATTGCCGCAACCGCGCTATGCCTCTTTGCGCAAAATAACCCATCCGGAATCCGGTGATTTGCTGGATGAGGGGCTGGTTCTGGCCTTTCCGGCCCCCCACAGCTTTACCGGTGAAGACATGGCCGAGCTGCAAATTCACGGCGCCCGGGCCAGTATTGAGGCGACCCTTGCTGCGTTGCAGCATTTTGGCCTGCGCCCTGCCGAAGCCGGGGAATTTACCTTGCGCGCCTTTACCAATGGCCGTCTGGATCTGGCGCAGGCAGAAGGGCTTGCAGATCTTATCGATAGCGAAACGGACCAGCAAAGACAACAGGCATTGGGTCAGTTTGGCGGGCGCCTTTCGCAGATTTCCGGGCGCTGGCGGCGCTCGCTTCTGGATATTGCCGCGCCTTTGGCGGCGGCGGTTGATTTTCCGGATGAAGAAGATGTCCCGGCACAGATAGAAGCCAAAGCCCGCCCGGTGATTGAAAATCTGATTGCGGATTTGGAAAAATATCTGGCCAGCGCCGAGCGTGGTCGCCTTATTCGCGAGGGGTTGAGCGTGATTTTGCTGGGTCGCCCCAATGCCGGCAAATCAACCCTGCTAAACCATTTGCTCGGTAGCGATCAGGCCATTGTTTCCCCAACTCCCGGTACCACCAGAGATATGATTGAGGCACGCCTTGAACTGGCCGGTATGGCCGTAACCCTGATTGATACCGCCGGTCTTCGGGAGAAAAGCGAGGACCCTATAGAGCAGGAGGGCATGCGCCGGGCCCGTGACAGGGCGGCCAGAGCCGACATGAAAATCATCATGCTTGATGCCAGTGCTCCGGAACAGGCGCGGAGCGGAGATTTGCTCGGTATGGCCGGAGCCAATGACCTTATCATATGGAACAAGACCGATCTTGCCCCCCCGCCAAAATCCCCCAGAGGTCTGGCCATATCCCTTGCAACAGGGAGCGGCCTTGAGGCCCTTTTATCTGCGATTGAGGACCATATCGGGCAAATTGCCGCTGGTGAAGAGGCGCCAATCTTAACTAGGGAACGCCATATTAA
>Ga0256839_1005148_pt1 | contig 12259 bp, 8 predicted proteins | sample 354166metaG_FD_185968 | JGI IMG/M metagenome (GOLD analysis project Ga0256839, IMG submission 185968) | Hydrothermal vent microbial communities from Mid Atlantic Ridge, Atlantic Ocean - 354-166 | ecosystem: Environmental > Aquatic > Marine > Hydrothermal vents | place: Atlantic Ocean: Mid...
ATCAGATCAAACCCGGACGTGCCTCGGTTAGAACAGGTCGAGCTGAGACTTCCCGTTTCCGGGAGTGTCAGTGCCAGCCTCTGCACCTGCAACGGCTTGCTCTAGGCGTCTCAGGAGTTCATCGTAGTCGTCTCGCCCAGACAGAGGGATGGCCGGCGGACGACTACCGAACCTGCTCATCAGCACGTCGCGGTACTCTCCACGGGCATCCACAATTTTGCAGATCTCCGATCCCGACTGCTGTGATAGCGCGAGAATGCCGCGGCTCTTCGGTTCTTCGGCGTGACGTCCCGTTGGGACAGGAGCGAACAGCAGTCGGCCTTGGAGGAGGGTGAAGCGCACGGTGTGCATCGAACCGCCGACAACGTCGGTCTGCATCACGATCGTTCCCACGGACATCCCGCTCTGCAGGCGGTCACGTTGGACCAGGTTCCTCGGAACGGCGGGGACGCCGAATGACTGTTCGCTTAGCCAAGCGCCTCCCGAGTCGAGGATCTCGTCCGCCAGTCTCGCGTTCTTCCTTGGATAGACCTTGTCAAGCCCGTTCGCCAACACCGCAACCGTGTGCCCGCCCCCAGCGAGCGCGGCACGATGCGCGAGGGTATCGACGCCAAGAGCAAGTCCGCTGACGATCGACCATCCACGTTCAGCCAGGAACCGCGCGACGCGTTCTGTGACCTTGACCCCGAAGTCCGACGGCTCACGCGTTCCGATGCAGGCCACGTACCGCCGGCCCTCAGGCAATCTCCCCTTGACGTAGACAACGGGAGGACGATCGGGAATCGCTTTGAGCCAGACCGGGTACTTGTCGTCCCCCACGGCTAGAACGCGGACGTCCTCACCGTCCGCGCGCTCGAGTGTGTCCAGAGCCTTCGCGTGCGCCGTCTCCCAAGCCCCCCCATCACGGATGGCGGACAGGGCGCGCGCGGAAGCAGCCGCGGTAATCTCCTCTGGACGGGCATCGAGTATCTCTCCGAGCGTATTGAAGCGCCTTGCGAGCCGCAGAGCGGCATGCGGACCGACTCCTCTCAATCCGAGAAGGGTCAGGAGCCCTTCCGCTCCGGATGAAGTCACATCACGGTTCATGGCGACTCCGGTGTTTCGAAGCCTCGCGGCCGTGACGCCGTCCTGCACGAGGTCTGAGTGTTCCATGATCCATCATCCAAACTCGCTCTGACCAACTCCCAAATGCCGGCGTTCGATATCTCCCAGCTCGGGCAGCGCCCGCCGCTCCGGCATCTCATCCCAAACCCGCCCATCGAGAAGCCGCCCGGCCTTCTTCTTGTTCGTGCCGCCCCACTGCTTGAAGAAGAAGGGCACGGAAGCGGCACGGCACTGGTCGCGGATATCGAGCACCCAGGACTCACGCATGGGACGGGCGCGAGGTCCCGACTCGCCCCCGACGATCACCCAGTCGATGCCCTTCAATTCAAGACGCGAAAGGGGACCAAGCAACGGTTCGAGCGACAAGAACTTGATGGAGGCGTCGGTTCTCCGGAGGTGGTCGATCCGGGACGCGTACCGCTGGCTCTCGACGCTCACGCCCATCCACACGTTCGGCGGCCACTCGATGTTCGGGCTGAGCCGTTCAAGCCGCGCGGCGCGCTTGGTGAGCACCTGGAAGCTGTGCCAGTGAGCCCGTCGCATCACGTCGAACACGCGCTGGATGAACGCCTCGGGCACGTGCTCGTGGAAGAGGTCGCTCATCGAGTTCACGAACACGACCTGCGGCTTCTTCCACCGGAGCGGCACCTCGAGGACGTGCTCGTGCATCGCGAGCTCGAAGCCGCGCACGTAGTTGGGCTGGCCCATGGCCTGAAGTCGCCTCGCCATGCGCTCGGCGTAGCAGTGCTTGCAGCCGGGGCTGATCTTCGTGCACCCGGTCAGTGGGTTCCAGGTCGACTCGGTCCATTCGATCGCTGATTTCGCCATCGCTAGCCTCCTCCTCGGTCCTGGTACTTCTTGAAGATGTCCCGGACGATCTTGGCGGCAACCGGCTTCTGACTGGCGAAGAACAGGTAGTAGACAACGGCGTTCGTTGAGTTGCGCATCGGCATCGGATCAAGCACATGCTTGAAGCGGGCCACGTCCTTCAGACGCTGGCGGAAGGCAGCCACCACCTCCTCGTTGCTGACCTTCTTGGCCCGCAGCTTGCCAAAGAGGCCGAGCTGCGGGTTGTCCGCATAGGCGATCTGGCGCCACGACTCGTCACCCCAGAAGGCGGTCATGCGCCCGATACCCGCTGCGCTTGCTCGCTCCGGCTGGTGCCAGAGGGCGTTTCGGTTCATGTCCATGATCGGGAAGTTGAGGAAGATCTCGACGGATCTCATCTTGCCCGCTGTCTCGATGACCTCCCAGTTCAGGTGCAGGCCGTAGGGGTCCAGGAGGCACAACGCTCGGCGGTAGTCTTCGTAGCGGACACGCGGGAAAACGTCTCGCAGCAGCACCTCGTTGCAGTCGCCTTGGAGCACGTGCACCTCGGCACGCTGCCGCACCTCGGGGAAGCCTCGGAGCTGGTCAACCTTGTCGCCGTCGAGGTCGACCAGGAAGTAGTCATGAAAGGGCGGATCGATCCGCAGGGCGTTGAGTGGGCTCCCGGGCACGAACTCGTGCGTGTCGCGGGTGAGGTGCACGCCGGTGCCAGCGAAGCCGTCGATGTACGCGTAGGACAGGCGGTTCTTCTTGGCGAGTATCGTGGAATACGCCTGGGCGTACTTCTTGACGATTTCGAGCTTGACCTCGGACCAGTATCCGATCTCGTCGAACTTGAGATCGTTCCTGCCCGGCATGTCATCCACTCCTGCCATCCCTCACTCCACGATCGCCTTGAGGAGCGCGTCCCGGACGTCCGAGTAGAACTGGACGTCCACCTTCGTGGCCATGTCGTCGGAGAGGTCGTAGAGCTGTTTCCGGCTGGTGACCGGCATCAAGACCGCCGTGGCTCCCTTCTCGACCGCCAGTTCCACGATGCTGACCGCGTTGTAGACCGGCTCGATGGACCCGCCGAGGTTCACGCCGCCGACGAGGATGAGCCCCCCTCGGATGTTTTTCTGGAGCAGGGAGCTGCACAGGGCGATGACCACCGCCACGCCGAGCTGGCTGCCGCTCTTCGACGCGTCGAAGGAGCGGAGCTGGACGCTGAACTCGTGGCTGCGTGGATCGCGGTCGCCAACGAGGTCCTTGCCGCGGGCGTAGAGGTTCTGCTCTGCGTAGCGGACGCTCTCCTGGAAGGGACGCGGCGCTGGGCGGTTGAGGATCTTCACGCCCGAGCCCGGGCCCGCGTTGATCTCGATGCGGAAGAGGCCGGGATGCTCGTCCTGGCCGCCCGGGCTGATCGCCCACACCTGGCCCGGCGGGCTGGGGTCGGTGCCGATGCTGTTCTCGCTGTGGAGCTCAGGGGTGGCGACGAACTTCTCAACGCCCTCCTCGCCGAGGACGTAGCTGAAGTGCGTGTTGCGGAACTCGGCGGCGCCGATCCGCTTCTGCTGCTCCTTGACCCGCCGGCGCATCTCGAGGCTGAGGCGGACGGCCCACTCCAGGTCCTCGTCGCTGACGGGCATGTCGGGGTTCGGGTAGAGCAGCTTCAGCAGCCCGCTGATGGTCTTGTTGACGGCTGCGACGTCGCGACCGGATAGCGAGCCGCCGAAGTGGACGCGCCCCTGGAGGACCGAGAGCCGGCTCTGGCTGCGCAAGCGGGACATGCATTCGGACAGGAAGTCGCTCACGAGCCCGAAGTGGTCGGTGAACAGCTCCCGCCCCATCTTCGGGATGTCCCAGCCGGGCAGGTAGGCGTGGATCCGGTCCATGAACGCCGTGTCGTTGCGCATCTCCGGCGGCAACGGCCCGAAGAGGTGACCGATCCGCTGTTGGTGTTCGACGTCGACGTCGAAGTTGCCGACGAGCACAATGCCGCCGTCCGCGCGGATGCTCTCCCGCCCGCGGCTGAACTCCCCGGACTCCATGTAGCCCTTCATGATGTTGACGCCGTCCTTCTTGTCGAAGGAGACGCCCGAGACCTCGTCGAAGCACACCACGTCGTACTGGCAGACCAGGCCGCGCTGGCCGGTGGCGTTGTTGACGAACATGCGCGCGACCGTGGCCTTGCCGCCGGAGATGAGGTGGGCATAGGGCGACACCTGCTGGAAGAGGTGGCTCTTGCCCGTCCCCCGCGGCCCGAGCTCCACCATGTTGTAGTTGCGCTCCACGAAGGGGACCATGCGCAGGAGCATGACGTCCTGGGCGCGCTCCGTGAGCTTCTCCGGCTCGAGGCCGATGCTGCGGAGCAGGAAGTGCCGCCACTCCTCCGTGGTGAAGAACTCCCGGCCGCGGCTCAGGGTGTCGAGGACGTCGCGCTTGCTGAGCTGGATCTCGCGCAGGCTCTCGATGCCGAACGGGCGCCCACCGCTCTCCTGGGCGATCGACGCGTCGTAGACGAGGGTCACCTCGGCGTAGAAGCCACCCGTCAACATCCGCTCGTGGGCGCGGACGGTCTCCGGATCGATCCGCACCTGGGTCAGCCGCAGGCTGGGCAGGGTCGCCAGGTAGGAGTCGCTCTTCGCATCCAGCCGAGCGGTGATCAGGTCGATGATCTTCACCGACCCCTCCTCCCGAGCGCGCGCCTTGAAGAGCTCCTCCTCGCCCGCCCGAACGGTCCGGCTGGAGAGCTGCCGCTCGACGATCTCCAAACCCTCGTCGATCTCCTCCTGGTCGGTGCTCGCGCAGTACCGGCCGAGCAGGAACTCGACCACGTAGGTGGGCACCGGGAACTGCCGGCTGAAGGTACGGACGAGGTCCTTGCGAACCAGGTAGCCGTCGAAGGCCTTGGCGCCGAGCTTGTCGAGTGCGTCCAGCTCCATGTCAGTTCTCGCCTCCTACGGTTGTCGTCGTCTTGGAGACGACAGCGCCACCGGAGCTGACAACGACGAGGACGGCGACCATGCCCTCGGCGCTGTCGTCCTCGACGACGAGCGAGACCTTGCCGTCGTCTCCCATCGCCTTCCCGCCGCCCGCGAGGCTGCTGTCCGCGACGGCGGGCTTCGTGCGCAGATCGACGCGTAGCCCCGAACACGCGCCAGCGACGAGCACGCGGCACCGGAGGCCACGCCACGTCACCTCCGAGATGGTGACGTCTGCGGCGCCCCCACCGGGGCGCGTGACCACCAGCTCCGGCGTGAGGCATTCCTGCAGGCTGAGGCCCCCGTGGCTGTATTCCTTGTTCGCCTTGAACGAGCTGATGCCAGGCGGCAAGGCGACACGGATGTCGGCCGACCAGCGCCAAGGGACGACGAGGTCCGTTGGCGCCGCGGTGTCCTTGAGGATCGCGCAGCGCCCCCACCTCGTCTCGGCGAGGTAGCCTGGCAGCTCGACCTTGGGCAGGCCGCCCGGAAGGAGCAGCCATCCGTGGTCCGTCACGACCCGCACGCGCTTCCAGCCGGCGTCGAGGAGGTCGGCGATGCGCTCGCGAAGCTCCCGCACCTGCTCCTCAATGCGGCGGGCGAGCTTGGCGCCCTCCTGGTGGCCCGCGTGGTCGAGGTCCCCGTGCTCACACCACCCCTTGCCCTTCGGATCCCCGGTCTCCTCCTTGCCGAGCACCTGGACGCCGGCCTCCTCGAGGAGCTTCCGGAAGCGGTGCGTCGCCAACGATTCGCCCGTCTCCGCGAGGCTCGGGAGGAACTGCTCGTCATCGGCCTTGCCGGTGATCTGGTCGGCGATGGGCGACACCGCGGGCTTGCAGGTCCCCGTCACCGACGGAAGCCCCTGCCAGCGCGAGCTGACGGTGACCTCCATCCCGTTCGCTTCGAGTTCCTCTCGGAGCGCCTGCCCGACGTCGAAGCGCAGACCATCCGCGAAGAACAGGCACTCACCCTTGGCGGGCTTGAGCGCTTTGGCCTTGCCCGAGCCGGGTTGTCCGGGGAAGCCCTGCTTGGCGACCAGGCTCTGCAACCGCTCTGCGGCCGCCTCCACCCAGGGTCGGTAGACGGCGCGCACCGCCGCCGTGACCGCGGAGACGTCGGCCTTGCGCTCTACGCAGGCCAGCGCCCGCCAGACCGCGGCGTCCGCGCGCCAGGCGCTCTCCATGTATGCTCCGCCCATGTCGGCAGGCGTCGCGCCGCCGAGGGCCTCCGCGGCGATCTGTGCCAGCTCCCCGAGATGACGCATCGCCAGCGCGAGGGGGGACATGCCGAGGTCGGCCCAGACCCAGGAGCGCCTGGGGCGGTGCTGCTCCTCGAGCTGCCGGAGCTTCTTGCATGCCTCGTGGGCCGGCATCGACGCCATCGCGGCGAGTTCGCTCCGGAGGCTCTCCTCCTCCTTCTCGTTGGCCGCAGGCCAGGGAGACCGATCCGCAAACAGATCTTGCTGGTGGCTCGGCTCTGCCTTCCGAAGAAGCGCCGGCAAGTTGGGGTAGAGGCGTGGCGACTCCGCAAAGCGGGCCCAGACCCGCTCCCACTTCCCCTCCTTGCTCGCCAGCTTCTCCGCGCCGGTCAGCTCGCCGTCGGTCTCCGGGTCGAAGCCGAAGTCCGCCCTGCAGACCGACCGGAACGCCCCCCAGACGCCCGGTCCCCACTGGTCCTTCGTGCCTGTCGGGTCGTTGAGCCATCGCAGGATGTCGCGCACCGGGTCGGTCGTGAGGAGGTGGTCGAAGTCCGACGCCTCGAGCCTGCGCCCGCGCAAGCTCGCCACGGGCGTGTCGGCGAGCTGCACCAGCGCTCGGCTCATCGCTTCCAGGGTCTTCGCATCCTGCGCAACATCGAGGCCGAGGCCGCCGCTGTTCCCCTTGAGGAAAGCCAAGACGGACCAGTCGCGGCCGTTCTGCTGCGTCCAGAACACGCCGCGGTACTGGAGCTCCGCGAGGGGCTGCAGGTGCTTCGGGCAGCTCTCCACGGCCCGCAGGTCGAGCCGGCTCACGCCAGGGAGGTAGAGGATCGGGACGACGTCCTCGGCCCAGTCGGCCTCAGGTAGCGTCCTCGCGATCATGCACTTGATCCACGTCGCCGGACCGGTGCGCGCCGCCGGATCGTACTCACCCAACGTGATGAGTTGCGGCAACATCGCGCGCAGCGCCGGGACAAGGGGAGCCCACTGTCTACCGTGGTCCGGCCACAGGACGACGGCTGGAGCGACCTGGATGTTCCGGTTGTAGGCCGCCGCTTTCTCCAACGAGGCCAGCAGGGCGTCGAGGACGGTGGGCTCGTTCATCGTTTGCGCACTCCGCCTTTGCGCTTGAGACCCAGTCCGAAAAGGAAGAGGTCAGAGGCATCGATGCGGTCATCAGGGCGCTGGCGGAGAATCCCGACGTCCACGCAATAGTCGAGCAGGTCGCGAGGATCGTCGAACGGCGGCCCCGGCTCCCAGCTTCCGCAGTCCTCCAAGAGGTGCTCCACGTTGCGGCGGTCCGCCGGGACCAACAACCCGCCGAGGTGGCTTTTCAGCGCATCGATCCACTGCCACTCATCACGGGCGTGATCCACGTGCTCGCGGGAGACACGGTCAATGGCCTTTCGGAGCGAGGTAGGAGCCAGGATTCGCATCCCGCGCACCGCGTTGGGGTTGTCTACCTCGATCCTCGCGGCCTCCTCGAAGAGCCGCACGAGAGGACGGGGAACCGCGCGACTGCGACCGTCGCGCACGTGGGCGAGAGGCCAGCGGTAGCTCAGGCCCTTCTTCTTGTTCGCCCCCATGTATGGACCGACCATTCGCTCGATGATTGGCCGGGCGTGAGTCCAGCGTGTCAGCGAGGGAAGCAGACCCAGTGCCGGATCCTCACGCCACTCCACGACGCTTCGGGCGCCTCGAACGTACCCGGCGAGCCGAACGCTTGTGTTGGCCATCCGCCGGAGTAGCATTGCGTAGAGCTGCCGATCACTCCACGAGAGATCCACTCGGCCCGCAGCGAGCTTCGCCAGATCGGCGCCGCCGCTCACAGCAAAGCGGTCGAACAGGTCCGTGCGTAGGAAGACCTTGGGGCGGATGCGTCGCCACCGCCGCGCATAGGTGGCCCAGAAGGCGACGAGGCCCATGATGCCCGACGCCATGGCGTCCCAGTCCGCGCCGCCGAGCACGTCGAGCTCATCGTAGGCCACGTACAGGTAGCTCTCGTCCCGTTCCAGGCGGACATCCAACTCGTCGAGGGCGAGCAACGGCGCTTCATTCGCGGCTCGGAAAGCCGAATGCACCTGACCCGGCGCACCTGCGGGAGCCCCGAGCAACTCCCCCAGCGTGCTCCGCACGTCCTCGCCCAGGTGGTCTCGAAGGAGCCGCACCAGGTAGGCGAACCACAGCTCCTGCATCGCGTGTGGTTCCCTGCAGTGGCCATCGAGAAAACGACGCAGCCCCCCAGCATCGAAGCCATCACGACCCAGCGGGTAGGCTTTCACCCACTGCGTGTGGTCCCCGGGAGGCAGGCGGCCCACCCGCGCTTCTCGTGCGAGGGCATCGAGGAGGTTGGCGTCCGCGAGGGCGCGAAAGATCTCGGTCTTTCCACTACCACGAGGGCCGACGACGATGACGACATCCGGGTCGAGCATCCGGAGATGTTCGGGCACGGGATGGAACGTCCTCGCCAGACGACCTGCATCCTCGCTCTCCGCTCGGCCCTGGCTTCCCATGCGACTGAGATCTCGGAGCAGATCCAGCCGCTCCTCAGTGCGCAGGCTACTCATCGGCCGCCTCCTCGAACCGCGCGGTGATCCGACCGGCGAGCTTGCGATACTCGGGGCTTTGGGCCAGCAGGTCAGCGACATCGGCAATGTCAGCGAAGTGCGCCAGCTTCAGATCGTAGGAGAGCGGGACCGGCACGTGAGGTGCGTCTTTCGTCTCGATATCAGCGAGGTCCCAGTAGTCATCTGACTCCTCTGCGTAGTAACCATGCTTCGTGTCCGAGAACTCATCGCGTGCACGGACCTCGAAGGTATCCCGCGCCTTCTTGGCGGTCTCCGTGTCCGCCGGGACCATCGCCTGCACCAGCAGGCAGTCTCCCTGCGGCAGTCCTCGGGCGACCCTGCGCGCACCCAGCCGCTCGATGATGACTCTCAGTCCCTGCCAGCTCTGCTCCGACGGGGTCCCGAACAGGACGTGCAGGTGGGCGATCCCCGAGAGCAAGGCCCCTGCCGGCTCCGAGAGACCGGTTCGCGCGTCGAGCAGGATCCAGCTCGGCTGCAGCTCGTCCCGGATTGCCTGGAGCATCAACGCGAGCGCGTTGTCCCCGGCTCCTGTTTGGGGCTCCAGGTCCACCCTCGCCAGTTTGCCCGGATAGTTCGAATCGAGCTTGCCGGCCGGAAAGACGATCAGCTCGCCGTCTCCGACGACGTCCCGCCGTCGGCAAGGGTGGTAGTAGTCCGAGAGCTGGGCGGGACTCTCTCTCTCCAGCAGCAGGTCGAGCGTACCCCACGGCGAGGTCCGCCCCTCGGCGTCGGCGGCCAGAAGCACGCCTACCCCGGGGGCGTCGAGGTCGAAGTCGAGCACCGCGACACGCTCGCCGGCTCGTGCTTGCTGGATGGCGAGGGAAGCCAGCGCCGTGCTGCGGCCCAGCCCCCCTTTGAAGGAGTAGAACACCACCACAGGAGGCCCCTCAGCATTCTCGGCCCCCCGAGGTTGCCACACGGGCTCCTGCAAATCGGTGAACCAGGCGCCGCGGTTCCGGTGGCGTTCCAGCAGGCGCAGGCGCTTCGGGTGCTCCGCGTCGGGTACTCCTTCCTCCCACGCCATTGCATGCACGGGAGAGCCCTTCTTGGTCCCAGCCAGCCAGACATCCCCGGACCACCAGGAGCCAGCCGCCGCCGCTAGATTTGCCCGGATGTCCTCGCCAAGGGGTTCGATCTTCTTCTTCACGCCCCAGAGGATCGCCCGGATGTGCCCGTAGACATCGGCGGTGAGAACGGCACGTTCAACGGCACCGTGTGCGCCAAGCCACCTCCGCATGACCTTTGTCGCGCCCGTCCACGCCTCATCCATGTGCTTGTAGGTCATCGGATCACCCCGTCGAGTATCATTTGAGCTACCGTATCCTGGTAGATTACTTCCGCCTCATCGACCCAGATTTGTGCGTCCGTGGTGGTCATGGACGGGCTGCGGTACCGCATCGTCTCGCGCCACCCCGCGATGGCTGCGGCTGGTACCTTCCGGACTTCCTGCGTGACGTACCGTGCCGTCCTGGCGCCAGCCAGAGCACAGACCTGCGAAACCCTCTGGGCCAGATCAGTCAGGCGATGACCGCGCTCACGGACCCCCTCGGCCTGGAGCAGGCTCTTCAGCAAACACTCGACCACGTAACCCGAGAGATACGCGGCACCGTCGGGCCGGCCGGCGACAAGAAGCGCCTGCGCATCCGCGAGGTGCTTGCCTGAGGCATCGGGGTGATCATCCCCGTTCGGCTTTCGGAAGCTCGACATCAGTTTGCCCCTCCTGCGTGGGCCGCGCTCTTCTCGCGCGCCGCCTGCTTCTCGGCGAGGGTCAGGTGGTGGTCGTTGATGCGGTCCCCGTTGAAGAGGTGGCATCGGGCGGATCCTTGCCGCGGTCCTTGCCCCACTTGATGTTGGGCTTGTCGCGCAAGACGCCGGCGCCCTTCCTGCGGACGTCACCCACCAGCATGAACGGCCGGATGTTCACCCGCACGCCATCGTTGATGTCGGGGTCCCAGCCCATGGGCTGCTCCTCAATGGGCTTCCAGCGCACGAAGATGTCGCAGGGCGGCTCGCCCTTGAGGATGAGCTTGAGCTTCTCCTGGAGGCCCTTCGCGGCCGCCAGGCGATCCGCCGCGCCGTCCTCACCACGCTTTACGCCGTCTTGCTGCCGGCGGATCCAGTCGCCCAGGTAGTTGTAGGTCAGCGTCTCGAGGAGCTTGCGGTCAAGCTTGTGGTAGTTGACCAGGGCGCCAAAGCCCCCCTTCTTCAGCCCGTCCCAGATGTGCCAGATGAAGGGCCGGTTCTGGAACACCTTGCAGTGCTGGGCGAAGAACTTGTCCTGGAGCCACCTCTCGAGCGTCCAGCCCTTGCAGCCCACGGCCGCAAGCAGCTCGGCCTGCTTGTGGACGGACCACTCGTCGCCGAAGGCACTGGCGAGAAGGCGTTGAAGACGCGTCGCTGCTGGCTGCTCGCCGCGCACCGGCGGGAGGCACACGATCCCGTCGTCGTCAATGAGGTCGTCGAGGTCACGGGTGCGCGCCACCCAGACCTGGGCCCCTTCAGAGAGCTCCATCTCTTCATCGAGTTCTGCCGGCCAGCGGTATCCGAGGAGGCGGGCCACAGCGACCTGCAGGGGCTCGGTGGCGTCGGCTGGGTGGCCATGGAAGATCCACTGGGTTGGGTCCGGGGAGTAGGGCTTCGGAAGTCCCCTTGGATATGCCTCTGCAGCTACTTCTTTCCAATGCTCGTAGTCCCAAAAGATCTTCCCAACGTACCCGTTATCTACACTGAGCTTCGGATTGAGTTCTCGCAACGACTCGTTGAATACTGGTGACGAACAATACGCCCAGGCGGCAGGGAGGTATTCATCGCGCTTAGCCACAATTACTGGCGTGGAGTTCACGAAGAGCTCGCCGGTGAAAAGCGTTGCTGGGAGATGCGTCATTTGGCCAACTGCAATCCCGTGCTTTGCCCACGCACTCTTTCCCCTGATCGCGGAACCACTAGGAGCCTTCTCCAGCGAACGCCAATCCAGAACGATTTCGCGACCGCGGAAATGGGAAGTCTCGTCGGGCGGCCCTTGCGCTCGTCGCCAGCGACCGGCAAGCAGCGAGAACTCCCAGAAAACGCGGCTGTAACGCAGGTTGTCTCCAGTCGAGATTCCCTGGTAGCAATCGACGTAGCTACCGAATATCGATGCTCGATCAACAGGAGCCAGGGTCACGATCGAGTCCGGGTTCCGAATGAGCGCCGATTGCTCAACGGAGAGGATGTCTCCGAGACGGCAACGAATCTCCTTGTCAGACGGCGACCTGTCTGCTGCAGCATCCACGCCGTGCAGCGTGTGTCCTGCCTCTGGTTCGGAACTCGACGTGATCAACAGTGTGACATCGACTCGTTCTCCGCTGATCGTTTCAAATGCACGAGGGCCAAGCACGGCAAGAACCAGCCATGTCCAACTGTCGAGCAGGGCTTGCCTGAATCGCTTGTACGTCGTGAGAAACAGCCAGTTTCGCGGCGACACAACAGCCATGGACCCGCCGCTATCTGTCAAGTGGCGGAGCCGATCGATCATCACAGTTGCGAGGTCCATGCTCGCATTGGCGTGGCGCTTTTCCCCGTAGGCACGGAGACGCGGC
>Ga0256839_1005149_pt1 | contig 12258 bp, 16 predicted proteins | sample 354166metaG_FD_185968 | JGI IMG/M metagenome (GOLD analysis project Ga0256839, IMG submission 185968) | Hydrothermal vent microbial communities from Mid Atlantic Ridge, Atlantic Ocean - 354-166 | ecosystem: Environmental > Aquatic > Marine > Hydrothermal vents | place: Atlantic Ocean: Mid...
TGTGCGCTCAGATACTTCGAGCCTTTCTGATAACCAAAGTGCTGTGGTAACGCGGCGTGTGCGTAAAAATTGAATAATCTGAAAAAGGCGATCAGCGCGTCGCATGCGTTTATACGCCCAACATCGGCAAGTGTTTGATCTTGTGATAGGTCAATGATAACTCGATACAATGTTTTAAAGTATCGACAGGAAATGTATCTGCTTTTTCAAAAATAATGGCGCGATTACCTTCATAGTTAAATTGGTCTTGATAAACCTCTTTAAAGGTTTCGATTAACGTTGTTTTGCAGTTAAAGAATATTCCGTACTGCTGCGGGAAGGATTTTCTCCAAGCTAATCGAATGGTACTACCTTGTTGGGTCACATAGCTCGGCTCACCCCACTTAAGCGTTTCTTCCAGCTCATCAATGTTAAGCTCAAAAGCCACTTCAAAGATTAACTGACGAAGTGCGAGTAGTTTTTCACGTATTTCATCAGGGTAGCTATCATAAGTGCTGGCTACGTCGATGCTTTCAAAAGATGTTGCCGTGGGGTTTGCCATTAATTAACTTGGGTCAAAGTGAATACCTGAACCCGTGACTTCACTGCGGCACAGAACGCAAGCTATTGATTAATCACGGATTTAAAGAATACCGGCTTAACCTAAGGGTGAAGCTAAGATTTTTAAAACCTGTGCTAAACCAATATCTTGAGCCCTGCTGTCCGCATTGAAGTCACGGATTCAGGTAGGTGATTAAACTAAGCGTAGCACCTTGTGGGTCGCTAATCACACAAAAACGCCCAACTTTAGGAATATCACGTGCTTCTAATAACACCTTGCCACCCAGCTCAATGGCTTGTTTGGCACTAGCATCAACATCATCAACCGTGACGTAGCCGCCCCATATTGCTGGCATGCCTTCTGCTTCCGGAGGTATTGGCATAAAGCCTGCGGCGTCTTGCTCACCAATTTTTGCCATCATATACGGCATGTCGCTTTCAACACCTTCTACCTGCCAATTAAACATTTTTTGATAAAATGATTTAGCGCCTTGCATATCTGTTGTCATTAGCTCATTCCAGCTAAAAGCGCCGTGTTGTTTTAGGGGATTGATTGGAGTATCACTCATATTTCGTGCCTTCTGTTAAGTTGTCACATAAAGTTATGTGATAAGGCAAGTATAGACAGGTGCTCCTGACAGCATTATGTCAGGAGTGATTATTTAGCGGGAATTTCATGTTGTAAGGCATACGCCTCATTTTCTAAAAGTGAGCGCGAATAGCCCAGAACTTCTCGTTCAATCGCGTATTGTTTTAAAAAGCCTTTCAAACCACCGATACGATCTTTTTGCGCGATATGCACTAGCTCATGGCATAAAACTGTAGAGTCATCTTTGTGGTGAGGCTTTAACATAATGATATTACCCATTGCGCGCGCGCCTTCAAAATGATCGCCTGATGCGTACTTGTTGGGTTCAGGGAATTTATCCAATATGACAACGCGTATTAAATCTGGCATTTTTACGCCAAGGGCTTTTGCTTCTTTTGTTTCGGCTTTGGTTAACATGCGGCCTTTTGAGCGCAATGACTTTTCAACATCGCTATACCATTTTACGGCATGTGGCATTAGGGCATTAACTTTGTGCAAGGTATGTTTACTGGGGTGACTAATTAGGCGTAGTTCTTTTGCAGTGGGTTTAGAAGGAGTAGAGCAACCGCTAAATAGCAGAGGGATACTCAAAAAAGAGCAGGTGAGTTTGAATTTTAAAGTGATCTTTAAATCACAAATCATAGAAGACCCGTAGTGAAAGAGTTATACAAAGGAAATTTTGTAAACTGTCTTGATATTGGCATTCATTTTGATTTATGTCAAAATATAAGCATGATTTCTGTCTGAACGGTCAAATTTTAGGCATAAAAAAACCAAGAACAAAGTCTTGGTTTTGTATTGAAAGGTAATTTGTGCTTAGTTTGTGCTTAAATAGTCAATTGAAGTTGCATCTTCAAAACGGTTATTATCCATCATTTCTGGATTACTTCTAAATGATGTTTTAACTAAATTCATCGCATCGGCAGCGACTGTTTCTGGAGATACCCAGCCATTTCTATAGGCTGCATCATAACCATTTTCAAAATTTACCTGCTCAAAACCAATGGATGACTTTACTTGGTAAGAGGGTTTAAAAATATCCAAGCTCTGTGCTTGTGTTGAAGAATCTATCCAGCCATTTTGAAACGCGACATCGTAATCGTTTTCAGAATTTACCTGTTCAAATGCCATTGCCGATTGGCCCAAAAATAGAAGTGATATTGCACTAATTGTTAATAGTCGTGTTTTCATTATATTGCTCTCATATTATTGATTAATAGTTAATTTTTAGATTGTCAATCAACTTTATCTATTAAGGGCCCTTAATGATTTTTAAGTTTTCATGTCGTTCTTGCCAGTATTAACGTGTGCTTATTTTAATAGGATGCAAACATCATGGTATTAATTTTAATTGTTCCTCTAAGGCTAAGTATAATTGGTTGAATTTATTGTGAATTTACGTTTCATCAGCACTTTTAATAAAATGTAAATTAAGTTCATTCAAAAAGGTTTCCGACTTATAATTCATCCCTAATGAATATTTCCTTTAAGGTAACAATGTGAGCAAAAAAGTAGTATTAGCCAGTGGCAATCAAGGCAAACTCCGTGAGTTTTTTCGCATTCTTGGCAGTGCGGGTTTTGAGATCGCATCACAATCTACTTATGATGTTATTGATGTGCCTGAAACAGGGTTAACCTTTGTTGAAAATGCCATTATTAAAGCGCGTAATGCCTCGAAACATACAGGTTTGCCTGCTTTAGCAGATGACTCTGGTATTGAAGTCGATGCACTCAATGGTCGCCCGGGGATTTACTCATCCCGTTATTCTGGCGAAGGGGATGACGCTAATAACAGCAAACTGCTAGAAGAAATGAAAGACGTGCCTGATGAAAAACGAACCGCGCGCTTTCGTTGTTGCATTGTTTATATGCGCCATGCAGAGGATCCATCACCGTTAATTGCGGATGCTAGCTGGGAAGGAACAATACTGCATGAGCTTTCTGGTGTGAATGGTTTTGGCTATGACCCGTTATTTTTTGTGCCGACACATGGTATAAGTTCAGCTGAGCTTGACCCCGATGAAAAAAATCAAATAAGTCATCGCGGTAAAGCTTTAGAGAAAATTCTACAACTGATGAGCGAGAGCAACGTATGAATCAAGCACTTTTACTGTTTCGTGCCACTTTGTTTTGGATTGGCTTTGCCCTAAGTACTGCTCTCGCTGGATTAATATCGCCTTTCTTATTGTTACTTTCACAAGAGACAAGTTATAAAATTTTAGTCCCTTGGACGCGCTTTAACGTTTGGTGGCTAAAGATCACTTGTGGTGTGAAATACAATATTATCGGCTTGGGTAATATTGACGTAAACAACAATGGAATTATTTTGGCGAATCACCAATCCACATGGGAGACTTTACTTATCCCATCAATATTTCCTCCAATTTCGTGGGTATTAAAAAAAGAGTTGTTTAGAATCCCTTTTTTTGGCTGGGCGCTATCACGTGTCAAGCCAATTGCTATTGATCGAACGGCGGGTAGCTCAGCGGTAGAGCAAGTTAAAGTGAATGGCAAACAACGCCTTGATGAGGGTAATTGGGTGTGTATTTTCCCTGAAGGAACCCGCGTGAAGCCTGGACATACTGAGCGATATAGAATGGGCGGTGCGTTGCTCGCGCATTATTGTGCTAAGGAATCAATAGATGGTGCGGGTTACCCTATTTACCCGTTAGCGCATAATGCGGGTGAGCTTTGGCCAAGGCATAGTTATGTTAAACACCCCGGTACCATTACGGTGAGTATCGGACAACCGTTTAGCGTAGAAGGTTTGGAGCCTGCTGAAATTAATGATAAAGTTAAAACATGGATTGAAGCAGAGGTTAAAAAAATGCCTGTTGCGCGTCGTTCCTAAAATTCATTCTCAAACCCCTAACGATAAGAATGAACGAAGAGGTTATTACAGACTCGTATAAACTCTCAGAAAATAAACTCGAAAAATCTAAAAACAAATACTAAAAATAATGTGAATTAGGTAACACAATGAACTTGAAAGTACCCCCAGGACTATTATTCAACACCACTTTATTAACTGCATTAACTACATTGGCAGCCTGTAGCTCACCCAATCAACCCAGTGCACATGATATTGCAACTGATGTTGGCGATCATGGTAGCCACACCGTTGCAGAACTATCAGCCCAACAACGTTTTGCGGGTGTGTTAAAAGCACATAATGTTGTGCGTATAAAGCATGGTTTAAAGCCATTAACATGGTCGACTAAACTGGCAAAGTATTCTCAAGAGTGGGCTGATAATCTGTGTGCATCAGGCAAATGTACCATGGTACACCGACCTGGTACACCACCGTATGGGGAGAACCTTTATTGGGCAAGCCCAGTGTCGTGGTCAACCGGTGAAACAGCGGTACAAGGTACAACGATTAAAGATGTGGTAAAAGTATGGGCTGATGAGGAAGATTGGTATAACTACGCCAGTAATAGTTGTGACCCGGGGCAACAATGTGGTCACTATACACAAATGGTTTGGAAGAACACGACGAAAGTAGGTTGTGCTATAAAAGTCGGTGAAGATAAATCACAAAGCTGGGTTTGTAGTTATGATCCACCGGGTAACTTTACTGGTCAGCGCCCTTACTAAGAAGTTAAAAAATAAGTCCACGAAAAGCACAAAAGACACGAAAGAAAGCAAACTGTTTTTCGTGCCTTTCGTGAATTCACTGCAAAGCGCGCCTAGTGGCTAACCACTTTCTGACTCGCTGTACCCATCAAACCTATGTTGTTGGAGTACTAGTCATTTAATTAAGTTGGCTACTCTCCAACGCCTCACTTTTTGGTGGTGGCATTTGTAAAAAGTAGCCGCTTTCTTGCATGATTCTGATTACTTCTTTTGATTCTTCGCGCACCAGCTTTCTATCTTCACTTAGATCAAATTCAAATGAAAAAGTAAGTTCACCGAGTAGTTTAATGAGAGTATCTGGCACCTTTGTAAAATTATCTTTTTCGCTTAAGTAGAGATACATCCCAGATTTCTTCTGACTACGGTATACAAAGCAATCCATTTATTTCACCGTCTAACCATTATACTAAGTTGCTCGACTTGATCCAGTGGTACTTTAGTTTCTTTATTGCCGGTTGATTCAAGAATTACTTGGGTGTTGATGACCTTTAGTAATCGACCTTCAAACTGTTCACGATTTTTTGTTGTGATACGAATTGTTTTACCTTGATAAGTGACTAAAGTTGTAGGGTCAACCGGTTCAAAGGACATTTTATACAATGCTTTTTCCGGTAAGCTCTGCATTAAGCTTTGGCTTAGTGTTTGTATTTTAATTGCTTCGTCTGGCGTTATAACAGTATCTACAGCAACAGGGTTGCCTTGGATCTTAGCGAGTAAATTATTTGTACCTTGCTCAGCACCCATAAACCAACTTCCTGCGGCAATTAATAGACCTATAAAACCAATAATTAGCTTTCGCCCTGTTGTGTGCCAAAGTGAAGGCAGGGTGACAATATTTAAAACAGGCAATATTGAAATCAATCCAGTTACGGGGTGATGTTTAAAGCCTGCAAAAATATAGACTAGAAAACTGTAAATAAACAGTAGTAAGCCGATACCTGCTAGTGCAACGAGTGCCATTTCCATTTTATTATTAACTCAAATTATTTTACAAAAAAGCTACGATACCTGAAGGCTGTTTAATGTCAGCTGAATTTTATGATTTGTATCTCTTTATTGTAGCACCTGCATTCAATATGAGGAACCTTGCCTCTCATCTGACCACAATTGTGTGTACTTATAATCTTGCTATGCTGAAATTTTAGTTACTTTTATACGCCTCCACATGAATCTTTCTTTACTTTACAGTCGCAGCAACGAAGGCATTGATGCCCCACAAGTTGATGTGGAGGTGCATTTGAGCAATGGATTACCAAGTTTTTCTATAGTTGGCTTGCCCGAACTTGCGGTTAAAGAAAGTAAAGATCGGGTGCGCGCGGCGATTATTAATTGTAATTTTGAATTTCCTGCTAAGCGCATTACTGTGAATCTAGCACCTGCGGATATTCCTAAAGATGGCGGACGATTTGATTTACCCATAGCGCTGGGGATTTTAGCCGCATCGGGGCAAATTCCTACGGCATCACTTGCTCAATATGAGTTTATTGGGGAGTTATCATTGGCTGGACAGCTACGAGCCGTAAAAGGGGTTTTGCCAACAGCTTATGCGACTCTGCTCGCCAATCGCTCTTTAATGTTATCCCAAGAAAATGCTGATGAGGCAAGCTTAATTGATGGCTTGAGTGTTATTCCCGCCAGCCATTTATTACAGGTATGTAATCATTTATCGAAAACAGAAACCTTACTTCCACATCAAACAAAAATTGCTGAATTAAAACCACAATACCAGAGTGACCTAAATGATGTTAAAGGTCAGTTTCAAGCTAAGCGGGCTTTAGAGATAGCTGCAGCAGGCTGCCACAATATGCTAATGGTTGGTCCACCGGGAACAGGTAAAACAATGCTTGCAACAAGGCTAGCAGCAATTCTGCCACCAATGACGCAAGCCGAAGCTTTAGAGTCTGCCACTATTGCATCAATTAGTGATCAAGGCTTTGATGTAAGAAACTGGGGAATGCGACCCGTGCGTGATCCTCATCATACTTCCTCAGGTGTTGCTTTAGTGGGTGGTGGTGCGAAGGTGCGCCCGGGTGAGATATCTCTTGCGCATAACGGAATTTTGTTTCTGGATGAATTAACTGAGTTTGACCGAAAGGTGTTGGATGTACTTCGAGAGCCACTTGAAACAGGAAAAATCACCATTTCTCGTGCTGCCAGACAAGCCACTTACCCCGCTGATTTTCAATTAATCGCTGCGATGAACCCCTGCCCGCAGGGACTAAACTGCGATTTTAAAAGTAATTGTCAATGTTCACCAGAGCAACAACGACGTTACCGTTCTAAGCTATCTGCGCCATTTTTAGACCGTATTGATTTACACATTAATGTGCTACGTTTATCTCATGAAGATTTAAGAAAACCAGCCACAGGGGAGAGTAGTGAGGCAGTTCGGAAACGCGTTATCGCTGCGCGTACAACTCAGCTAAGCCGGCAAAATAAAGCCAACCGATTCTTGAGCAATAAAGAAATTGAAGCATATTGTAAGCTCAATGCAGCGGATGAAAACTTATTGGCACAGGTGGTAGAAAAGTTTACTCTATCAGCCAGAGCGTATCATCGCATTCTTAAAGTGGCGCGAACCATTGCAGACTTGGCACAAAGTGAAACTATTCAAACAGCACATATCAGCGAGGCAGTTTCTTACCGCGCGACACAGCCGTAAATTCCCCTTAAGTATATTTAAACTGTTTTTAGCAGTGCTGTTTATTTCTCTTTTATTAACGGCTGCACAGGCAAAGGCGAAAAGCGCACCGATAATCAAGCTTAGCCAATCAGCAGAACAGGTTTGGCAGCGACAACAGGTTTTAATAACACTTACGGTTAAAACAGATGACCCTTTTTCTCGATTAGAAGTGGAGCCTTTTAAACAGCAAGGTTTTAGTATTGTTTCTTTTGGTTTGCAGCGCACTGAATCAAGTACAGAAACAACACTGGTTTTAAAATGGGTGGTATTTCCTTTTGTTGCTGGGAAACATGATTTGAAATTACCTCGAATTCGTTATCGTCCTAACAGTGGTCGTATACAAACCTTGGTGTTGGAGACAGTAGCATTGAAAGTAAGGCGATTGCCTTTATATGTTCCTCCTACTATGCCTGTAGGGGAAATCTCCTTAAAAAGTTATTGGCGTGAAGGATGGTTGGTGACAACGCATAACTTACTGGAATGGCAGGTGATGGTAGAGGGGAAGGGTGTAGCCAAACAGTTTATCCCACCGCTTAGTCGGCAGTTGGGTAGTTCCAAGTCTATCGATATTATGCCGTTAGAAAAGCTAGATAAAACACATAAAACTGTTGCCGGCATAAGCTACGAGCGTCAGTATAAAGTTCCTTTAAAAGTCCGCCAGAATGGTTTTGAGAGATTACCTAAAATAGAAATACAATATTTTGAGCCACGGTCTGGAACTCTACAAAAAGCACGTTTAAGCTCACCGTTATTTATTGCTTTGAACAAGTGGTTTCTAGGTTTTATTGTTTTTTTATTAGCTATATTTTTTAGTATTTTATTGTATAGGGTTGTTACAAAACTTAGCGATATTATAAAAAGAAGGCAAAAACAGAAACAAGCCATTCAAGCTTTATCTCAAGCAACAAACTACAAGCAAATTAGAGCTGCACTCAATCAATTTACTGTAGCAAAGGGGTGGGGGGATAATTTAGCTTTAGAAAAATTGCCTATATTAAAAAAAGAGAACGGCTGTAAAGGTGCTTTGTTACAAAAAACAATTAATAAGCTTCAAGCTCATCAGTTTTCTTCACAAAGTGGTAGCGTTGAAATAACGGAAATAAAAGAGGCCTTAGTCGGGTGCTTAAAAAAATAGTTTATACAAACGGTAGTGGGCGATGCTGGTTTGCCCAAGGGTTAGGTCGTCTCCACCAGCGTTGAGCAAGTGTTGCATACATTTGACGAAAATCGACCGTGTGCACCAAGTCACCATCGTATAATTTATCTGGAGCTAAGCTTGGTTGCCTGCCATGAAGACCACCCCGTACTCGCCCACCTAGTACTAACTGAGGGGCCGCAGCGCCGTGGTCTGTTCCGCCACTTTTGTTTTCTGCCACACGTCGGCCAAATTCAGAATAAGTCATTACCAAAACATTATTCCATAAGCCTGCTTGTTTCATAGCATCTGAGAATGCTTTTAAGCCTCCGCCGAGGTGATTCATTAAATTATTGTGTGGATCCATTTGTCCTGCATGGGTATCAAAGCCTTCTAAGGTCACTTTATAAACAGGCGTATCCATACCGTTGATAATCATTTTAGTGACTTGTTCTAGCTTACGTCCAAAGCGACTCGGCGGAAATTTTACGCGAGAACGTTTAGCATGATGTATCCGCTCTAGCTCATGCGCGGCAGTGTTAATTTGATTTTGTACGTTGAGCATATGCGCCAATGATGCGTTACTTGCCCGATAGTTTCGTTTATTTAAATATTTTGTTTGACGCAAGAATGTCGCAGGGTCTTCCATTGCTACGGCAGAACCGCCTCGTCCGCCCATTGGTCCAAGGTCGTTGTCACCAAGCACAATACCATTTACTGCACTCGCACGCGAAGTAAGTACACGAGTTAGCCAGCCTCTGTCTTCATTGTGGCGGGTTGATGCGGTCTCCCACACATCTAATGAATGAAAGTGGGATCGGCTAGGGCGGCTATAACCGACACCTTGCACCCATGCCATTTGACCTTGCTCCCACAGTGGCATTAAATCTTTTAAATAAGGATTCATCGCCATATTGTTTTTAAGGGGAATACCTTTTTTAATCGCGAGCTTGGGGCGAGCCTTGTAGTAAAAATCATCACGATAAGGGATTAGCGTGTTTAAGCCATCATTCGCGCCTTGCAAATGGACCAAAAGCACAATTTGATCAGGGCGTTGACCAGCGGCAAATGCATCCGGTAACATGCCTGCTAGTGGCATTAGACTACTGTATTGTAGAAAGTCTCGTCTGTTCATTGTTTAATATTCACTTAAGTTGATAGACAGGGTCTAACATCAGCGCTCTAACCATTCTTCGTTTACCTGGCGTTGTAGGTAATGGTAATACAGGTGCTATCGGCAATAGCCATTCTACGACCTCTGTTCCTGTTGATTTAGGCAAGTAAGATTGCATTTTTTCTGATGCCTTACTGTGGCGAGTGAGCTTGTTTAATAAAGAGGTGCGCACTAATAAGGTTTGTGTATCAATCCATGCCGTTCCACCAGACCAACCTTTTACGGTTGGCGGGTCAAATAAATCTTGCCCTAATAGTTGGCAAATATGGCTTAACTTACCTGCTGATAATTTAGGGAAAGGTAAGGTGCGTAGCGTGCCGACGACTAAATCAACCGGTGATTTGGTTAAGGTACCACGGTATTTGCTGGACCAAAACTGATCACTATTTAAAACTTCTTTTAAAAGGACTTTTATACTGTAGTTTGATTTTTTAAACTTAGCCCCCCAACGTTTTATGACTCGAGGGTCAGGGTGATTATCGCTAATAAATTCCTTCCAAAATTTCTCAGCTAAATATTCAGCGGCTCGAGGCTTTTCTAAAATAATGTCGATTATTTGGTCACCGCTAAAAGCCCCCGTTTTGCCCATAAAAGTAAATGTTCGAGGGTCATGTTTTACTTGTGAGTAGGTATAAGTTCCTTTGTTACGATCGGTCCCCCAACCAGTAAAGGCTATGGCTGCCGCTTTGACATCAGTCTCGTTGTAATGCCCACGGCCTAAGGTAAATAATTCTAAAAGCTCGCGAGCAAAGTTTTCATTTGGACTACCTTTTATGTTTTTATTTCCATCTAGGTAGACTAGCATTGCAGGGTCTCGTGCAACTGCATGAAGCATTTTGCGAAAATTACCCATTGCATTTTTTCGTAATAACTGATTTTGTAAATAGAGTAAGTGCGGTTGCTCTACCTTTTCAAGTGATGAAGTAAAGTGGTTGTGCCAAAACAAGGTCATGTGTTCGTTAACAGGAGCATCGGTGTGTAAAAGGTGTTTTATCCACCAGTTTTTTAAACGCTGACCTTCGATTTTCATCATCTTGCGTGCGCGTTTTTTGCCCATATTGCTTTGCTGTTTCATGCGGGTAACATTCGCCCAGGGCGTTAAAGCAGGTAAGCCTGGGGTTCTTATCGGGGCTGATGTTAATAGAATGTTTATAGCTTCTTGGCGGGTTTTTCCTTCAAGCGCTTTAGTCCCGCCCCACTCAGCACCAAGTGCTGTTCGTGTGACAAGATGCCGTGTGTCTGAGAAACTCAGCCGTCCCATTATTACTTCCTACTCTAAAATCCCCGAGCCACTTATAAACGTTTTAACGTACGGCTTTTATTGTTATTTTTTATTTGGTTTTGAGTAAACAGTCTCACCCTATGAATCTGACTGAACACTCTAGTCCAGAAACAGTATACGCCTAGCTTTAATGGAATCAAAGAATGAATACTGATCTGAGTCAAAATGAAATTGATGAGCTTGAACAAGTTTTAAACAACTTTAGTAAGGAGTGGGAGATAAAACAAAACCAGCGTTCATTTAAGTGGCGCATGTCTTTTATGGTAGCTTTTATCATCGCCTTAGCTTCAATATTTATTTCAGCTAAATTATGGTGGGTCAGTCTTGCTGTAATTGCTTACTTTGCAGGCTCTCTTTTTACGATGCTTCGTCAAAATGCAAAAACTAATAGCGAAATTATTGAACGGCAGCAGCAGTTGAAGTTAGTGAGATTATTGCGTAAGTTTGAAGCTTCACCTTATCGCACTACAAATAATTAGCGGTCTTTGACGACTTATCGGTGGCTAAAGAAAGAAAATTACTAGGAGCCTGTCCGAGAACTAAGACCGTAGCGAAAATTACAGAATTATCATAAGTTGTGATTATCGAAAGAGGAGTATAGTACGGCTATTTAACGATTTTGATAAGTTCAAATCATGATGATTATGTAATTTGCAGTAGGTTTTTAGTTCTCGGACAGGCTCCTAGACTATGCCCTAAAGTTTCTTTTTTAATGTGTTTTATAACCAGCATGACAAGCAACACAGGCAGATGTTACTTCTTGCAATGCTTTGTAGGCGGGTAATGCATCACCTTCTTGTGCTTTTAGCGCAAAGCGGCTCGCTGCTTTGTGCATGCTGGTGCCAATAGCGCCCATTTCTTTCGGGATGACTTTTGCTATATGGCTAGCGCCATGGCTGGATAAAGAACTCATGCCGAGGCGGGACTCTGCAATATCAGCGGCTTTGTCGAGTTCACCTTTTCCCATGCTCATTAAAATCTCATTAATAGCTTTGAGATGATCACGCATATTGGCGAGTTGATGCTGTTGCATCATTTTTGGCATTTCAACGAGCTTTCTTTTATCGTCTTCGGCAGCTGCGTTAAAACTTGTCAACGAAACGAGTAGCGTGAAGAGTGTAATAGTCAGTGTTTGTGTGAATTTCATCGGAAGATCCTCAAATAGTGATATGGGAATTATACTTGATAAAAATCAATCAACGTATGATTGAAATCATAT
>Ga0256839_1005151_pt1 | contig 12257 bp, 13 predicted proteins | sample 354166metaG_FD_185968 | JGI IMG/M metagenome (GOLD analysis project Ga0256839, IMG submission 185968) | Hydrothermal vent microbial communities from Mid Atlantic Ridge, Atlantic Ocean - 354-166 | ecosystem: Environmental > Aquatic > Marine > Hydrothermal vents | place: Atlantic Ocean: Mid...
GTGCTCGGCCTGAATTCCGAGCTGACCGAGGCGGTGGCGCTGGCCCATGATCTTGGCCATACCCCTTTTGGCCATACCGGCGAAGAATCGCTGGATGCCTGTATGGCGCCTTATGGCGGCTTTGATCACAACGCGCAGGCCATCCGCATTGTCACCGATCTGGAACAGCATTACGCGCAGTTCGACGGGCTGAACCTGACATGGGAAACGCTGGAAGGCATTGCCAAACATAACGGGCCGGTGCTGGGCAAATTGCCCTATGCGTTGGCCGATTATAACGCGGTGCATGATCTGGAATTGCATAGTTTTGCCAGCGCCGAAGCCCAGGTGGCGGCCTTGGCCGATGATATCGCCTATAACAACCATGATCTTGATGACGGCTTGCGCGCGGGGCTGTTTGTGATTGAGGATTTACTGGAACTTCCCATTGTAAACGCTTGTTTTAACGAGGTAGATTCTAAATACCCTGATCTTGATCCAAGCCGCCGAAGACACGAGGCCTTGCGCCGTGTGTTTGGCGTAATGGTGGAAGATGTGCTGGTTGAAAGCAAAAAGAGGCTGGTGGCTGCGGCGCCGGAAACCGCGCAGGATATTCGTGATTTAGACGCGCCGGTGGTGCAGTTTTCACACGGCCTTTGGGCTGACCTGAAAGAAATCCGGGCGTTTTTATTCAGCCATATGTATCGCCATGAAACGGTTAAAAAGATGCGGATAGAAACCGCGCAGGTGGTGCGGGAATTGTTTGATACCTATCTGGATGATCCGGCAAAACTGCCCCCTGAATGGCGCAAAACAAGTGATGAAAAAACCCAGGCCCGCGCCATTTCCGATTATATCGCCGGCATGACCGACCGGTTTGCCCTGCAAGAACACCGTAAAATTTGTGGGTAACCGCGTGGCCATTTTGATCGCCGCATGTTATGTGATCGCAAAACCTGACTGGATATTAAAATGAACCTTTTTGCCGAAATCAAAACCCTTGTCTTGTCTGCCTTGCATGAGATGGTGGGTGAGGGCGCGCTGCCAGCGGACCTGAATTTTTCAAATGTTTCGGTTGAGCCGCCCCGCGATGCGTTACACGGCGATATGGCCACCAATGCCGCCATGGTGCTGGCCAAGCCCGCAAAAATGAAACCGCGTGATATTGCTGAAATTCTGGCGCAAAAACTGACCGCTGATCCGCGCATTGATACCGCCGATGTGGCTGGCCCGGGGTTTTTGAACCTGCGGCTTGATCCGGCAATTTTGCATGGGCTGATCCCGCAAATCCTGAATTCGGGCGCTGATTTTGGCAAATCGAACATCGGGCAGGGGCGCAAGGTCAATGTTGAATTCATCTCGGCCAACCCGACCGGCCCGTTGCATATCGGCCATACCCGCGGTGCGGTTTTTGGCGATGCACTGTCCAGCCTGCTGGATTTTGCCGGTTATCAGGTTACCCGCGAATATGTGATCAATGATGGCGGCAGCCAGATCGACACCTTGGCGCGCTCGGTTTATTTGCGTTATCTTGAGGCCCACGGCCAAGCCGTTTCTTTCCCCGAGGGTGTTTACCCCGGTGATTATCTGGTGCCGGTTGGCGAGGCCCTGAAAGCCAAGATCGGCGATGCCTATATCGACCAGCCCGAAGACATCTGGATGGAAGAAATCCGCAATTTTGCCACCGATGCCATGATGGGTCTGATCCGCAGCGATATGGCGTTGCTTGGCATTGAAATGGACGTGTTTTTCAGCGAAAAATCGCTGTATGGCACCGGCAAGATCGAGGCATGTCTTGATGCGCTGGAAGCAAAAGGCCTGATTTACCAAGGCACTCTGCCCCCCCCCAAAGGCAAACTGGGTGAAGGCTGGGAGCCGCGCGAGCAAACCCTGTTCAGGTCCACCGCGCATGGCGATGATGTGGACCGTCCTGTCAAAAAATCCGACGGAGGCTGGACCTATTTTGCCCCCGATATTGCCTATCACTATGATAAAATCCAGCGCGGCTTTGATGAGCTGATCGACGTTCTGGGCGCTGATCATGGCGGCTATGTCAAACGCATGAAAGCCGCCGTTTCGGCGATGTCCGATGGCAAGGTGCCGCTAGACATAAAGCTGTGCCAGCTGGTGCGGTTGTTCAGGGATGGCGAGCCGTTCAAAATGTCAAAACGTGCCGGCACATTTGTATTGCTAAGCGATGTGGTTGAACAGGTCGGGGCTGATGTCACCCGTTTTGTGATGCTGACCCGCAAAAACGATGCGGCGCTTGATTTTGATCTTGCCAAAGCCACCGAGCAATCCAAGGATAATCCGGTATTTTATGTGAATTACGCTTATGCGCGGGTGTTTTCGGTGCTGAAAAAAGCTGGCAATCCAAGCGATGAAAAACTGGCCTCGGCAAATATGGCGCTGCTGACGCATGATGCAGAAATCAACCTGATTAAAAAGCTGGCGGAATGGCCACGGCTGGCCGAACTGGCCGCCACACACCATGAACCACACCGGATTGCATTTTACCTGTATGAACTGGCTTCGGAATTCCATGCGTTGCAACATCTGGGCAAAGTAGATCCGGATTTACGGTTTATCAGGGAAGATGCGGTTGAATGCACAGAGGCCCGTTTGGCAATGATCCGCGCGGTTGCGGTTGTGATTTCTGCTGGTCTTGGTATTCTCGGGGTCACCCCGCGTAACGAGATGCGATAAACGCATACATTTGCACATTTAGGGGTTGGAGCAGAGCAGGACACAATTTATAGTGTCTCCCGAGAGGCGTTTAACCAATGAGCGAATCGCGATTCAAGATCGATAATATTAATTCCGGTGCAGGTGATCAGCAAGCCGGCGGTTTGGCTGCGCAAATTGCCAAATGGTCTGGCGGGATTGTGTCGCTGGTTTTAATATTGGGCGTGGTTTACTGGGTGTTTGAGCTGGGCAAACGCGATGCGAATGATGTTCCGGTTATTCAGGCTATGGGTGGTGTTGCCCGTGAACGCCCCGAAGACCCCCAAGGCAGCCAGGCCAATAATCAGGGGCTGGATGTAAATGCGGTGTTGGCATCAGATGAAACCGCGCCGGTCGGTGCCCAAACCCAGCTTGCGCCACCCCCGCAACGGGCCGCGGTCGAAGACGTGCCGGTTTCTGATCAGCCCGCTGAACCCGTGTCGGATACTGTTCAGGTTTTGCAGGCCGCGCCGGTTATTCAAACAGCAGAAGATTCCGTGGAAACGCCAGCAGAAACACCTGTTCAAACCGATAATCCACTTGAAAACACAATACCTGTGGCAGACCAGCCTATGACCCGCCCGGTGCGTCGCGTTGAACAACCCGGCCTGTCAGCAAGCTCTGAGCAGCTAAGCGATGCTATTGCCGCTGCCATTGCCCAAGAAGCATCAAATAACGCCATAACCAATGCTGACCCTACGCCGGCTCAACCGGTTATTTCCCAACCGGACGGGACAGTGACACAAGTTCCGGTTGGCACCCAGATGATCCAGCTCGGGGTGTTTGACGATGAACAAAGCGCCATTCGCAACTGGGATTTTTTGCTATCGAACCAACCCGATCTTTTAAGTGGTTTGAACCGTTATATCGAACGCCGAGAGGCCGGAGGGCGGGTTTTCTACCGGCTGCGCGCCATCGGGTTTGACAATAGCGCGGCAGCGTCTGATCTGTGCGGCGTGCTGATGGGGCGTGATGTGCAATGTATCCCTGTGACCGCGCGTTAGGGGAATACGATGCCGGATGATTTTGTAAACGACATGCAAGAACAAGACATCAAAAGCCGTCGTCTGGCCGAGGCATTGGTGGTGGATGTTGACGGTTTTGAAGGCCCGCTGGACTTGTTGTTAACCCTGTCACGCACCCAAAAGGTTGATCTGCGCAAGGTTTCCATTCTGGAGTTGGCCGAACAATACCTGTTATTTGTCGAGGAAGCCAAACGCCTGCGCATTGAGCTGGCCGCCGATTATCTGGTGATGGCGGCTTGGCTGGCATTTCTTAAATCGCGGCTGTTACTGCCCGCCGACCCCGCCGATGAAGGCCCGTCGGGTGAGGAACTGGCCGCGCATCTGGCGTTTCAGCTGGAACGGCTGGAGGCCATGCGCCGCGCTGCTGCCCGCTTGATGGCGCGTGACCAGCTGGGCCGTGATTTCTTTGCGCGCGGGCAGGTGCAAACCGTTTCACGCAAACGCACCATTCGCTATACATCCACCTTACTGGACCTGATGCAGGCCTATGCCCAGACCAAAACCCGCGATGATTTTGAACCGCTGTCATTGAAGCGCGGTGCGATTTACACCATGGAACAAGCACTTGAACGCATGAAAGGCCTGATTGGCCATGCCATGGAATGGGGCGTGCTGGAACAATATTTGCCCGAGGCATGGCGGCTGGACCCTAAAAAACGCCGCTCAGCCACGGCATCGACTTTTGCAGCAGCGCTGGAGCTGGTGAAAGAGGGCAAGCTGGAAATGCGGCAGGCGGATGTTTTTGAACCGATAGAGCTGCGCAAACGGGTAAACCCATGATCGAGGATGAAAACCTGGAATCGCTGTTCGAGGCCCCGCCCATGGCCGAACAGGAACGTATGCTGGAGGCGATTTTATTTGCCACGGCCGCGCCGGTTAGCGTGGCCGAGATCGAAAGCCGGATGCCCCATGGTTCCGATGTTTCCGAGGCCATGGTTTACCTGCGCAAACGCTATGAGGGCAGGGGGGTTTCTGTTGTCAAAATAGGCGATGGCTGGGCATTTCGCACCGCGCCAGATCTTGGTTTTTTGATGCAAAAAGAACAGGTTGAATATCGCAAACTGTCGCGTGCCGCGATTGAAACATTGGCGATTATTGCCTATCACCAACCTGCCACAAGGGCCGAAATCGAAGAAATTCGCGGGGTTTCGGTTTCGCGTGGCACCATTGATATGCTGATGGAACTGGGCTGGGTAAAAATAGGCCGCCGCCGCATGACCCCGGGCCGGCCGGTGACCTTTACGGTGACCCAAGGTTTTTTAGACCACTTTGGTTTGGAGACCTCGCGAGATTTGCCCGGCGTTAAGGAATTGCGCGATAGCGGCCTGTTAGACAACCGCCCTGCACCCGGCGCGCTGGCCGAGGATGAAGATAGGGACATGGACCAAGACGACATGTTTTCGTAGGGTGGGTGCTCGCACCCACCACCCCGTTAACCTTTGGGCCAAAACCTTCAAAACAGATGTAATTTTTCTATAAATTTTGTATAAGTTTTCCATAAGTTGTCGAAAGATTAACGGATCGGTGCGTGGGGACCACGCACCCTACGGGTTTGGTCTGTTGAAAAACTTTAATCATTCGGGTATATGCAATGTTATGGAACGTATTATATCGATGATCATTCGCCGTGTTGTCATGGGCGCTTTGCGCAAAGGGTTGAGCGGCTCAAAGCCAAACCCCCGTGCCACCAAAACCGCAGGGCAACAACAACCGGCGCAAGAAGTTAACCAAGCCCGAAAACTGGGCCGGTTGGTGCGCCGGATTGGCCGGTTTTAGGGTTTTTGAAAATGCTTTGACAGTTTCAGGCCTTGGCCCTGATAATTTGACCCTAAATCGGCGCCATATAAAACATCCGGCACTTCCTGCATTTTCTCGTAAACCAGACGCCCGACAATTTGGGCATGTTCCAGCACAAACGGGGCCTCGTGGCAGCGCACTTCCAACACGCCGCGCGACCCTTTGCCACCGGCATCGGCATTGCCGAAACCGGGATCAAAAAACCCTGCATAATGCACCCGAAATTCGCCAACCATGGCCAGATATGGCGCCATTTCAGCGGCGCAATCGGGGGGGATATGCACCGCCTCACGACTGACCAGAATATAAAACGCACCGGGGTCAAGGATGATACGGCCATTCGGGGCGGTGACCGGCTCCCAAAAATCGGCCACCGGATAATGGTTCAAGCGGTCAAGATCAATCAGGCCGGTATGGGGTTTGGCGCGGTATCCAACCACATCCCCTAGCCCCGCGGACAGGTCTACTGAAAAGCCCAAACCATTGTCGATATGGGCATCGGAATCCACCAGCCCTTGCGCGGCGTCCAGCTTGCGCAGATCCTTGTCGGATAAAACAACCTGGCCCGAACGAAACCGGATCTGGTTCAGCCGCATGCCTTTACGGGCCAGCACTGAAAATGATCTTGGTGATATTTCAGCATAAAGCGGGCCTTTGTAACCCGCATCTATGCGGTCGAATTCGACCGCATTATCGGTGATAAGCCGCGTAAATAAATCAAGCCTGCCGGTTGAGGATTTGGCATTGGCCACCGCATTGATATGGGCGGGCAGATCAAGCGATTCTTGTAATTGCACCAGATAAACACAGCCCTTTTCCAGAACAGCGCCGTTTGAAAGATCAATTTCATGGGTGGAGAAATCTTTTAACCGGGCCTCAATCCCTGCCTGTGCGGGCAAAAACGATGCGCGCACCCGCCATGCCCTTGCGCCAAGACGCAGATCAAGGCTGGCGGGCTGGATTTGCGGGGTGGGGATGGTGTGGCTGCTGGTAATTTGGCCAGCGGCAATCATGTTTTGAATGGCCTGAAATGGCAAAACGCCCTGGTTTTTTTGCCATGGATTTTGCTGGTTCATTTTCCATCCCCCCATTGAGCGAAAAATTGGTCGGGCTAGCGGGATTCGAACCCACGGCCTTTCGTCCCCCAGACGAACGCGCTACCAAGCTGCGCCATAGCCCGACTGTGGCTGTTTATATCGTCAAATCCGGTGGTGGCAAGGGCAAACATGCATCATTCACAGGGTTGCTTCGATCGAGGTTTTTAGCCGCTCCAGCTGTGCAATGATTTGCCTTAAATCCACGGATTCATCCGCAGCTGGTTCCGCAACCATACTGCTGACGTATTTAACCCCTTTGGATTTCAGGATTTTCTGTGCGCCCTTGATGGTCAAACCGTCTTCATACAGCAAATGCTGGATGCCGCGCAATAAATCAACATCCGAAGGGCGGTAATAGCGCCGCCCGCCACCGCGTTTTAGCGGCGAAATCTGGGGAAACCGGCTTTCCCAAAAACGCAAAACATGGGCAGGCACATCCAGCAGGTCAGCGACCTCGCTGATGGTTCGGAATGCCTGTGCCGATTTTTGCATTTTAGGCTTTGTTGCCTGAATCCACACGTTCCTTCATCAGGTGTGAAGGGCGGAAGGTCAGCACGCGGCGGGGCGCAATCGGGACTTCTTCGCCGGTTTTGGGGTTGCGGCCAATACGGGCGTTTTTATCGCGAATGGAAAATGTGCCAAAAGACGATATTTTGACATTCTCGCCGTCAACCAGTGCTTCGGCCATATAGCCCAGCACAGATTCAACCAGTTCGGCTGATTCGTTGCGCGAAAGACCTACTTCGCGGAACACAGCTTCGCTGAGGTCCATTCTTGTTAATGTTGCGTTGCTCACAGATTCGCTCCCTTGGTTTGCAACAGGTTATGTGAAAAAGGGAAAGCGAGTCAATATCAATGGCTTGCGGGAAATTACTGATTTACCAGCGTAAGGTGGCCGCACCCCATGCCAGACCGCCGCCAATGCCTTCCATCAGCAAGATATCGCCGCGTTTGATCTGGCCGCGTTGATACGCCACCGAAAGCGCCAGCGGAATAGACGCGGCCGAGGTATTGCCGTGGTCTTGCACGGTTACCACCACACGGTCCATGGTCAGGCCCATTTTGGCTACGGTGCGTTTGATAATGCGCAGATTGGCTTGATGGGGAATGACCCAAGTGACATCATCCACAGTGATACCCGCGCGTTCCAGCGCGATTTCGCCGGTTTGGGCCAGCTTGCCAACCGCGTGTTTGAATACTTCTTGCCCCTGCATTCTTAAAACGCCGGTGGTCTGGGTGCTGGACACCCCGCCATCCACATAAAGCAGATCGTTATAGCGCCCGTCGGATTGCAGGTCAGTGGATAAAATACCGCGATCGGCGCTGGTGCCATCACCTTGTTGGGCCTCAAGAATAACCGCGCCTGCGCCATCGCCAAACAGCACACAGGTGGAACGATCCGTCCAGTCCATGATGCGGGAAAAGGTTTCAGCACCAATCACCAACACCCGTTTGGCCTGGCCTGATACCACCAGCGCATTGGCAGTGCTGATCGCATAGATAAAGCCGGCACAAACCGCCTGAATGTCAAAGGCAAAGCCGCCAGTCATGCCCAAAGCCGCCTGTAATTTGCTGGCAGTAGATGGAAATGTCTGGTCAGGGGTGCTGGTGGCCAATACGATGGCGTCAATGTCATTGGCAGTTAAGTTGGCGTCTTTTAATGCCATTTTGGCGGCTTCCAGCGCCAGGTCCGAGGTCAGTTGATCTTCGGCGGCAAAATGCCGGCGCTCGATTCCGGATCGTGTGCGGATCCATTCATCGCTGGTATCCAGCGTTTTTTCAAACTCGGCATTTTCGACCACACGTTCGGGCAGATAATGCCCCACGCCAATTGCCACAGCACGGGTAATGGTCATTTTTACGCCTCGTTATTGGTTGAAAGCGCATCTTTGCTTGCGGCGAGGCCGGACGCAACCCGCGCTGTCAGTTTTTCTGAAAAATCATTTTGCGCCAGCTGGTGCGCCAGCTTGATGGCGGCGGCAACACCCGTGGCGTCTGCACCACCATGGGATTTAACCACAATGCCGTTCAGCCCCAGAAACACACCGCCATTAACGCGGCGCGGATCAATGCGTTTTGATAAACGCCGCAGGCTGGTCATGGCAAACAATGCGCCGATACGCGATAAAGGCGTGTGTGAAAATGCCCGCTTTAACAGGTTGCTAACGTGTTTTGCAGTGCCTTCGCCGGTTTTCAGGGCTACATTGCCGGTGAACCCGTCAGTGACAATGACATCAACACGGTTTGATGGAATATCGCTGCCCTCTACATATCCGACATATTCGAAATCAGAGGTTCGGGCCACGGTGTCTATCAGCTTGGCGGCCTCGTGCAATTCGGGGCGGCCTTTGAATTCTTCGGTGCCTACATTTAACAAGCCCACCCGCGGGCACGCCAAATTCATGCCGTTACGGGCATAGGAGGCCCCCATGATGGCATATTTCAATAAATCATGCGCATCGGCTTTTATATCGGCGCCCACATCCAGCATGATATTGTGTTTTTGCGGATTGGCAGATGGCCAAAGGATGGCAATGGCGGGCCGGTCAACGCCGGGGGCTTTGCGCAGGCGCACCACCGACATGGCCATTAACGCACCGGTATTGCCACAAGAAACAGCGGCCTTGGCGGCGCCGGTTTTCACCGCATCAATAGTCGCCCACATGCTGGATTTTTTACCACCGCGCAAGGCTGTTGATGGTTTTTCATCCATGCTGATAACTTGTTCGGTGGCGTTTATTTCGCATTGGGCCGCCAGCGCGGGCCTGCGTTTCAGGCATTTGCTAATCTGGGCCGCGTCGCCATTGACAATAAACCGCACATCGGGGTTTTTGCTGGCAAATTTGGCCATGCCGCCGATTATGGCCGCAACCCCGCTATCGCCGCCCATGGCGTCAACGGAAATCACAGTTTTGTCTGTGTTAGATTGGGTGTCCGGTTTGTGCGTCTCGCCCATTGCCGGACCTATCCCCGCGGCTTATGCCGCGTCTTCGTCCAGATCGATGTCGTCAATCAGAACAACAACTTCGCGGTCCGCATAATGACCACAAGAAGGGCACACGTGATGCGGGCGTTTCAGCTCGCCGCAATTTGTGCATTCATTGGGGTTTGCACCAGCCAATGCCAGATGCGCACGGCGCATGCCGCGTTTGGAGCGGGTGATTTTACTTTTAGGTACAGCCATTTTTTTCGACCTTAAATCAAACGGAATTTAACCGTATTACGTGGTTCTTGAGGCGGATTAACAGGAATTTCCCGTGCATGCAAACCCCAACAGGAATTGAAGGGCGGAAAATACCCATAATTTAGCAAATAACAAGCCTTATTCGGGCTTGTTGTCCAGTTTTTCCTTTAACATTGCCAAACCGGCAAAGGGCTTGACCTCTGCATCTGTCATTGCGGCTTCACCATCCGGTGCAGAAGTGCCGTTTTGCATTTCTGCCCCTTCTTTTCTTGGGTATAGCGGAATTTCAAGCAAAAGGGCCTCGGTGGCGATAACACCTATATCAATGATTTTCCCCAAAACCTCCAGCTCGTCATCCAGCAGGGTTTCGTCAGTTTCATCGGGCATTTTTTCTTCAGGCAAAAATTTTATCCGCAATTGCACATCGATTCGGGTGCGCACCGGCTCGGCAGAGATCACACAGACCTGCGACACTGTCGCGCCCAGTTCAGCGTCAAGCTGCCAGCTTCGTGCCCCGAGCGGTGCAATTTCGCCAATCATGCGCATTTTTTTAAGGCCGGTAAGACCCAAGGCGCTGGTCAGGGCTGACAATTCCGCCGCGTCAGGCACCAGATCAAACTTGATCAGACGGTTGGCGGGCAGGCTGTCGACCTCATAGGGACGTGAAAGCGGTAGGGATTCGGGCAGGATTTCGGGTTGATCGGCCATAATACACTCATATAACTGGGTTTTGCATGTCAGATTGCTTGCGTCAGCTACAAGTATATGGAACAACATGCGAGAGTTTGGCAATATGTCTTCTGAGGGCCCTATGAGCAAGTCGGTTTTTAAAAAGTTTCTGGTCATGTCGGCTTTTGCCGGCGCACTAAGCGCCTGTGCACCCCAGATCGATGTGCATGGCTATGTGCCGGTTGCGGCAGATGTTGACGCGATTACGCCGGGTAAAGATACGCAAAATTCTGTGCTGGCATTGCTTGGCACCCCGACAACCACCGGGGCGCAAGGGTCTGATACATGGTATTATATTTCCAGCCGGGTGGAACGGGTGGCGTTTTTGGCCCCCAAAGAGGTCGATAGGCAAATCGTGGCAGTTGTTTTTGCCGGTAATGGCAGGGTTTCGGCCGTGGAACATTTTTCACTGGAAGACGGACGGATCATTGATTTGAACCGCAATGTTACCATAACCGATGGTCGCCGGCTGACATTTTTTGAGCAATTGCTGGGCAATCTGGGCAGTTTCAGCGCTGAAAGCTTTTTGGGCGGCGGTTAACTTTCCTGTTTGAAATTAAGCGCAGCACCATTCATGCAATAGCGCTGGCCGGTTGGCTGTGGACCATCGGGGAAAACATGGCCCAGATGGGCATCACATCGCGCGCAAATGACTTCGGTGCGGGTGATAAAAAGCTTTCGGTCGGATTTTTCAATAATTGCCGTGGCATTTTCCGGCTGGAAAAAACTGGGCCAGCCAGTGCCGCTATCAAATTTTGCACCCATGTCAAACAGGGCGGCGTCGCAGCAAATACAATGAAACATGCCTTTGGCATCAGGGTAACTGTCATTTGAAAATGCGCGTTCCGTGCCCGATTTTCGGGTTACTTTATAGGATAGCGGCGAAAGCTGCGCCCGCCATTCGACATCGGATTTGCTGATTTTTTCCATTATTGTCTCTTTTTGCTACAGATTTTACGCTTACCTGTCAGATATAGCGTATAGTATTGGAAACAAATTCGGCAGGCAATGTGATGCGACAGAAATATCAAGCAAGATTCGCGCGAAATAATGCGGATATGCTGGCGGTGCAGGCGCTGCGCGGACGGGTTTTTCGCGGCTGCGGGCTGGATGCCGACCGGTTTGATTCGCGATGCCGGCATATGATGATTTCAGACAACCGCAGCGGCCAATTGGCCTGTGTGTTTCGTATTCAGCCTTTTGCCAGCGGGGCCGAGATCAAACAATCATATGCTGCGCAATATTATGAGCTGTCAGCCCTGCAGGATTACCCTGGAAAGCTGGTGGAAATGGGGCGGTTTTGCATTGATCCGGCATTTAACGATCCGGATATTTTGCGGCTGGCATGGGGTGAAATGACCCGATATGTGGATGAAAACAACGTGCAGATGCTGTTTGGCTGTTCCAGTTTTTACGGGGTAGAGGCCGAACATTACATGGATGCTTTTGCCCTGCTGAAAGAACGCCATCTGGCACCGAAACGCTGGTTGCCCCGGGTCAAAGCACCGGATGTGTTCAAGTTTGCCCGCAAATTGGCGCGGATAAAGCCGAACTTGAAAACTGCACGAAAAAAGATGCCACCTTTGCTGCGCACCTATCTTTTGATGGGGGGGTGGGTGTCTGATCATGCGGTTGTTGATAATGATCTCAACACGTTACATGTGTTTACGGGGTTGGAAATAGGTGCTATTCCCGATGGGCGCAAACGGCTGCTGCGGGCGG
>Ga0256839_1005152_pt1 | contig 12251 bp, 11 predicted proteins | sample 354166metaG_FD_185968 | JGI IMG/M metagenome (GOLD analysis project Ga0256839, IMG submission 185968) | Hydrothermal vent microbial communities from Mid Atlantic Ridge, Atlantic Ocean - 354-166 | ecosystem: Environmental > Aquatic > Marine > Hydrothermal vents | place: Atlantic Ocean: Mid...
ATAAAGTCGCCATCATCTATCCACAATAGAAAAAATCAGGGTTTTCAGGCGGCGCGGCAATTCCGAGCGTGATCACGCTGGCGCGTGGATCAAGGCGGAGAAGCATGAAGCTGTCTTCCTCCCTGTTCAGGATTTTTTCAATCTGGCTGCTCAGCCTGGTTTTTTCCCCCTGAGAAAGAAAGCATTCATAGACTGATTTCTGCCCGCCCGCCGCATAGCCCCGGATGACGTGGCGCGTGGCGCGCAAGCGGCGGGGCGAGCGGATGTCATAAGTGGCCAAATAGAGGTTTCGCGCTTTCAGGGTTTTCTCCCTTGACTTCCGGTGAGTCCTTGCATGATGTCCCTATTGCAGCACAAAACCTGTGGCGGCGGATATATGGCAAGCTTGCCGGAATGCCCAGGGGAGAGGGTTTCAGTGACCCATGAAATCCAGCAGGTGCTGGCGCAGGTGTTTCAGGTCATCCCCCGCGCAGACCTTGATGTGGAGGTCGGCTGCGCGGGTAAGATCGTGTGTGGGGAGATCCTGAAAGGACACCAGCATGGCGCGGGCTTGCAGGCCACCCATGAGTTCGCGCAAAGTGTCCAGCTTGTAGAGGGCTTCGGCGCCTTTGGAGTTTTCACCCGGCTCGTGGAATCTCCGGGTTTTGCATTCGATGATGTGCAGCCGGTTGTTCAACAGGAACACAACATCGAGTTCATTGGGTATGCGCTGTCCGCGTTGTATGCGCTCTACGTCCACGGCGTAGGCAATGTCCTGTATCGGGAGCCCTTTTTCATCGCGGATGTTTCTGATCTGGTCGAAGACAAAAGACTCGATCCAGCCGCCATTGACGAAACGGCGTGTTGATTCATCTGGAAAACGGAGCGTTTCTCCCTCCCGGTTGAGATAGCCTTGCCGTTCAAACAGGTCTGTAATCTCCAGGAGCCGGGGATTGTTCTGGGTCAGGTTCACCTTGAACTGCGGCGGGCTGGCCTGTGATGCCAGCCAGTTGAGGGTGGAGAAGGGTTTGCTGAAACGCTTGACATTCAGGACCAGCTCGCGGGACAGCTCCAGCGCCCGTATGTCAGGCACGTTGCGTTTGAGGGTGTCCTGCACCATGGCGCCATGGGCCTTGAGAAAAGGCTCGATACGGATCCGGTTGGCCAGGGCCTGGGAAGGCCGGTCGCCAGGCTGGATCCAGAGGATCTCATCCTGCAGGGGATGCACATAGAAAATGGGCAGGCCGTAGGCGCGGGCTGTTTCATAGGTGGCGATACTCATCAGCTTGGTGCCGCCTGTGACATTGAGCGCAATGCTTCCCAGGCGCAGGGAATCGCTCTCTTGGTCGAGGAGTTCCAGCATGCGGGTTTGAATGTGATCGCTGTCCCAGGCATCGCCAATGTTCCAGACGCGGGTATGTATGTTTCGCTGCCGGATCACCGACTGTAACCATTCTGCCCGGGTCTGCATGTCCGCAGAGACCATCAGAATGACCCGTCGTATTCCCATGCCAGGGTCAAGAAGGGGCAGAAGGTTGGGCAGGGGTTGGGATGATACCAGGCAGATGTGTGTGTCGACAGGGGTCATAGGCGCCTGGGGTCCGAGATGCAGCGTATGCGGGCGCTGGTTGTATCGGGTTTTTTCAGTTGCTTGTCGTATTCAGCGCTGACATAGAGGCTCGGCGCGCCACTTTCCTCTGCCGCCATGAAGGCCCCGATGCTCATGGTTGTTTTGCCGCCGGTGATGTCAACGGCCACCTTGTCGTAACCCATGCTGCGCATCTTGCCTATGAAAAATGTGGTTTGTTCACGGATTTCAGCGGGGTCGTCGGGGTTGCCGATGAAATACTGGCCAATCACCTCGATATGTTGTTTGTTTGCCTGGCGCACCAGCTCGTCGCTTGCGTGCCGGGAAGCCTGAGTTGCGAGAAACGCTACTGCCCGGGGTTTTATCCGGCTCATGACCCAACTGCTGACATCGGGACGACTGACTGTGAAGACAATGCCCTGCCATTGTTCCGAACTGGCGTCGGTTTGTCCACCTGCCTGCGGGAAACGGTTGGTGCGGAACCACAAGCGAATGGCGTCACGGCGCAGCCATGCGTAAACCGCGCCTGTAAAGGACAAGACGACCATGAGGTTTCCGCTGAGGGTGCCGAGTTGGCCCAGCCACAGCCAGGTTTGTTCGCTCCACCCGAATAGCTGGCCATTGTCGCCGATCATTCCGGCGCCTCGGTGGTGATGCGGTATGGCTCCAGGCGCGCCCCGAACCGTTCGAGATCTGATGCGGAGAGTTCTCGGCCGCGGTATTCCGGTGGTGTGTCGATGCGCAGGTGCAGATAGCGCGCGCCCCTGGCGCAGATTTCCGCCGCGAGATGGACCGGCAGGGAGCCGATGACGGTGTCTCCTTGTCTTACCATGCGGGGATCGAGGTGTTCTGTCTGTCGATCCACGTTTATATGTTGTCGCGCGGCCCATGTGCGAGCCCCCCGGTGGCGGCTGACGAACCACACTGTCATGATGGACTCCTGCATATAATGATTTTATCAATCGGCATCATAGGCTGATCTGGTTTTTTTCGCGGCCGGGCTCGGCGGATTGTCCCACCAGCCATGTGCCTGCCAGCGCGCCTGGATGTCGGCCAGGGCTGCGGCCTTCAGCTCCGGGTCGTCGATGGACTGCCATGCATTGGCAAGCCGCTTGCCCCGCAACACCTCTTCAGGCTTGCTGTTGGTTTCCTCAGAAATCTTCCCGATTTGCTCATCTACCCAGCCGCAGCGCAGGCTGTCCATTTTCGCCTTTTCCGCCTGCGCCTGGCATTCCTCATTATCCATCAGGCGCATGGCGCCGTAGCCCACGGCCGTTTTGGCGCCGAAGCCGAGCCAGTCGAAGGCGTGCTCGAAGGCAGCCTCGAGCAGTACCCGCCAGCGGGCATTCCTTGCCAGTTCGGGTGCAAGGCGCTGCAGGCGCACACGATCGCACTGGACGTGAAAGGTGAACCCACTATCCGGCGGCACGGTGAGAAAGCTGATGGGGGTGGGCTGGCCGCTGTCGTGGGGCGGCTCGTTGCCCTGGTAGTAGTGTTTCTGGTGCGGCGTCATGATCTCCACCATGAGCCTGTCGCCCTTGATTTGAGGCATCACGTCCCAGAACTGCAGAGCCCCGCGCTGGGCATCATTGCTGTCTTCGCTGCCGAACAGAGCTTCAATGGCGTGGGCGCTCCAGTCCGTTGCCACGTCCCATTGGCCCATGCCCTCGATTTCCACGTCGGGAGCCAGCTCCCGTGCCGCTTGGCGCAGCACGCCTTTCACGCCGCTGCCGGGCAGGTAGGGGAGCCCGTAGGGCCAGAGAAAGGCGAAGCCGTTTTCCAGCGGGTGTTCGTTACCGAGGCCGGTGGTGAAAGGGGCGGTGGATTGGCCATGAAAGACAAGCACCTCCGTAGCCAGGGATGCCAGCGCACATTGGCGATCATAAAAGGTTTTGAGAATCTTTTTGTCATTGGGTGTCAGTACGCATGCTGCCTCAATGGCCTCTTTCTTATTATCCTGATCTTCCCATCTGGGATACTTCTTCTGTTGTGGCCAGACCCTGTCGGCGCTTCGCCAATCGATTTTATTCTGTTCACGATTGACCCCCCACAATTTGAGATACATGCCGAACCGCATGCCCGGCGAGGCATCTTCGAATTCCTGGCCCAGGTAGGATGGCACGGCGGCAACAGGCATCTTACTCTCCTCCCGCGCGCGCGGCGGCCATCTGCCGCAGCCACTTGAGCCAGGCGAAGGCCTCGGTGGTGACCTGCTGGTAGCGGCGGCTGTCGGCCTGCATCATGTGCTCTATGAAGGCTTCGAAAGCAGCGGGCGTGCCGAGCTGACAGTTGAGCCAGTCGCGCAGATCCTGCGCTACTTCGTCCACATGCCGCTGAGACGTTTTCTGGCCCTTTTCGTTGCAAAAGGCCATGACCTGCATCAGTCCCGAGTTCATGATGAGCGCCGGCAGGCTTTTGGCAAAACGGGCATGCTCGGATTGATAACGCCCGGCCTTCTCCCAGGCATGTTGCGCGCGTTTCTGTTCCAGCGTCTGTTTCATGGCGCTCACCTCGCGATCCGGGCCAGCACCAGGCCGCGCCCGGTGGTTGCGTCTCCGCCCACCTGCAGCAACTGGCCGTCGAGCAGGGTGTGCATCTTTGCCATCACTTCCATGGCCTTCATTTCACCCTGTTTTCCGCCCCGGGTCTGGCTGGCCATCAAGGGGGCGACGAGCACGGATTCCGGCGGCAGGTTTTCGCTGTAGAACAGGCCAGTGCCTTTCGCCGCGCCCGTAACCGGGTCGATGCAGACATGCGGCTCGACCAGGGTGGCGTTCTCAACGAAGTAGCCAAAGTCGGCGTCGGAAAGCACCACCAAGTCATTCTTGAGTTTTTCGCGGAAGAAGGCGAGGGCGTTGCCATCGGGCAGTGCCTTGGCGGCGAGGTCGGCGGCGATGGCTGCCAGGCCGTCAGATTCGTTTTCGTTGGGTGTGTACTCGAAAGCCTCCAGGTGCAGCTTGCCGTCGTTGAGCAGCCTGTCGTTGAGCAGCGCGCACCCCCCTTCGCTGACATTGGATATCCGCCAGTCGATGGAGATGCCGGTCAGCGTGAGGAGACGCTGCGTACGGGCCAGTGCCGCGGGACAGGTGGCGAGGACGTAGCCGCCTTTGAGGCTGCGCACGGGGAAGGCGACGAGCTGGGCGTCACCGAAGCTGATCGCCCCGGCGTGGAGTTCGCCACTGCCGGATTCGGGACCGAACAGGGCGTCGATGAGGGCGGGGTCGCCGTTCAGGGCCTCGAAGCCGTGACGCACGGCGCCCTTGATGCCGGAACCGGCAAAGCTGGGATGGCCCGTGTGGCGCTCCCGCTGGATGGGATTGTCGATGAGGCCGGCGGCGCTGCCCGCGCCCATGTGGACGGGGCTCACGGCATAGAGAAACACGGCTGATTTTTCCTGGAACATTATTGTTCTCCTTCAGTAGTCGGCAAATTCGAAGCGGTTGAAACCTTCGGCCCGGCGCTGGACATCGTATCCGGCTTCCGGCCACAGGCCATGGTCGGCAAGCTTGCCCAGCGCCTCGGGCGTGGCATCGAGGTCTTCGATCCAGTACACGCTGCCCGCGGGCGCGGCGCGCCGGGCGGATTTGGGCTGCCCCCTACCTTGTTTAGCTGCCAGGTCCCAGCCGGATATTACCTCGGCGCGCCCCACGGCGGCGGCCACCACGCGCCCGCGCACACCCATGAGTTCGAAGCATCCTTCCGGGTCCATGCCGGGCAGGCGCCAGCCATCGGGGAATATCCCAGGTGTGGTGAGCACGATGCGGGCGTGGCGGACGCGGCACAGCGCATCGAGACCAGTGGGGCGGGGACGCGGTTCTGCGACATGGACGAGTGCGCCCCGGCCATCGCCACCCAGGCGCAGCAGGCCGTCACCGGGCGGATCGGCGCCTTCCAACTCGGCCAGGAAGCCGACGCCTTCATGGAAGGCGATGGCCTGGACGGTGAACAGCTTGCCGTCTTCGGCGCGGCGCTTGTCCCGGTCCAGACCCACGCCTACGCGCAGATCCAGTGACCAGAGTTGTTCGCTGGGCACGAGGTCGGCCCTGGCGGGCGTCTCGCCGGCCAGATACCGCTTCCAGCCGGCCGCGGTGAGCCACAGGCCGCGCGCCGGCTTGGCCTGCCGGTCGGCGGCGAGGATGGGCCATTGCTGTAGTGGAAAGGAGCCCCCCAGGCCTGCGGCAGGTTTCCCGGGCCGCAATCGTCGAACGGCCAGGCGGTTCTCACTGTTTTCCGTGGCCACCAGGTCCACTGGCAGCGGGTGCAGGGGCTCGATGCCCGCGCCTGTTTGGCGCGCCAGGGTGAAGGCAGTGACGCGGAACGAGCCGGGCTCCCGGGGCGTACCCAGTTCGGGGTGTGGGGCCTCACCGCGGGCGAAGCGGGCCGGATCGATGCCGTCATCGACCAGCATGCGCGAGCGCAGGGCGCCGGCAGCCACCGAGGGCCAGGGCGGCAGCAGGGCCTCGCCAAAGCTTCCGGCATCGCCGAAGAGCTTGTTGCCGCGCAGGAAAAGCACGTCCACGGGTTCGAGAAAACGGGCGGCGGTCATGTGGCGTCCTCCTTGTCGTCTGTATTGCCGGCTTTTGCGCCGGCGCGGGTCTCGCGGGCGAGGAATTCCGCCACGGAGAGGAAGTTCTCCAGCCATTCGAGGCGCTTTTCGGGTTTGTCCTGATTGTGCGCGATGGCCTGGGTCACCAGACAGCGCGCCAAGCCCGGCAGGTCGTAGTGATCGCGGGTGGCCTTGCGGCTGCACTGACGGTCCATTTGGTAGGCCAGCAGCTCGGCGGCCATGGCCCCGCCGCCCTCGGGCGGGGGCAGGTCGCGCAGCCACAGGCTGGTGTTGTACACGGTACGGCGCGAGACGGACGGTTCGCTCAGGAAGTCGATGAACTTGCGCAACAGGCGCAGAGGCTCGCCCCACCGGGCCGTCAGGCGCAGGGCGCCGCCCGAGCGCTTGACGATGCTGAGGCTGAAGGCATTGCGCCCGCCCTCGCTCTTGGCCCGGCCCTCGGCGGCGCGCAATTCACGCAGCACCGCGCCCAGGGGCGCCTGGTGATGGGCCACCACGGCGCCGCAACTGGCGGTGGCCTGCTCGCCCATCACCCGCAGCAGCCGGCCGCGATGCAACACGAAGCCGTTGCCCTGGCGGAGAAAACCCAGGCGTTCATCGCTTTCGTCCAGGCCGGTGGTGGCGGGATCCGCGCCGGAGTAGGCCGCGCGCAAGGCGGCCATGGCGGGGATCAGGTCCGCCACCGGTAACATGGCCATGAGGTCGTCACCGCCGGCGTAGAGGATGCGTCCGGCGTGCCGGCGCTCGGCCACTTCGGGGGCCAGAACGAGGGTAAAGTTGTTGAGCGCATCGGAGATGGCCATGTGCCAGGAGGGGTTGGGGGCGCGCCTGGCCTGGGCGTACTCGAGAAAGTGAGGGTCGCCCTTGAAATGGGCCAGCGCCGCCGTGATCTGGGGGTGGAAGCTCGTCTCGTGGGGCCGCGCGAGGTCCTCGTCCGCCGATAGCCAGGCGCCCATGCGGTCGCCGTCCATGAGCAGCAGGCCGTAGTACGCCTCGGGCTCGGCGCCCAGCCAGTCCTTCAGGCGCTTGCGGGCGTGCTGCGGGGCCTGCTCGTCGTCGGCATCCGCCAGGGCATCCAGCCAGCCGGGCAGCCTGCGCAGCAGCTCATGCTCGGGTTGCTTGTTCAGGTCTTTCGCCAGCTTGCGCGGCAGGGCCGCGCGCTTGATGGACTGGTCCGCCAGCTCTTTGCGCAGCGCCTCCGGCAGGGGGCGGGGTACCCTCAGTGCCAGGCCCAGGGAGGTGGCGATGGCCATGGTGTGGCTGCTGACGACGAAGCGCTCCACGTCCAGATCGAGTCCCTTCAGTTCCTGAACGAACAGGGTGGGCCAGAGGCGCTTGAGGGCGCCGAGGGTCGAGAGGTGCTCGCCCTGCTTGGCCCAGGCGGGTTTTTTTTCTGCCACGCGGGTCCAGAGGGTGTCCGTGCGCCGGCCTGGCGGTAGATCCAGGTGTTTGCGGTCATGGGTAAGCCACTCGGCCTCGCCGCTGAGGGAATCGCGCCAGCCCTCCTCCGCGCCCTGGCCAAAGGCGCGCACCGATTTCACCGCGGCCAGGGCGCGCTCCAGCAGTTCGTGCAGGGCCGGGTAGAGGGCGCCTGAGTTGGGCTTCCAGAACCAGCCCTGCTCCAGCTTGACGCCGCCGGAGATCAGCCGCCAGGCGGGTTTGCCGAGAAATCCGGGCGGGTCGGATTCGAAGAAGGGACGCATGGCCTCGGCCAGGCGCGGGGTGTTGGCCTCCACTTTGCCGTCGGCGCCGGTGTCTACCAGGGACCAGGGCGCGGCGGCCCAGTGCACCTCGGGGAAGCCTGCGAGCTGGCGGCGGATCTGCGCGTAGCCGTACAGTTCCGGATCGTCGCCGGCGCCGGCGGCCTCGAGCAATTTGCGGAAGGCGGTCTCGGCCTGGTCCCGCACCCAGGCGCGCACCCGCTGGGTGATGGCCTCGGCCAGCGCGCGGGCTTCGTTCGCGGGCACCAGGGCGGTGAAGCGGTTGGGCAGGGCGGCGGCGAAGAGCGGGTTGGCGTCGCTCTTGGCGCGGGTCCATTCGCAGCCCGCGAACAGGCCCGGGTCGAGGCCCATGTGGTCACGCAGCCAGAGGTCCACCAGGGGCACGCCGCGCAGGCGGGGAAACAGAATGGACTCCGGCCCCAGCCGCTCGCAGATCACCCGCATGGCCTCCCAGCTCAGGCGCGAGAGCAGGTGCGAGCCGGCCCAGAGGTCGGAGGTGGAACGGCCGGCGGCGATGAAGTCCTGCACCGGGCCGAGGCTCACCGCCAGCAGGGCCGGACTACCGCCATCGGCGGCAAAGGCGGCGGCGAAGGCGGTGGTGAGATCAAGATGGTCGTGGATGCTGTGATCGGGCACGCGGGTGTCCGCCGGGAGTTGCGCCCACAGGCTCTTGATCTCGTCGTCCTCGATTTCGGGTCCAAAGCGCCAGAAGGCCAGCGCGGTCTTTCGCAGGTCCCCCTCGTGAACCAGCCGCCCCAGGTGCGCCAGGGCCTTGGCCTTGGCCTGCTCCGGTTCGATCTCGCACAGCTTTTTGAGGTCGAAGGCTTTGCCCGTCAATGGGTGGATGACAACGGGCTGTTCATGGAAACGCACCTGCTGCCAGGCAGGCCAGCGGCCGTCGTCCTTGCGGTTGGGAAAGGCGGCGCGGTCAGCGGCCGAGGCCCAGTGGTCGGCCTGTTTCACCGCCTGTTGCACGCGATCGGGCAGGTCCACCAGCCCCAGGCGCTCGCGCAAGTTTGCCGCGGTGCCACGTTCGTGGCCTTCCACGGTGCGCATGAGGATCAGCGGTTTTTCCAGCGGGTCGTGCAGGCGGGCGGCGAGTCGGGCTTGAATGAGGTGTTCGGTGTCTTTGGCGTTCACAAAGCGCTCCTTTGCAGTTGCTCGTCCAACAGAGCATGAATGTCCGGCCACAGCGTTTCCGCTTGGCGGCGATTCACCTTCGGCGGGCTAAACGGCATGTGAAAGACCAGGCCGTAGAACTGGCCGTTTTCATCACGGCACACTTTGAAACGCAGATTGCTCGGCACGCGCGCGCCCTTGCCGGCCACGGGCTGGTTGACGATCTCCCGCGCCCGTTCCTGTTTTGCCAGGGCATTGGTCTGCTTGCGGATTGAGGCCAGGTCCTCGATGACGGCCTTCCATTCCCCGCGTGCCGCGGTAGTCCAGATCAACGGCCCCCGTTCGTCCTCGCCAATGGCATGGGCCCATTCCTGAGCCAAACAGTCGCGCCAGGGTTTGACGAAATGTGCGAGGTTTTCCAGCGCGGGTGGCCTGCCCTCGTAGTCCAGGGCGATGGAGCCCCAGCCATTGCGCGCACGCCCACCGACTGTACCGAAGGCGTGAATGAGCACCAGCGCGTCTTCGAGATATTCGGCCCCGGATTCTTCCACGGGCCAGGCCAGGGCCAAAGTGGCCGAATCCTTGTTAGGATCCAGTGGGTGGGCCATTTCCAGCTCTTTGGCCGATTTGACCGGCCCGTAGCCGAGATAGAGATGACTTGCCGCAGCGTTGCGTCCTTCGCTCACCGGTTGGGTCCGAGGCATGGATTGCAGTTGTCCTTTTGCCCAGGGGGTGAGCCGCAGGCGTACGAGGCTTCTCCGTCCGCCCACCTTGCGACCTTGTGCATCGTGATCGTTTTCCAGCCAGGCATGGCCGAAGAGTCGGCCTTCCGTTTCCCGCATGGCCTGCCAATCGGCCGGTTTTCCCCCTGCGGCCACCCAGGCCACCCGCCACCATTCGCGCAGGAGGTGTTTGAAGGGGGGCGTGCGCCACTGGCCGTTTCGGTCGGCGTTGCCGAGAAAGGCAGGGGAGTTGAATCTTGCGGTAAAATTCCTGGTGTTCATGGTGCTCATCCAGTTGCTCCTGACTTATGAGTTTGACATGGGCGAGGGAACAGATGGCTTCGTGGCAAGCTTGCCGTTTTCGATGTACTCGATCGCTTCCGGCGGCAAACGCAGGCGATAGCGGCGCGGCCGGCAGCGGCCATCGTCGATCAGGTAAGGCTCTGCGGCGCCACCTGAAACTTTTTTGAGACGGTCGTGCAACTTGCTGAGGTGACTGGAAAAATAATCCCCTGTCATGCCCCGCTTGAGTGCCCTCTCGGTCCGTTCCACGTCATCCATCTCGTTGCAGCGGATGAGGCGGTACTCGGCGAGAAAACGTGCGGCCCATTCGAGATCTGGCACTTCCTTGAGTGGCGCATGGAGTGGACCCTTGCCTGCCAGGGCGCGGCGTGCAAACACGCTGAGCAGTGCGAGTTGGGCGGGAGGCAGCTTGATTATTATGCCTGCAGCCTCGATGAACTTTCCTGGCAGATTGAGACGCAGCCGGGGTGGCTGCAGAGCCCGCTGCGCACAAACTACCACTTCGCTGAAGCTGGCGTGTCCCTGGCGGAGGTTTTCGTCCACGCCGTGGCGCAGGCTGACGAAGGGGATCTCGGCCAGGCTCACCTCGGCCTCGGCGGTGTCGGCAAGCTTGTTGTCGCGCGTGGTGATAACGCGGCGATAGGGTGTGGGGTAAAAGAAATCCCAGCTCGACTCGAACGGCTCGGAAACCAGGACATGGGAAAGACGGTCCTGGGCGCGGGCGAAGAGCGATAGGGCATAGCCCGCATAATAGCCCATGGTCTTGCGGCCTCCGGCAATGGAGACATGGAGGGCGCTGGTTTCGTCGGCGGTAAATTCGCGAATCATGTTTGTGATGTCATCGGCCGCGCGGTGATTGTCTTGGGGGGTTCGGATATCGTCCAGGGCTTGGCCCTGGTCCCCGTTGAGCACATGGATATTATCTGGGTTGAAGGCGATCTCCGGCAGACCATAGTCTCTGCACAAGCGGTAAAACCAGCCGGGTTCCTCCGACAACAGGGCGAGTTGCGCACGTTTTGCGCCTTCGGTGGTGGTGAGCAGATGAATCTCGGTAGGCAAAAATGCCGGCGTGCGGGTCTGTGACAATGCATAGAGAGTCTCCGTTACGACCTGGGGTGAAAGACCAGTGACAGAGAACAATATGCGGCGTGTAAAATGGTGTGGCGCCATGCTTTGGGGTGCTGGGGAGGGTTGTTCATTCATGCTCGATTCTGCCGTAACGACCGTCCAGTTCTTCCATGTATGGCCTCTCGGGCGTCACGACGCGGTACCGCCCCAGTCCCATGGTGGTGGCGCCGCCCGTGTGGATATACTGACCTGTCCACAAGTAGGCCCATAGCATCCCCAGTTTGTCGGTTTCAAGATGAAAGCTGCCGAGCAATCCGCTTAGATCAATGCGCTTTTTCTGGCGGGTCGAGTAACGCCCCATGCGGTGCCAGTGGAAGTGGCGGTGCTGGACGCTGATGCCATGCGCCTTTTGTATCAAGGCGCGGAAATCCGTTTCCAGCGGTGTGGCGCCATGAAAATAACTCAACATCGAAAGCCTGCGCAGCAGGCTGGAGAAAAACCTGCCGAAGGTGAAGGTATCGGCTTGGGCGATACACCCTTCGTATTTGAGCCTCAGGGGGGTCCTCAACTCTATTTTTACTTGACGGGGGAGCGGTGGAATCGCGGGTATTGCAGGCGGTAACGGCAGGTATGAACCTCCGGGTGAGTGGATGAGGCGCCATTGTGTGCGTTGTTGATCGAATTGTTCCACGGCTGCCAGCTGTAGTCTCCCCTGGCCAAAGCCCCGGGCGCCAGCCTGTTGCAGGGCGTGGATCACTTGGGGGAGATATTCGTTGCCGCGCCCGATCAGTTGCAAGCCAAGATGGTAAATGCCGCCTTTTTCCAGATTGCCGCCATTCATTCCCGTGATCAATACGAAAGGATGGGGTATGGCGGAGTACTTGCGCATTTTTTCCGCGCCCGACGGGAGGGGAGTTTCAAATAGGTACGTGTATCCGCATGACTGCCTGGCTGGGCAATTGTCGCAGGATGTGTGATCCGTGATACAAAACAGTCGCTTCAGCGCATGCCCCATAACGCCTCGCCAGGCTGAGCCCGCGTAGGGTGGCATTTTGAGATCGCCCGCGGCTCTGAAACGAAGGCGATAGGAGCCTATGGGCAGGTCAATATCAGGCGCTTCATGGTGCTTGTGCATTAATGTGGGCGGGTAGCTGGCGCGGAGCATAGCAGTCCTGGTGATTTTT
>Ga0256839_1005153_pt1 | contig 12250 bp, 12 predicted proteins | sample 354166metaG_FD_185968 | JGI IMG/M metagenome (GOLD analysis project Ga0256839, IMG submission 185968) | Hydrothermal vent microbial communities from Mid Atlantic Ridge, Atlantic Ocean - 354-166 | ecosystem: Environmental > Aquatic > Marine > Hydrothermal vents | place: Atlantic Ocean: Mid...
GTTGCCCTGACGGTTGACGCCGATGACGCTTTTCTGGACCGGATCGTGCGCGAGGTCGGTCTGGACATGCTGCAGGTCCACGGCCGCGAAAGCCCGGAGCGGGTCCTGGAACTGCGTGAGCGTTACGGCCTGCCGGTCATGAAGGCAGTTGGCATCCGCGATGAACGGGATCTGCCCCTGCTCGAGGCCTTTGGCCGGGTGGCCGACCAGTTGCTGGTCGATGCAAAGCCTGCTCCGGGCGCCAGGCTGCCGGGCGGAAACGGGGTGGCGTTCGACTGGCAGTTGATCGCAAACAGGCGCTGGCCGGTGCCGTGGTTGCTGGCCGGAGGGCTGACGGCTGACAATGTGGCGGCGGCGGTGGCGCTGACCGGTGCCAGGCAGGTCGACACGTCTTCCGGGGTGGAAACCGCGCCGGGAATGAAGGATGAACAACTGATTGCGGATTTCATCAGGGCCGCGCAGGGAGACAGAGCATGAATGATCTTTTCAACAGTTTCATGAACGGCCCGGACGAAAAGGGCCGGTTCGGAGAATTTGGTGGCCGGTTTGTCTCTGAAACCCTGATGCCTCTCATACTTGAGCTTGAGGCCGAGTATGAAAAGGCCAAAGCCGATCCGTCCTTCTGGGCCGAGATGGACGACTTGTGGACGCATTACGTTGGCCGCCCAAGCCCGCTTTATTTCGCCGAGCGTCTGACCGAACATCTGGGCGGCGCGAAAATCTATCTCAAGCGCGATGAGCTGAACCACACGGGCGCGCACAAGATCAACAATGTGCTGGGTCAGATTCTCCTGGCGCGCCGCATGGGGCGCACGCGGATCATTGCCGAAACCGGCGCCGGCCAGCACGGAGTCGCGACGGCCACGGTCTGCGCGAAATTCGGGCTGAAGTGCATCGTATACATGGGCGCGCATGATGTTGAGCGGCAGTCCCCCAACGTGTTTCGCATGCGCCTGCTCGGGGCCGAGGTCGTGCCGGTGACAAGTGGTCGGGGAACGCTGAAAGATGCGATGAATGACGCGCTTCGTGACTGGGTGACCAATGTGCGCGACACATATTATTGCATCGGCACGGTCGCCGGGCCACACCCCTACCCGGAGTTGGTGCGCGATTTCCAGTCGATCATCGGCAAGGAAGCCAGGCAACAGATGCAGGATGCCGAAGGGCGTCTGCCCGATACCCTGATTGCCGCGATCGGGGGCGGCTCGAACGCGATTGGTCTGTTCTATCCGTTTCTGGACGACGAAAGCGTGCGCATCATCGGTGTGGAGGCCGGCGGCAAGGGGGTGAATGACAAGTTCGAACACTGCGCCTCACTGACCGGCGGGCGGCCGGGCGTTCTGCATGGCAACAAGACCTATCTGTTGCAGGACGATGATGGCCAGATACGCGAGGGGTTCTCGATTTCTGCCGGGCTGGACTATCCGGGGATCGGCCCGGAACATTCCTGGCTGCACGACACCGGGCGTGCGGAATATGTCGCGATCACCGATGCCGAAGCGCTGGAAGCGTTTCAGCTCTGCTGCGACAAGGAGGGTATCATCCCGGCCCTGGAGCCAAGCCACGCCCTGGCCCATGTGATGAAGATAGCGCCCGATCTGCCCGGGGACCATCTGATTTGCATGAACATGTGCGGCCGTGGAGACAAGGACATCTTCGCAGTGGCCCGCCATCTGGGGTATGATATCGACACTGGTGCCTGACGATTGCCGCAATCGAGATGCATTTGCGGCGCAACAGGGCCATAAATCGGGGTTGGCGCATAAACTCGGGTTTATTTGCCTAGTCTGGCGGTTTACCCGGCGCCGGATAAACTGCAAAGGGATGGTCGCAAGGCGATCAGTGGTGAATTCTTCGATTGCACGCTCCGCTACACACGGCGGACTGAAATTGAAAGGAACCAAAAGATGAAACTGAAGAAAACACTGCTCATGGGCGCATCGGCAATCGTGTTGTCGACCGGACTTGCTATGGCAAGCCCTGCAACCGATGCCATCGTTGCCGAACTACAGGCACAAAATGCGACCGCCATCCGCGTCAAGGTTGGCATGTTCTCCATCAAGGTCGAGGCGATCATTGACGGGGCAAAGGTCGAACGGCGCTACACGCTCGACGGGGTTCTTCGCAAGGAAGAAAGAAAAGAGAACGGAACCGAGACCGAGACCTACTACAACGAAGCTGGCGAAGTCATCAAGGTGAGCACCGAGTCGGATGACGACGATGACGACGACTATGATGACGACGACGACCATGACGACGACCATGATGATGACGACGACCATGATGATGACGACGACCATGATGATGACGATGATGAAGATGACGATGATGATGACGATGATGACCATGACGACGAGGACGACGACTGATCGGGTGTCATGTTGTTGAAGGCAAACACAGCGCGCGCGGGGCAATGGTGCCTGGCGTGCGCGAAAGGAGAATGGTCGTGAAGCCAAGGAGTGTCATTTTGGGTCTGGTTTGCGCGGCTGCCTTTTCGGCATCGGCTGCGGCGGGGCCGGTCGAAGACTTTTTCCTGAAGGAGTTGACCAACCAGGGCTACACTGATCTGGAGATCAGCTATACTTGGCTTGGTCGGCTGCGCATCGAAGGCGAGAACGGAAAGTATCATCGAGAGCTGATCATCAACCCGAGAACCGGGGAAATTCTTCGCGACGTCTGGGAACTGATTGGTGACAAGAGCGGTTCCACCCGGTTTTTCGAAGATGACGATGACGATGACGATGACGACCAGAGTTCGGCAAGCGGCTCGGGTTCGCAACAACAGGGGTCTGGCAGCAGCGGTTCTGGTGACGGACACGACGACGATGACGACGAGGATTCCGATGCGGGCGACGACGACCCTGATGACGATGACGGTGACGATGACAGCGATGATGATGATGATGACGATCAAGATTAGGGCCCTGACCCCGCGTCTGCGGTTCTGGGAGCACTTGTTCGGGATGCGCGGATGAAAAATACCGTCGTCATTCTTGTCATTATCTTCGTCCAACTGGCCACGGCCTTCTTTTTTGTTTCTGACATCTTTTCAAGCGTGTTTGGTTTTACGACGCGTCCGATCAGCTGGGAACTTCGCGAACTGATCGAGATCGGCGCAGCCGTTGGCCTGTTGCTTGGTGTCGTGCTTGGGGCAATTGCATTGCGGCAGGCGATTGCCCGTCAGAAACACGCAGAGTCCCAGCTTCGTCTGGCCTCTGGCGCGTTCATGGAACTGTTGAACGAACGGTTTTCGGAATGGGGGCTGACCCCATCCGAAGCCGACGTGGCGCTGTTTGCGATCAAGGGCCTGACCACGAAAGAGATCGCGGCCATGCGCCAGACAAGTGAAGGCACCGTGAAAGCGCAGACAAACGCCATTTACCGGAAGGCCGGCGTGAACGGGCGCCCGCAGTTGCTCAGCCTGTTCATCGATGATCTGATGGGCGATGCCCTGCCGAATATCGTTGGCGGGGCCGGGCCGGGGCTGGAGCCTGCCAAACAAGTTGCCCTGGGCAAATAGGCCCAGTTACCCGGGCGTTCGGGACAGTTGGCAAACGGGCCTCGCACCGCGTGACATGGGGCGCGCCGGAACCGGGTTGTTCGATGTGGCGATAACGCACAAGATCCTGTCTTTCCGCAACAGGATGTTCACGGCAACCGGCCCGGTGACTTGTTCTTTTCCAGAACGCGGCAATTGTCAGGCAAGACTTGCCGTCAGTCCTCGGCCGCGTATTTTTCGAGAATTTCCAGCGGCACGATTTTCAGCGTTTTCGCGTGGGTTGCTGCCAGACGGATGCGCGGGGCGCAGTCGTCGTCATGTGCCTGCAGGAACCGGCTGGCGCACAGGCACCATTGATCGCCGGCCTTGAGGCCCGGAAACCCGAATTCGGGGCGCGGGGTGGAAAGATCGTTCCCGAGGTATTTCGAAAACGCCAGAAACTCATCGGTCATGATGGCGCAGACCGTGTGATGGCCAAAATCTTCGGCACAGGTGTCGCAGGCGCCATTGCGGAAATACCCGGTGATGGGGTCGGCAGAACAGGGTTCGAGCGGCTGGCCATAGACGTTCAGCGATTTGTCCTTGATCATGGTGCTCCCCCGGTTGGTCCACCCAGAGAACCACCGGAAAGACGAATTGGCAAGCCGGGTGTTGCCCGAGTCAGGGGGGCTTCGCGGCCCAGTCGATCCAGCGGCCATGAAAATCGGCGCGCCCAAGGGCCATTTGCGCACCACCCGGCCACGTGGTGAGCGTCAGGCCGGCGCCGGGGCCGTCGCCATCGGCTTCCATTGACAGGTGCGCCAACGGGCGCGTTGTGGTGGCTTTCTGCCCGGCTTCGGCCCGTAGCGCCGTTCCGCGTTGCTGCGCCTTTTTCGGGAAATACTGCCACGCAATCGTATGGTAGACGAGGTGCAGCCTGCCTTCGGGTTGCTGCGCCAGGCGTGTTTCCAGCCAATCGATGGCGTCGGCCTGGTCAACCGGCGGTCGCGGCAGGGAAATGGCGTTTTCCGTCAGGGCCATCCGGTCAGGCTGATCGGGCCACAGGTAAGACAGCAGGCGCAACCTGTCGTGTTCGTTCTCCAGGTCCACGGACCGCAAGTCCACGCCGCGTTTGTTGACCACTTCGGGGCGCGTCGAGGCCGGCAAGTACCAACCTGTGGAGCGCGCCAGCAAGGCGCAACGGAACCGACTGGCCGGAGGAGCCGATGTCACCGGGCCAGGACAGCACCCGGTCGGCAACGGGTGTGCCCGTCTGCAGCCGGTCGGCCAGAACCCGCAGCAGCCGGCCCATGAAGGGCGATCCAAGCTGGGTGCAGGCATCCGCCTGTTTTCGCAATGCCGCGCGCAGGGTCACTTGAACTTGTCGACAAGGCGTTGCAGGGGCGAGCGGTTTGGTTCGGGTGCCGGTTCCGGTTCGGGGCGCGCGCCGGCCTTGCCGGTTGCCGGTCGTCCGGCCGTTTTCGATGAGCGCGGCGGCGATACCAGCAGCGCCACCGCATTCAGGAAACGCGCGCTGTCACCGCGCGCCAGGTCATCCGCCCCCTTGCTGATGCCCTCCAGCATGGGTGTCAGCCAGTCTTCGTCGGCGCGGCTGAAATCGTGCAGGACATAACCCGCCACGCGGTCCTTGTGGCCGGGATGGCCGACACCGATGCGCACACGGCTGTAATGCGGGCCGATATGCTGGTGGATCGAGCGCAGCCCGTTGTGGCCCGCATGCCCGCCGCCATCCTTGACGCGTATCTTTCCGGGCGCGAGGTCAATCTCGTCATGGAACACCGTCACGTCGGTCGGTTCGAGCTTGTAGAACCGCAGCGCCTTGCCGACGGCGTCGCCCGAACGGTTCATGAAGGTTTCGGGCTTCAGCAGGATCACCTTTTCGCCGCCCAGCCGCCCTTCGGCGATCTGGCCGTCAAACTTGGCGCGCCATGGCGAAAACCCGTGATCTTCAGCAATGCGGTCAAGCGCCATGAAGCCGACATTGTGCCGGTTGCGGGCGTATTTCGTGCCGGGGTTGCCGAGACCGACGAAAAGTTTCATGCGGGTTTGCCTGCCAATGATGTGTTCGGGTTCCGGCCCATCTTACAAGATGTCGGGGCCGGGAAGAAAGCGCTGCCTGTCGGGGCCTTCACTTGCTGGCTGAAAGCTTCGCGTGGGGCCGGAACCTTGCGCCGGTTTCGGCGGGTTGGGCCGCCAAACGAAACACGGGGCCCGAAGGCCCCGTGTCGTGTCTGGTCGGGTCTGGAAAGGACTATTCCTCGCCGCCCTCTTCCGCCGGGGCTTCTCCGCCCTCGGTGGCTTCTGTCTCTTCCGTCTCGGTCTCTTCGTCGTCTTCGGCGCGCAATGCGGACGGCGCCGAGATGTTGGCGATCACGAAATCGCGGTCGATGGTCGAGCGCGCGCCTTCCGGCAGCTCGATGTCGGACAAGTGCATGACATCGCCCACATCCAGGCCGGTCAGGTCGATGACCAGCTTTTCCGGGATGTCGCCGGCGATGACCGAAAGCTCGACTTCCGGGCGCACGACGGTCAGAACGCCGCCCTTCTTGAGGCCGGGGGCTTCTTCTTCGTTGATGAAGTCGACCGGAATGAACAGGGCAATCCGGGTCGTCCGGCGCAGGCGCATCAGGTCAAGGTGCGTCGGCAGGTCTTTCACAACATCGCGCTGCACGTTGCGGCAGATCACGCGCACGTCGTCATGGCCGTCAACCTTGAGGTTGAACAATGTCGCCAGAAAGCGGCCTGCGCGCAGGCGCTTGATCAGCGCATTGAAGGGGATGTTGATCGGCAGCGGGTCTTCGCCGCCGCCGTAAACGATGCCTGGTACCTTGCCTTCGCGGCGTGCTTGACGGGCGGCCCCCTTGCCTGTCCCCGAACGTACCTCGGCGTGAAGATCTGGGATCTCTCCGGCCATTGGTTTTCTCCTAGGTTATGGGGCATCCTCCAAGGGTGTATGCCCGCGTGAAGGCGTGCGTATAGACGGATTTCCCGGTGATGGGAAGTGAATATTTGCACCTTTGCTTGCGAGCGCGCGCGCGCCGTGGCAAGCCGTTTGGCATGACTGTGATCGAGGCCCTTCGTTTGACCCGGCAACCGGCCAGGGCGTTTGCGATCATCGGATTGTTCTGGGGGGCGTTTGCGGCGCATATGCCGGTGTTCAAGGCCCGCCTCGGGGTTGATGACGGGCAGTTCGGCCTGCTGTTGCTGGGCACGAGTTTCGGCTTGCTCAGCGCCATGTGGCTGGCCCCGCGCCTTGATCGGGCCCTGGGGGACAGGGGCCTGCCGCTCGCGGCCCTGTCATTTGCGGCGGTGTTCGTGGCGCCGGCGCTGGCCGGCGGGCCGGCAGTATTTTTCGCAGCCCTCGTGGTGCTGGGCGTTGCATCCGGCTTGACCGATGTCGTGATGAATGCACGCGTAAGCGAGCTGGAGGGCGCGACAGGCGCGCCGCTGATGAACGCAAATCACGGGGTGTTTTCGGCGGCATATGCGCTGTCGGCCATGGCCTCGGGCGTGGCGCGCGAAACCGGGGTCGGGCCGGTTGCGGTGTTTGCGGCGCTCAGCATCCTGTGCATCCCGCTGGCGCTGACCGCCCGGCCGGCGGTTGCGGCAACTGCGCAGACCGGGCGTCGTGTGAGTGGGGCCGCGCTGATGCCGGTCGTGCTGTGCGGAGCCGTTGTGCTGATTGCGTTCATGACCGAAGCGACCGTCGAAGCCTGGTCGGCGCTGCATGTCGAACGCACCCTGGGCGGGCGTGCGGCGCAAGGCGCGGCGGGGCCGGCGGTGCTGGGGCTGACCATGGCCGTGGGGCGGTTTTCCGGGCAGGCCGTCACCGCGCGGTTTTCCGAAGTTTTCGTGGTCCGGGCCGGCACGGTCCTGGCGATTTCTGGCATTGCGCTCGTGGCCTTGGCCCCGGTGCCGGCCATGGCTTACCTGGGGTTTGCTGCAGTCGGGCTGGGCGTGTCGGTCATTGGCCCGATCGGGCTGGGGCTGACCGGGCGGCTGGTGCCCGCATCGCTGCGCACGCAAGCCATTGCGCGCGTTGCGGTGATCGGGTTTGCCGGGTTCTTCATTGCCCCGGTGATCATGGGCCAGCTGTCCGATGGCTTTGGCTTGCGCGCGGGATTTGCCCTGTTCGGCGTGGTGCTGGTTGCCATATTCCCGCTGATTGCCGCCATCGGTCGCCTGCCGGAAGACCCGGGGTAACGCGCTACCGGGAAAAGACCACGCGCGCCAGCAGCAGGGTCATCGGGTTGCCTTGGCTGTGCACAGTGAAATCAGCGCCCTTTTCCAGGCTGCCATCAAAGCGGGAACGAACCGGGATGCTGAGCGTATGGATCTTGCCGTCCGCCGTCAGATCGTATGCCGGGCTGGTTGTCTCGGCAGTTTCGATGCGCATCGTCGCCGGCCTGTCCCCAAGGTAGGAGAGCTTGATTGAAACCGCGCAGCCATCGGGGCAACGCGCGCGCATCAGCTCATCCGACAGGTCAAAGTCAAACCGGTCCGACGCGCGGGCGGCATATTCGTAGTCAATGTCCCAGGGCATGTAATATTGCGCCCAGTAGGCTTCATCTTCGGGCATGTCGACCTTGAAAGCTGGCTGGCTTTCGCCAATCTCGGACAGCCAGCGTTCAACCCCCCTGACCTTGAGCATGCCATCATGGATCGTCGCATCGCGCGTGATCGGCCCGTGCATGAAATCGGCGCGCAAATATCTTTCGCCAAGCATGGTGAAGGCGTCGGGGGTGTCCTCGATGGTGCGGCCAAGCACCCTGGCCTGATAGATCAACAGGCCCTGCGGGTTCCAGGGCAGCGTCGGCAGCTCCAGCATCGGGTCCAGGTGGATCCCGACATGATTGTAGCGCATCTGCAGGCCGCGCATGCTCGAGACATAGAAGCGGTAGCCCTGGTTGGCATAGGGGCCGGTGCTTTCGAGAACGTAATCCTCGGGGCCGTAGAACTCGTTTTCGTCGCCCCAATGACGCGCGCCGATCCTGCGGGCGAAAGCTTCGTCGGTGCTCAGGCGCGCCGTATTGCCGGGGGCGGGCGTCAGTTTGGCGCCAAACTGGGTGCCGACATAGCGCAGCCAGGTTTCGATCTCGCCATTGCGCATGCCGACGCCGCGGCTTTCCAGATAGGGGCCAAGGTTGCGCACAACGTCATTGTAGGGCGAATTCGTCGCGTCATCGAAAAGGGCGATGTTGGTGAAGGCCAGCTTGCCGGCGTTGTCGCCGAACGCCGTGGCGAACAGGTCGATCAGGCGCCTTGCGGCGGTGTCCATGACCTGTGCCGAAAACCCGAACCGCGTTTCCGCTTCGCGGATTTCGTCTTCCGTCATCCAGAATTCACCCCAGCCGTCATCGTCGCTGTCGCAGGTCGGGCCGCTTTTCTGACCGTCACCGAACCCGAGATACAGGGCCTCAAGCCGGGGATCATCGGCGTAGGCCGCGCCAAGCGCCCGGGCCAGGGGTGCGATGGCCTGAAAGTAGGTATCATCCCAGAAAACGATGGTGCGCTCCGACATGACGCGGGTGCGTTTCAGCGCCCATTCGGGGGCGGCGCAGTTGCCATACCAGTTGATCCGCACGATCAGCGGCACGCGGGCGTCCTGGTCAAGCAGTTCGTCAATGGCAGCAAAGTCGAACCTGCCCGGTTGCGGGTTCAGTTCTTGCCAGTCGAATTCGGCAAATGATGCCCGGATGTAGGGCTGCGTGATGTCATCGTCGCCCTGCCAGACCCCACCGGCGGCCGACAGGCCGACGTCGTCGGGCAGGCTCCAGTCCATGCCGTCGATCTCGCTGATATTCTGGGCCATGGCCATGCCGCCCGAGAAGACCAGGCAGGCGAAAAACACCAATACTCGTCTCATACCGTCAGGCCACTATTCCCAGTTTCCGCCAAACCCTTGTGGCACCAGCACGATATCGCGGTCAACGTCGTTGATGTCCCGGCGCCCACAAAACGCCATCGACAGATCAAGTTCCTTGTGAATGATCTCGAGCGCCCTGGTCACGCCGGCTTCGCCCATGGCGCCCAGCCCGTAAATATAGGCGCGCCCGATGAACGTGCCACTGGCCCCCAGCGCCACCGCCTTCAGCACGTCCTGGCCCGAGCGGATGCCGCTGTCGAGGTGAACTTCCATCTTGTCGCCAACCGCGTCCAGGATCGCAGGCAGCGCGCGTATGGAACTGAGCGCGCCGTCAAGCTGCCGCCCGCCGTGGTTCGACACAACCAGCGCATCGGCGCCGACGCGCGCGGCCATTCTGGCGTCTTCCGGGTCGTTGATCCCCTTGAGGATCAGCTTGCCGCCCCACATGTCGCGGATCTTTTCGACCTTTTTCCAGTCCAGCGCCAGGTCGAATTGATCGTTTGTCCATTGCATGAGCGACGCCGGGTCCGAGACGCCCTTGACATGACCCACGATATTGCGGAATTCGCGCCGTTTGGTGCCGAGCATGCCAAGGCCCCATTGCCACTTGGTCGACAGGTTGATGATGTTGGAAAGCGTCGGCTTGGGCGGGGCAGAGAGGCCGTTTTTCAGGTCCTTGTGGCGCTGGCCCAGGATCTGCAGGTCCAACGTCAGCACAAGCGCCGAGCACCCGGCATCCTTGGCGCGCTGCACGAGGCGGGCGACATAGTCTTCGTCGCGCATGACGTAAAGCTGGAACCAGAACGGCGCCGTGGTGTTCTCGGCCACGTCTTCGATCGAGCAGATCGACATGGTCGAAAGCGTGAACGGCACCCCGAATTTTTCGGCGGCCCTCGCGGCCTTGATTTCACCATCGGCCGACTGCATGCCAGTCAGGCCGACAGGGGCCAGGGCAACCGGCATGGCGACGTCCTGCCCAAGCATTCTGGTCCTGGTGGACCGATTTCTGAGGTCGACAGCGACGCGCTGGCGCAGGTGGATGTCGGAAAAATCCGAGACGTTCTCGCGAAATGTCTGCTCGGTCCAACTGCCGCTTTCGCAGTAGTCGTAGAACATCCTGGGCACGCGCCGGCGGTAGATTTTCTTGAGGTCGTCGATGTTGGTGATCACGGGCATGGCTGGGCTCCGGCGCCTTCAGGGGTTTGGTAAAAAGAGCTTACCAATGCAGGGTGTAAACCACAGTTGCCGTTGCGCGCAATATACCCTGCCCGATTCAGGCCCGATGCGCACCATCGGCAAGGGTCTTCACGAAGGCCAGAACCTCGGCCGGGCTGCGATCGTCGGCGATCAGATCGATGATGGCCGAGCCGACAACGGCCCCGTCGGCCACCGATGCGATACCTTGCGCGGCCTCCGGCGTCTTGATGCCGAAGCCCACCACCACGGGCAGATCGCTGACCGCCTTGATGCGCGCAACCTCCGGCGCAACGTCGCCGGCCTGCGCTTCGGCGGCGCCCGTGATGCCGGTGATCGAGACGTAATATACGAACCCGCTGGTGTTCTGCATGACCTTGGGCAGGCGTTTGTCGTCGGTTGTCGGGGTGGCCAGACGGATGAAATTCAGCCCGGCGTTCTGCGCCGGGATGCACAGTTCGTCGTCTTCCTCGGGCGGCAGGTCGACGATGATCAGACCGTCGATGCCCGCGGCTTTCGCGTCGCTCAGAAACCGGTCGACGCCGCGCGAAAAGATCGGATTGTAGTAGCCCATCATCACGATCGGGGTTTCGTCGTCATCGGCACGAAAATCCCGGGCCATCTGCAAGGTCTTTTCCAGCGTCATCCCGGCGTCCAGTGCGCGCTGACCGGCAAGCTGAATGGTCGGGCCGTCCGCCATCGGGTCGGTAAAGGGCAGGCCAAGCTCGATGATGTCGGCGCCGGCGGCGGGCAGGCCCTTGACGATTTCAAGCGAGGTCGCATAGTCCGGATCGCCCGCCATCACGTAAGTCACGAATGCCTTTTTCCCCGCTTTTTTCAAAGCTGCAAACTTGTTGTCGATCCGGGTCATCGCTGCTCCCTTTCCATTGCGCGAATTTGTTTGGCCCGAAAAGCCGCCGAGCGCAATGGTTCGCTTGACCTTGGTGCGCCCGCCGCCCTAGATGCGGCTCAATTTCCGAAGGAGACGGAACATGGGTTTCAAGACCGGCATCGTGGGCCTGCCGAACGTGGGCAAGTCGACCCTTTTCAACGCGCTGACCCGCACGGCGGCGGCGCAGGCGGCGAATTTTCCGTTTTGCACGATTGAGCCGAACGTGGGCGAAGTTGCGGTGCCGGATGCGCGTCTGGACAAGCTGGCCGAGATTGCGGGTTCAAAGCAGACCATCCCGACGCGGATGACATTTGTCGATATCGCCGGCCTGGTGAAGGGTGCGAGCAAGGGCGAGGGGCTGGGCAACCAGTTTCTTGCAAACATTCGCGAATGCGACGCCATCGCGCATGTGGTGCGGTGTTTCGAAGATGGAGATGTCACGCATGTGGACGGCCGGGTGAACCCGGTCGAAGACGCGCGCGTGATCGAGACCGAGCTGATGCTGGCCGACATGGAGTCGATCGAAAAGCGGCTGCAGGGCCTGGTGCGCAAGGTTCGCGGCGGCGACAAGGAGGCCGTGCAACAGGAACGCTTGCTCAAGGCGGCGCTGGCAGCGCTGGAAGAGGGCAGGCCCGCGCGGGCCGTGACGGTGGACGAAGAGGACGAAAAGGCCTGGAAGGGCCTGCAGCTTCTGACCAGCAAGCCGATCCTTTATGTGTGCAATGTCGATGAGGCACATGCCGGCGCGGGCAATGAGCATTCGCGCGCGGTTGAGGAAATGGCCGCGCAGGAAGGCGCC
>Ga0256839_1005155_pt1 | contig 12247 bp, 8 predicted proteins | sample 354166metaG_FD_185968 | JGI IMG/M metagenome (GOLD analysis project Ga0256839, IMG submission 185968) | Hydrothermal vent microbial communities from Mid Atlantic Ridge, Atlantic Ocean - 354-166 | ecosystem: Environmental > Aquatic > Marine > Hydrothermal vents | place: Atlantic Ocean: Mid...
AGGCCCGCTGCTGCGGTGCCGAAGGAGCCGCAAAGAGCCTCTGCACCAGCGGCATCACCTCCTCGGCCCTCCGGGCGGCCAGCTCGTGCACACTCAGCCGCACCAGGGTCAAGTTGGCATGGCCCAGATTCTCCACCAGCCGGGCGGTGGATTGCCGCGTAAGGTCCGGCGGAGGAGAGGCGGGCCGGTGGGGCTTGGGACCGGTATAGACGATCCTCCAGATCCGCCCGCGATGCCGGTCGCGGCCCGGGTGATCCAGCGGCACCTCGTAGTGGCCGATGATCCGGTTGTAAAAGTCGGCGATGTAAAGCGCCCCGTCGGGCCCCAGCTCCACATCCACCGGGCGAAACCACGGATCGTCGCAGCGGAGCAGATCGGGCATTTCCTCCCCGCGGTAGCTGGCTCCGCGGCGAAGCAGCCGGTCGCGATTCACCCGCCCCGTGACCGGGTTGCCGATGAACAGGTTGTGGCGGAACTCCTCGGGGAACTGCTCGCCCAGGTAGCAAGCCACCCCGGCGATGGCCGTGGAGCCGTGGGAATGCCGCATCAGCTCCGGCCCGAAACCCAGCCCGTCGTGCGGTCGGCCGAAGCTGGGGTAGTAAGCCCCGGGCAGCAGCAGGTAAGCCGGGCGGCTGTGACAATCGGCCGAATAGAGCTGCCCCCAGCGGTCCCAGGCCAGCCCAAAGGGGTTCACCTGCCCGAAGGTAAAATGCTCCAGGCGGGCTCCCCCCGGACGAAAACGGAATGTGTTGCCCGAGTGCATGACGATCTGCGAGCCGTCGTGCCCCTGGGCGCGGGAGCGATTGGCATAGCCGTGGCAGGCATATACCCAGCCATCGACCCAGTAGCTGAGCGAGTTGATCATGCCGTGGGTGTCGCGGTACTCAAATCCGGTCAGGAGCTTGCGACCGGACTCGTAGCGACCATCACCGTCGCGGTCGCGGTACTGAGACACCGCCGGGATGCTCCACACCAGCAGGCGCTCTTCGACCGGCTCCACGCCGATGGGAATGTTCAGCCCGGTGACCACCCGCTCCACTTGCGCGGCTTTGCCCCCGGGAGCGATTGTGATTCGGGCCACGAAGTCCCGCCCCGGCGTGCCCTCGGGCACCGGGAACGGATACTCCAGCGTGCAGGTGGCGTAGAGCCGCCCGTGGCGGTCGAAGGTGAGGTTGATCGGCTTGGCGATCTGCGGTTCGGCGGCCACCAGTTGGATTTCAAAACCCGGCGGCAGGTGGAACTTTTTGAGCTGCTCCTGCGGCTCAAGCGGCGGCGTACCGGCCACAAACGGGGCGTAGGGGTCCGGCTCCTGGGCCGGCAGGGGGATCGTCCCTCCCGGAAACAGCACAGCCCCAAGGAGCCACCCACACAGCAAAGCCAGCAGCCGCGGCAGTTTGTCCATGCAGCTATGTCTCCCTCTTTGGGGGAAGAGACACAACAAAGCCCCATTGTATCCAGCCCAAGTGAGCCTTGCACCACGGGCACTCCAGTGGCAAACGCCCGCCCTTGGCACCCGCTGGACAAAGGACGCAGCTTTTGACACTTCTGCGGGGCGGCTCTATGGTAATCTGTTGATCTTGAAGCCGGCGTGGCTTGGTTTCCCGCGTGCCTCCCAGGATGGAAATCTTCCGCGATGAGCAGTCCCGTGGTGCAACTGGCTCGGCAGTTGGTGGCCATCCCGAGCGTCAACCCGATGGGCCAGGACGTCTCGGGACCGGAATACCTGGAAGGCCGCGTGACGGAGTTTTTGGAATCGCTGTTCGAGGAGTGGGGGCTTGCTCATTTTCGGCAGACGGTCTCACCGGGCCGGGACAACATCGTGGCCGTGCTTCCCGGCGACGGAGCCGCGGAAAGAGTGCTGCTGCTGGAAGTACACCAGGACACGGTGCCGGTGGCCGGGATGACGATCGACCCTTGGGGGGCCGAGCTGCGCCAGGGGCGTCTTTACGGCCGGGGAGCAGCGGACGTGAAAGGCTCGATGGCCGCCATGCTCTGCGCGGTGCGGCGCTTGCAGCAAGAGGCCCCCTCCCCTCGGCCCACGGTGGTGCTGGCCTGCACGGTCAACGAGGAGTTCGGCTACACGGGAGCCGCCCGACTGTGCCGCCTCTGGCAGGATGAGCCGCACCCGCTGCTGCCCCGAAAGCCGGAAGCCTGCGTGGTGGCCGAACCGACGCTGCTGCATGTGGTGGTGGCCCACAAGGGAGCGGTGCGCTGGAAGTGCGTTACCCGAGGCAAGGCGGCCCATACGTGCAACCCCGAGCTGGGCCGCAACGCCATTTTTGCCATGGCCCCGGTGCTTCAGGCCCTTCAGCGCTATCACCAGCAAGTGCTCTCCCGGCGGGAGCCGCACCCGCTTTGCGGCAGGCCCACCCTGAGCGTGGGGATCATCCGCGGCGGGGTGGCGGTGAACACGGTGCCGGACCGCTGCGAAATCCAGGTGGATCGCCGTCTGATCCCTGGCGAAACGGCCGCCGAAGCCGTGGCCGAACTGGTTCGCTACCTGGAACAGCAGCCGGACGTGGACCACGAACACCTGGAGCACGATCACTCGCTGTTCTCCGGCGAGCCGCTGGTGGAAGGGGCCAATCGTCCCTTGGCCGAAAAGCTGCTGGCCAGCGCCCGCACCGTGCTGCCTGATCGGCAGATGATCGGCGTGGCCTACGGCACCGATGCGGCCGTGATCGCCGCCTCGGGCGTGCCCTGCGTGGTGTTTGGACCCGGCTCGATCGACCAGGCCCACACCCAGGACGAATGGATCGCCCTGGAGCAGCTCCAGCAAGGGGCCGAGGTGCTGTACCACTTTCTGAGTCACTACGCCCGGGAGTGAGTTCGCCCCGTGGTGGGCCGTTGGTGGATAGACGCTTGTTCTCGCCCCAGCAAGCCGCGCGTGTCAACCGGCGGAGCCCATGCGCAAGTTGATGTGGTTTTGCCGGTTCTCTTCCGCTGGCTGACGCTGGCGGCTCGCCGTTCTCCGCCGACTAAAGCTGGCGGCTTGCCGCTCAACCGCGGGCTTACGCCCGCGGCTCGCCAAGCCTCCACGCCCTCAAGCCCCCAAGCCCTCCCGCGGCTGAAGCCAGCGGCTGGCCGGTTTGCAAAAATTGGCGTTTTTTTCTTGCGTCGGAGCGGAAGCTCCAAGCGCACGGCGCAAGCCGCAAGCCGACACTGCTTCTCCCCCCGCTAACGCGGGGGGCTCTTGGTTGTGCAAGTTGACGTTTATTCTCACCCCGGTGCGGAAGCACCACCGCAAGCCTCCAGACCCTCAAGCCTCCGCGCCCCCACGCCCTCCCCGAGCTGAAGCTCGGGGCTCGCCCGACTTGCCAACGGGCAGCTTTGTTCCTTTCCTCGCACCGCGGCGCAGCAGCACGACAACCAACAACGCCAGCCAATAGATCATCGCGACAAAATTCGGATCACGAACACTTATCCGCTGCGTTCGAGCAACCACATAGGAGACGTTGCCGAAAATCGGAAACTTGACGTGCAACGTAGAAAAGAACAGGGCCGGACAGAAAACGATTTCCACCAACAGCTTGACAAGCGGCAAAACGGCGGCAGTCCCCTGCGGGCCGCCGGCTGCTTCGCCGGGCAAACGCAGCCAATAAAGGGAATAGGCCGCCCAAACATAAACGGCCCCCAGGGCGTTATAGACGATGTACCAAGCGGCGAATCGCCTCCAGGAGTCGGGCAAAAAGCAAAAAAGGACGCAGGACGCTCCGATCAAGACGCCCAAGAGAATGAGAATCTCCGCCTCTGCACTCGGGAAGTGCATCGTACTTCCCCGATCAAATGGCGAGTCGGAAAGCGCCGGTATTGGGAAAGGGACCGGAGAGCTTTTCTCCGAAAGCCCCGACCGCCGACGCGTTCATTCTAGCCCCTGTACCAGCACCTCCTCCAGCGGGGGCAGCTCGTGCCAGCGGGCCTCGGGGGCCAGGCGGCGCCAGTGCCAGAAGCGATGGCGGAGCCGGGCCACCACGTCCGGCAGCCGGTCGGCCACGTCGTTGATTTCCCAGCGGTCGTCGGGCTTGCGGAACAGGTGGGCCGCCGGCAGGGGCTCAGGCACCCAAAGCTCGTCTTCCGGCAGGCGGGGTTCCTCTTCCAGTGCTTCTTCTTCGTAGAGGTGCCAGGCCGGGGTGCGCACCGCCCAGGCTGGTCCCGGCGTGCCCAAGGGAGCCAGGGGGCGAGGCTGCGGGTCTTGTTCGGTCCGCAGAAGCTGCAACAGGTCGCGCCCCCAAAGCCCCGGAGGAATCGCCACTTCCCACCAGGCGGCCAGCGTGGGAGCCAGGTCCGGGGGCTGCACTAGATGGGGATAGCGCCACGCCTGGGCCAGGGCGGAGCCGAAGACCAGCAGATAGGGCACGTGCACCAGTTCGCTCCAGGGCGGCTCAGGCTGCCCTTCCAACGGCCAGCCGAACAGGCGATGCAAGCCGGTGGAGAACCCCCGGGCGGAGGCCACCACCAGCATGGTGTCGTGCCAACCCGGGTGAGCCTCCAGCGCGGCCAACAGCCCCCCCAGGCATTGGTCCCACAGCGTCACCTGCCCGGCGTAGGCCCGGCGCAGGCCCAGCAGCTGGTCCGGGTCCGGCTCCTCGGTGAACACATGCCCGGGGACGCGGGCATCCGGGGGCGGAGGGAGCTCTTCCTCGTCCTCGACGTAGCGGTTGCGGAACTCCAGCGGGGCGTCCCACACCTGGCCCAGCGAGCCCAGGTGCACCCAAAACAAAAACGGCCCCCGCAGCCGCTGCAATTGCTCAGCCACCACGGCCAGGGCCTGGGCCAGGTGGGTCTGCTCCAGCCCGGGGGCGCAACTGTCGGCGGCAGGAGCGGGCGGAAGCTCCAGTTGCTGCTGCCAGTGTTCGCTCCAGGGGTGGGAGAGCACCTCGGGCTGGTCGGCGGCCAGCAGCGTTTGTACGCCGCGGCGTTGCAGCTGCTCCAGCAGCCACGGCTGCGGTGCGAGGCCGCCGCTGCGTTGGAAATAGTGGGTGCCGGAAAGCCAGGAGGTATAAAGCTCCGACAAGCTCGTGTGGTCCAGCACCACCTGGTCCAGGCAGGTGCCTTGCCAGGCCAGGCGATCCACGGCCGGGGTGAGAATCCAGCTGTTGCCGAAACAGCCCAGGTAGTTCAAGTGCAGGCGATCCACCACCAGCACAAGCGCGTTTGGGGACATGGGGCTGAAGCCGGAACGGGGATCACGTGGTATCGGCCAGGGCGGCCTCGCCGTTTTCTTCCGCGGCCGCTTGTTCTTCACCGCGACGGCGGAAGCGGTCGGCCACCACCGTATCGAACATCAGTTGGCATCCGTGATAAGCGATCATGGGCAGCAGGGCCAGACCGCCGAAGATGGTCACGTATTCCGAAGCCACGTCCAGTCCCACAAGCAGCGTCTTCTGGCTGCCGGAAAAACCCACGGCGATGCGGTCTTCGCGGGACACACCCAGCCCTCGGGCCAGGGCCACGGCGGTAAACAGCCCCAGCATGTGCAGCCCGTTGACCACCAACACCATCAGCACCAGGTCGCTCCAGGGGGACTGCCAGCCGTTCATGTTGCGGATGACCGTGCCGCTGCGGGTGGCCCCCACGAGCACCATCGTCAGCGTACCCAACTGGCAGGCCACGCCTAGGGGCACTTTGTGCTCGGTGGCCCAGCGACCCACCCGCCGCCACAGCCGCAACCCTTGAGCGGCCAGCACCGGCAGCAGCACCACCAGGGCCAGGCGCTTGATGAGCCGCACGGGGTCCAGCGTGCCTTGAGCTCGGGCGGCCAGTTCGCCCAGGGCCAGATAGAGCCAGGCGGGGGTGACCAGGAAGCAGCTCAGATTGGTAAGCATGGTCACCAGGAGCGAGACGGCGTCGTTGCCGCCGGCTCGCCGCGTCCACACCGAGGCGGTGGCGATCGTGCAGGGCACACTGGCGGCGATCATCACCCCGGCGGCGATCGGCAGCGGCAGCGCCCCGGTAATGCTCCAGGCCAAAAGCGGAATCAGCCCGAACGTCACGCCCACGGCCACCAGCACGGCCTGCGGGCGGCGGATGGCCAGCCACATCCGCCGGGCCTCCAGCGGCAAGGCCATGCCGAACATGACTGCGGCCACCAGCAGCGCTCGGGGCACCTGGTCGGTGTAGGGTTTGAGGGCCGGGGCCTGCCAAAAGCCCAACACCAAGGCACTGACCAGCCCGAGCAAAAACCACCGCCGCCTCAAAAAACGTTTCATTGCCGCCTTGAGAGCAGGAGCCACGAGTGAAGAAAACAACGGTTCCCACGTTAGCGGCAAGGGCGATGCGGCTCAATGGGCCGCAGGCGGGCAACCGGGAGCGCGAGCATGCGGTTTTTCAAAAACGGCGACGAATGTTTTAGCAACCGGGAACTCGTGCTCCCGGCTCGCCGTGGGGAAGCTGGCGTTTTTCGGTTTGGCGAGCTTTTCCCCACTGCTTCGGCTCGGCAGGAGCCTCGCCCTCCCGCTCCCGCAGCTTACGCTGCGGGCTCGCTGAAATACGTTTTCTTGCTCTGGAGCGGAAGCTCCGTGGCGAGCCCCGGACTTTAGTCCGGTACGTGTTTAGCGTGCCAGCACAAGACGGAGCATTCCCAGATCAAAAGCAAGCCGAAGGCTTGCCAGCCTTGTAGCCGGTGGTCGGAGTGAAGCGGAGACCACCGGAACCAGGCACCATGACCCCACCCCGCACCCCGGCAGGGGTGCCAGAAACCAAGGGACCGCTCCTCCATCTGGCATCCCTTCGGGATGCTAAAGGATAAGAAAAAACGCTGCCTTCCGGGGGTCTGACGACCGTGAGGCTACGAAGCTGCGACGCCTGCGGCGTCGATCCTCTGGCTGCTAGCTGGCTAAACACGTACTTAGTCCGGGGAGAGCCGAACACATGCTTGTCGTTCCTCTCCGCCGACTGAAGTCGGCGGCTCGCCAGTTGTGGCACTCCCGCGAGCCGGTAGTCGGAGCGAAGCGGAGCCTGCTAGCTATCCGTGTACGACATCTGCGGCGTCGATTGCCCGAATGCCAGCCCGCTTATTCCTCCGCCTCCTCTTGTTCGATCTGGCGGATCAGGGCTCGTAGCTCCTCGGGGTCTTGCGGGGACTGGTCGAGCACGCTCCACAGCAACAGGTGGCTTTTGTAGTAGCCGTCACAGTACGCAGCATTGCGGACCCAGCGGGCCACTTGCGGCCAGAGGACCCGGGCCAGGCGAGGGTGTTCCTGAGACCAGGTGATCCAGACCTCTTCCCCTTGGCCCCAGCCATCCAGAGCCCGATCCAGCCAGGCAGCAGGCCCCCGGCCATAGTTGTAGAAAGGATGCTGACCCTGAACGAAATGCCACCGGACCTCAGTCGTCCCCTCGACCGATGGAATATAGCCTCGGTCGTTCAGGAACCGGGTCAGCTTGTCGAAGCGGGATCCGAGCTGCACGGAAGGAAGTGGAGCCTCGAACACCACGAACCAGCCGGTGGTGCGGAACTGGAACAACTCCGGCGAAAACTCGGTGCGGGTAGCCCAGCCCAACGGAAGGGGGATTTCCAGCAGGAGAGCGACCAACAAAAACAGGCCCACTCCCACCACACAAGAGGGCAGGAACACCCCAGAAAACGTGCTCGGACGCCTGGGCATCGGAAGCACCTGGGCCGCTACTCAATAGAGAATACTCCACCTCGGCACGGATTCATTGTACCAGCTTGGGAAGTGCCAGGCGCCTTTTTTCCCGGGCGGCTCGTCCTCTATGGCCGGGCAGCGATCACGGCATCTGGCTGCTCAAGCCGCCGGCGGCCGGCAGGTAGCACAGGCGGGTGTAGTCCATCACCATGCGATCGGAGCTGAACCGCCAGGCCAGCGTGCTGATGGAGTCTTTCATCCGCTGGATCCACTCTCGGGGCAGGCCGTCCCGGTCCCGCTGGTAGAACATGGGAATCACTTCCTGCTCCAGCACACGGTAGAGGTTCTCCGCGTCGCGGCGGTCGGTCTCTTCTTCGGAAACGTGCGTGGTGCCCCGGCCAATGGCAAACCCGTTGCGCCCGTCGTAGGCTTCGGCCCACCAGCCGTCCAGCACCGAAAGGTTCAGCCCGCCGTTGAGCACCACCTTCTGGCCGCTGGTGCCCGAGGCTTCCAGCGGTCGCCGGGGGTTGTTCAGCCACAGGTCCACGCCCTGGACCAGGTGGCGGCAGACGTTGATGTCGTAGTCCTCGATGAAGGTGATGCGGCCGGCAAAGCGCGGATCGTGCCGCAAGTTGGCGATCCGCTGGATGAGCTGCTTGCCCGGCTCGTCGGCCGGATGGGCCTTGCCGGCGAAGATGAGCTGCACGGGCCGCTGGGGGTTGTTGAGAATGGCCGCCAGGCGATCCAGGTCGGTGAGGATCAGGTCGGCCCGCTTGTACGTGGCAAACCGCCGGGCAAAGCCGATGGTGAGCACGTGGGGATCGAACATCGTGCGGGCCGCCTCCACGGCCTCCTCGCTCTCCCCGCGGCGGCGACACTGCCGCGACACCCGGCGCCGCACGAACGAAAGCAACAGGCTCTTGAGCGTGAAGTGGGTTTCCCACAGCTCCCCGTCGTCGATCTCCTGTACGGTGCGCCACACTTCGGGGTCGCCCATCCGCTGCTGCCAGTCGGCCGGAAAGTGGCGGTCGTACAACTGCAACATCTGCCAGGCCAGCCAGGAGGGGATATGCACGCCGTTGGTGATGTGGCCGATGGGTATTTCTTCTTCGCTGCGCCAGGGCCAAAGTGCGGCCCACATCCGCCGCGTCACATGCCCGTGCAACGCGCTGACGGCGTTGGCCTTGCGCGAGAGCTTCAGTCCCAGCACGGTCATGCAGAACGGTTCCTCGTGGTTGGTCGGCTCCACGCGCCCCAGGCCCATCAGCTGGTCGTAGGAGATGCCCAGGGCGTCCCGCAGCGGCCCCAGGTGCTCCTCGACCAGTCCGCCGTCGAAGCGGTCGTGCCCGGCCGGAACGGGCGTGTGGGTGGTGAAGACGGTCATTTGGGCCACTTGGCGCATGGCTTCCTCGAAGCTGAGCCCGTCTTCGAACATCCGCTCGCGGATCGCCTCCAGCGGGGCAAAGGCGCTGTGGCCTTCGTTCAAATGGAGCACGCCGGGAAACAGGTCCATCGCTCGCAAGGCCCGCACCCCGCCAATGCCCAGGATCAGCTCCTGGCGGATGCGGGTGCGGTGATCCCCGCCGTAGAGGCGGCTGGTGAGTTCGCGGTCTTCGGGCGAGTTGCCCTCCACGTTGCTGTCCAGCAGGAACAACCGCACGCGGCCCACCTGCATCTGCCACACCTTGGCTCGGATGGGGCCGCTGCGCGTGTCGATGGTCACGGTGAGCGGCTCTCCCTTGGCATCCCGGGCCGGTTCCAGTGGGATGTTCTCCACCAGCGTATCGACGTACTCTTCGCGCTGGTAGCCGTGCTCGTCCAGGTACTGCTTGAAGTAGCCCTGGTGATAGAACAAGCCCACGGCCACCAGGGGCACGCCCAGTTCGCTGGCGCTTTTGATGTGGTCGCCGGAGAGCACGCCCAGGCCGCCGGAGTAGATGGTAATCGACTCGTGCACGCCGAACTCGGCCGAGAAGTAGGCCACGGGCCGGGCCCCCAGCACCCCCGCATGCGTGCGGCCCCAGGTGTTCGTGGCGTTCAAGTACTCCTGCAACCGGCGATAGGCGTAGTTGATGCGGCTGTAGAGGACCATCTCCTGGGCGCGGGCGTCGAGCCGCTCGGGGGTGAACTCCTTGAGCAGGGCGATGGGGTTGTGGTCCAGTTGCCGCCAGCGGATCGGGTCCAGGTCGCGGAAGATATTCACCACGTCCGGCTGCCAGCTCCACCAGAGATTGCGGGCCAAGGCCATGCACTTTTCGTACAGGGCCTCGGCACTGATCCCTTCGGTGCGGCTGGCCGGCACGTGGGCCGAAGCCACCGAGGGCTGCTGCGTGCTGCTCATCGTTTGCTCCTGACCGTCAGATCGCTCCAACTGCAAGGCTCTTTTCTGCTTCCACAAGCGGCGCACTGCCTGGGACATCCTGGCGGCTTGCCAACAGGCAGGCAATCCGCCACGCTAGGGGGAAACAAGCTTGGGAATTGCCGAACATCCTACGCCGTTTGTTGTTTCCGGGCCAGAGAGACTCGCGGGAGTAAACTGAAAAACCCGCTTGCACCGGCAATCCGCGTGATCCACTTGGGGGGTGTGGCCATGCCGGACCAAGAAACACCTGTGATTTCGGTCCAAGATGCCGCCCTGGACGAGCTTTGCGCCAAACTGGCTCAAGGGGCTGCCCGGGCCGACTCCTCGGCCACCTGGCCTGCCGAGCAAATGGACCTTTGTGCCCGATTCGGCGTGTTCCGCTGGTTCCTGCCCCGGCAGTACGGCGGCCTGGGCTGGAGCGAGCCGGAGCTGTTGGAAGGCTACTACCGCCTGGGGGCGGCGTGCCAGACCACTACGTTCATCCTCACCCAGCTTACCGGCGCGGCCCGACGAATCGCCGCCTCCCAAAACGAACCCCTCAAACAGCAGCTTCTGCCTCCCATGGCCCGCGGGGAACAACTGGCCACGCTGGGCATTTCCCACCTGACCACCAGCCGCCGCCACTGGCAACGCCCGCCCATGCTGGCCACCGAGACCCCCGAGGGCTTCCTGCTCCAGGGCATCAGCCCCTGGGTCACCGGCGCCGTGGCTTCCCGGTACGTGGTGCTGGGAGCCGAAACCGAGGACCGCCGCCAGCTGTTGCTTGTGCTCCCCTTGGAGCTGCCCGGGGTGGAGGTAAAACCGCCGCTGGAGTTGGTGGCCCTCTCGGGCAGTTGCACCGGAGCGGTGGAGTGCCACCAGGTGGAAGTGCCCCGGCAGTGGCTGCTGGCCGGCCCCGAGCCGGAGCTGATGCGCCGCGGCGGCGGAGGAGCCACCGGGGGCCTGCAAACCAGCACGCTGGCGTTGGCTCTGGCCCGAGCCGCCGTCGAATACCTGCACCAGCAGGCCCAACGCCGCCCCGAGCTGGCCCCGGTGGCCAGCCGCTTCCAGGAGGAACTGGAACTACGCTACCAGGAGCTGATGGAACTGGCCCGGGGCAACTCCCCCTGCACCAAGGAACAACTGCGCCAGGGAGCCAACTCGCTGGTGCTGCGGGCCACGCAGGCGGCCCTGGGAGCGGCCAAGGGCACAGGGTTTGTGCGGGGCCACGCGGCGGGCCGCTGGGCCACCGAGGCCCTGTTCTACCTGGTCTGGAGCTGCCCCCAGGCGGTGATGCAAGCCAACCTGTGCCAACTGGCCGGCCTGGAGGAATAGCAGCCTGGGAAGCAACAAACAACCACAAGGTGGCCGGGCAGGTTATCCCTGTTGAGCAAAGATCCTTTGCCGCGCCTTTTCCGAAAGTTGAATTTCCTCGAAGTGTGCCGCCGGATAAAGATACCCCTCCGGTTCCGAAGCGTCTTCGTCCACAATGCGAACCAGCCCCAGCTTTTCGGCCTCAGGATCCTCCAGCCGCCGATAGACCTTGCCCACGATCAAACTGGCCGGATTTCCCTGATTGTCCAGGCAAATGACAAACATGGTTGAGGCTGCTTTAGTCCTTGAGAATTCGCTTGATCTTAAACTCTTTGCGACAATTCTACCCCTTACTCCACGCACGGAATATCTTCCATGCACCGCACGCTCATCCGTCATGCCCGGGTGGTCACGCCCCAGGAAGTGCTGGCCACCTCGGTGCTGATCCAGGACGACAAGATCGCCGCGCTGGACGTGGCCGAGCACACTCGGGCCGACGAGGTGATCGACGCCCGCGGACTGACGCTTTTGCCCGGCGTGATCGACCCGCATGTGCATTTCCGCCAGCCGGGGCTGGAGCACAAGGAGGACCTTGCCAGCGGTTCCCGTGCCGCGGCCGCAGGCGGGGTGACCACCGTGCTGGAGATGCCCAACACCCGCCCGCCCACGACCACCCTGGAACGGCTGCACCAGAAGCTGCAACTGGCCTCCACCTGCTGCCTGGTCAACTACGGCTTTTACATCGCCGCCACGCACGACAATCTGCCCGAGTTGCAACAGGCCCGGCGCACCCCGGGGATCAAAATCTTCATGGGCTCCAGCACCGGCGACCTGCTGGTGGACGATCCGGAGGTGCTGCGGCGCATCTTTGCCGAAACCACGCTGCCGATCGCCACGCACTGCGAAGACGAAGCCACCATCCGCCGCAACCGGCAGCGGCTCGGGCAGCGGCTCAGCGTGGCCGATCACTCGCGCATCCGCGACCACGAAGCGGCCCTGCGCA
>Ga0256839_1005156_pt1 | contig 12245 bp, 13 predicted proteins | sample 354166metaG_FD_185968 | JGI IMG/M metagenome (GOLD analysis project Ga0256839, IMG submission 185968) | Hydrothermal vent microbial communities from Mid Atlantic Ridge, Atlantic Ocean - 354-166 | ecosystem: Environmental > Aquatic > Marine > Hydrothermal vents | place: Atlantic Ocean: Mid...
GCGAGTCCCTTGCAACAAGATTTATAGACTATACAAAAATAAAGGACATAGCTGAAAAAGCCAAGGAATACAGACTGATTCCCGAATACGTAGAGGAGTTTTTCAAGAGAGTTTTCAAAGAAGCGGACGGAAGCTACAGAGAGCTTAAAGAAGGCTTCATGGCAATAGACTCCATACCCTACGAAATAAGAAATATAGCCAACAGGCATGACTTTAAAAACAGTTACGGCGAGCTCATGAGGAGATATCCCAAAGCCACCTTTGACAGCCGGAAGGCTTTTGAAAATCCCGATGCGGAGTTCATTTCTTTCGGACACCCACTTCTTGAAGCTCTTATAAAGTGGACCTTGGAAAAGTTCAGAGAGGGAGTCAAAAAAGGCGCAGTTTTTGAAGATCCTTCGGGTATTCTCAGCGGATACATCTGGTTCTATGAGGCTCAGGTAAAGGACGGCAATGGAGCAATTGCGGGAAGGAAGGTTTTAGCAGTTTATGAGTCCGAAAAGGAGATAAGGGAGGTAAACCCATCAATACTTTGGGATTTGAAACCCTCCGAAAGAACAAATGTTGATGCGGATGCGGATGAAAGCAGGGTTAAAGGCTACGTTATAAGCGCTGTAAAAAACTACAGAGAACAGCTTGAAAAAGAAAGGAAGAGGGAAGCACACATAAAAGAAAAATACGGTGTTCGCTCCCTTCAGATACTCATAGCTGAGCTTGATGCTGATCTGACAGAGCTTTACGAAAGACAGGAAAGGGGGGAGAAGGTTGACCTTCCCATAAGGAACAAGGAAGAAAGGAAAAGAAAGTATGAGGAGGCACTTAAAGATTTGAAAAAGGAGATAGAGGGAGAAAAGAACCTTACCATGTCTATGCCGGAACTGATTACGGTGATAAGGGTTATACCCGGAAGCTACGGCATGGCTGAAGACGAAGAAGTAGAAAGGATAGCCATGGAGATAGCGATGGATTATGAAAGATCTCAGGGCAGAGACCCGGAAGACGTATCCAAGGAGAACCTCGGTTTTGACATAAGGTCAAAGGGAAAAGAAGGAATAAGATACATTGAGGTAAAGGGAAGGGCAAGGGAAGGGGATATTGCCCTTACTCCCAACGAGTGGTTCAAAGCTAAGAGATTCGGGGATAAGTATTACCTTTACGTAGTCTACAACGCTCTGGATAACCCGAAGCTTTTGATAATAAGAGACCCATATCACAATCTCAATGCCTTTGAAGTGGTTGAGAGTATAAGGTTTGTTGTAAAAGGTAAAGAGATTTTGAGCAAAGGTTCTGAAGGTTAACTTGGCTTGCCCTCCGCAGGGTGAAGTTCTATTATTTTTAAAATGGAGGAATCTCCATGAAGATGAAAGTAAGGGGACATACCCTGAAGATTGAGAAGAAAGACGTGGAGGAAGTTGCCAAGCAGGTCTATAAATCCGACGGGAAGACAAGATATATGGTTGTAGTAAACAACAGACAAATACCCGCAAAGAGACTCTTTTACGAACTTGTAAAGATAAAGGGGATTCCGCTTACCCTTCAGGACATAACTACTAAGGACGCGGTTTATGCCTTCAGGAGAATGGGTTTTGAGGTTATTGACAGGGGAGAAAAGGGAGCCTTGCTTGAACTTGCAGGCTCACTGGCAATGGGAGGGAACGCTGTAGAAGATGAAAGAGAGCTGTATTCTTCTTGATACGAATGTTATAGTTGCCCTCCTTGATGGAAAAGACAGCCTCCACTTGCAGGCAGTAAAACTAATAAAGGAAGCGGGAGAAGGTAAATTCTGCATTCTTGAACAGATAATCGCGGAAACCTACTCAGTCATAGTGAGAAGGTGCAGGGAAAGAGGTTACAGCTGTCGGGAAGCGGTAGAGAAGGTAAGGGAAGTTGAAGAGCGTTGTATCCTTATACATGTGGACTTTAACAAATACCACGGGAGAATTCTGGAAGCCCTTAAGGAAAAGCCAGAGCTTAATTACAACGACTGGCTTCTGGTTTTCTACTCAAAGGAAAATAAACTTAAACTACTTTCACTGGACAAAAAAGTTTTAAAGGAGCTGTCATGAAAGAAGAAAAAAGCTTCATTGAAGAAACATTCCCCCTCAAAGAAGTAAGCGAAGAATCCGCAAGGGAGAAAAACATACGCCACGGGCACATCTCAACGCTCCATATATGGTGGGCAAGAAGACCTCTTGCAAGCTCAAGGGCAACCGCCTACGCAAGCCTTATACCCTTACCTGAAGACCCGCAGGAGATAGAGAGAAAAAAGGACTTCATAGTCCGACTCTCCAAGTGGGAAAACTCCCTCAGTCAGGAGCTGATAAAGAAAGCAAGGGAAGAAATACTCAAAGCTAACGGCGGAAAGCCACCCAGAGTTTTGGACCCCTTCTCGGGCGGGGGTTCAATCCCCTTAGAGGCTCTCAGGCTCGGCTGTGAAGTTCACGCCACCGAATACAATCCAGTTGCGGTTCTGATACTCAAATGCACCCTTGAGTTCCCCCAGAAGTTCGGAAGACCGAAGAAAGTAAAGGTAAAAAACAGCATGGGACTTGAGCAGGAGGTTGAAATCTCTCCTCTCGTGGAAGATGTAAAAAGGTGGGGAGAGTGGGTCCTTGAGAGTGCAAAGGAGGAGATAGGTAAGTTTTATCCCGAAGACGAAGACGGCTCTGTTCCCGTAGGCTACATCTGGGCAAGGACAGTTCCCTGTCAGAACCCAGCCTGCGGTGCCCAGATACCCCTTATGAGACAGCTATGGCTTGCAAAGAAAAGCAACAAAAAGGTTGCCCTTTACCCCTATGTGGAAGGAAAAGAGGTAAAGTTCAAGATAGTGGGAGACGGCTATGAGAAGATGCCTGAAGGCTTTGACCCCTCAAAGGGAACGGTCTCAAGGGCTGTGGCGGTATGCCCAGTGTGCGGTTCCGCGGTTGATGACAAAACCACAAGGAAGCTCTTTCAGGAAGGAAAGGCGGGAGAGAGAATGATTGCGGTAGTTCTCCACAAAGGAGGAGAGCAGGGAAAGAGATACAGGATAGCAAGCCAAAAGGATCTGGAAGTCTTCAGGTCTGCGGAGAGATATTTAGAAGAGAAAAGACAAAAGCTAATGGAAGAGTGGGGAATAGACCCTGTGCCTGATGAAACAATGGATAAAAGAGATCCCACCACAGTTGCAGGTAGAGGTTATGGCTTTGAAACATGGGGCGACCTCTTCAACTCCCGCCAGAAGCTGGCACTCATTACCTTCACCGAGAGGGTAAGATTGGCTTACAGGAAGATGCTTGAGGAGGGATACGAAGATGAATACGCAAAGGCGGTGAGTGCGTATTTGGGGTTGGGGGTGGATAGGTTGGCTGATTATAATTCTTCGCTTTCAAGGTGGGTTATACATGGAGAATTTATAGGGAATACATATACACGACAAGCCCTCCCCATGGTATGGGACTACTTTGAACTAAACCCTTGGAGTAATGCAACGGGAGATTGGAACTCCGCTTTAGACTGGATTCTCCACACCCTCACCCACCTTACCCGGATACCGGGGGTGGAGGGAGGTTAAGGTATGTTACGTATAGCAGTGTAGTTTAGAATTTATATAGATTATGCGGACAGAACGTAAAGGAAAAAGAGCAAATGGAAGGTTGGAGTTCTACTATATAACTCATGTTGACAATTTACCTTCTATATTTGAAAAGGGATTGTTATCTAACAAAAGAGTAAATGAAACAGGATTGAGTTATAAAAAAATAGCAAATACAGAAATTCTAAAAAAAAGGAAAGAGAAGGGCTTAGAAGATTATGTGAATCTATATATAAATCCAAGGAACGCAATGATGTATCAAATATCTCGTCTTGGTTGGAATTTAGCTATTTTGGCTATAAAAGGAGAAGTCTTAAAGCACTATCCAGATATAAAAATCTCTATAGGAAATGCGGCAAGTGATTATTCCATAATCCTAGACAGGTCAGGTATTAGCAACATTCATTTAACCAAGCTACTTAGTGAAGTGAGAAAAATAAAAGATTGGACCTCAGAGACTCAAATAGATATAAGTAGATTTTTCAAAGATAATAGACCTCACAGGTTTCTTTCTCTTAAAGTATTTTTACAGTCAGAAGTTCTTGTAAGAGGTCTGGTAGATAGGAAATTCTTTTCATGTATTTACGTTCCAAATGATGAGCTAAAGAATCATTTAAAAGAGCTTGTTAACTCATATAATATACCAATAATTAATGCACCAGAGCTATTTTTTAAACCTATAAGAAGGGAAAAGGTTTTAGAAAACATTTGGATAGTTCAGGGTGATATGTTTAACAGCGAATACGAGCTTCTTACCATAAGTGTAAATACCGTTGGGGTTATGGGAAAGGGTTTAGCAAGTAGATTTAAATATCTATATCCTGAAATCTATGTAGTTTATGAAAAATTGTGCAAACAAGGTATATTGAAACTTGGAAAGCCATTTATATATGATGCTCCTGAACTTGGTAGAAAATTTTTGTTATTCCCTACTAAAGGACATTGGAGGGAAAAGTCAAGACTGGACAAAATAGAAGAAGGTCTAAAGTGGTTCTTAGATAATTATTCTAAGTATGAAATAAAAAGTGCTGCCTTCCCAGCGTTAGGTTGTGGTTTGGGCGGGTTAAATTGGGAAGAAGTAGGATCTGTTATGTTAAACCTCTTGTCAAAAGCAAATATACCTATAGAGATATACTTACCCGAGGAGAAAAATCCATTGGAACAATACTTTAAGAAAGAATTTTATCTAAAATGATTCTGATTATTCTTTATTTCACGAGCAAGATAACAGCACATTGGAACTCCGCTTTAGACTGGATTCTCCACGCCCTCACCCACCTTACCCGGATACCGGGGGTGGAGGGAGGTTAAAATTAAACTATGTTCAAGCTTGCCCTAGAAGTTGAAAATTTTCTTGCGGTAAAGAGAGCAAAGCTAAGGTCTGATAACAACATTACCTTAATAATAGCTCCTAATCGAGCAGGTAAAACGCAATTAATGTTATTCCTTTACTCCTTCTTTTGGAGCTTGTGGCGTGATATAAAGGAGGGCAAGCCTATTTTCTTTTCTATAGGTTCCAAACTCAAAAATGTTTTCTTAATTAAGAATCTGAGAGACTTAATATCATGGGGTAGTTATGAATGTAAATTCTCTATAACAATTGATGATAAATATCAATACATATTTCACCAGGAGAAAGAAAAAAGAAAAACTGAAGACCTTGGAGCGGATCTTGGTTCTTTTAAAGAGATAAAACTTTCAAAAAGTCCTATATACATTCCTCCTGCAGGACTCGGGGATTACTATAAAGGAATATGGGCAATAAAGAAATATTACGAAAAGTGGCGTTTGGTTCCTGAAGCCACAACAGATCTTTTACATGACCTATTTATATTAGCTTCTGAAGGAATAGAAACAGAAAAGGAGAATGAAAAGCTTATTTCTGTATTTGAGAAAATGTTCCAAGCCAAATTCTTTATCAAGAATGAAAGGATATATGTTCAGGAAAAAGGTAAAAGCTACGGAATAGAAAAAACCGCTTCCGGGCTTAAATCTTTGTCGTGGCTGTATTTGATACTCAAATATAATCTTATAGGGGAAAATCCTATTTATAGATGAGCCTGAGGTCAACTTGCATCCAGAATATATAGATAAACTCTCAGAATTAATTTGTAAATTGTCAGAAAATAGAAAAATCTTTGTCTCTACACATTCGGATTATTTATTAGAAAGCCTCAATAAATTTATTAAAAGAAAAAATTTAAAAATGGATTTATGGATAGGATTTTTTGAAGAAGATAGAGCTGTTTACGAATACAAAATCGTAGATAAAGATAATCTTATAGATACAACACCATTAAACGAAACATATATGAGAATAGTTAGGGAACTATTCGGGTATGATAAGGGAGTTGAACTTTGAAGAGGTTGCCAACAATTTTTCACAAGAGTTTAACTCTGGAAATCCTAACATATCTACTGTAAGCAGGTGTGATTACATAATAATTAATAACGAAGATGTCCTATTTATTGAGGAAACAAATTTAGAAGCAAAGGATTTGATGAATCCAAACGTGTATGCAGAAGAAGTAATAGAAAACATTAAAAAGATGTGGGGTAGTATGGCAGTTTTTGTATGGTATGTATCCAACAATGAATTATTTGATGAAGTAAGAGGTAAGGACAGGATATATGTATTGCTTTTAGAGGAAGTCAGCGGAAGGACTGTTCGTATATTAAGTAACATGATAAAAACATTGATAAAATACAGAAATGGCGGATTTGCGGATGTGAAGTTTATTCAAGTGCGGCGGAGATAACTTAAATCATCCGCTCTTTAGCCGAAGGGCTTATAATATACCTGAGCTGATATAGGGCTGTAAGGCAGGAGGACGGAAAGAGATGGCTTACGTGTGGGAAAAGGAAAGGATAACGATAAAGCTAAAAGGAAGAAAAGCTGAAGGGGATTTTTTACCCCTTGAGATTTTTGATTTTCCAGTTGAATACATTTCCGAAGACGGCAGGTATTACCTACTTCTTCTTATGGACGACGAGGAAAGAGGCGGTGAATGGTGGTATGTGGTTGAGACCGAGCCGGAGGTTACATTAGACTACCTTGAGGGAAAAATATCCGTAAGGGACATATTTGAGAGAGGCAGGGTTTTCATAGGATTCAGGAATTATGAGGCCTATGATATTATAGAAGATCTTGAACCGCTTGAGAGGAATATAGAAAAGGGTTTTATTAAAAAAAGCGACCTCCCCACGTGTAACGCGAGGATGGATATAGATGAAGAAACACTCAAGGAAATAAAATCTTTAATGCGCTTTACAGTCAGCAAGGAGCAGGAAATCATTGACAGAAGGGAGTTTCCTGAGGTAGAAGTAAATTCACCAGAGGCTGAAGTATCTCTTGCGGCATGAATAAGAGGGGGACAAGTTCCCGGAGCTTAAAAAAACAGCTCCAAACAATAATAGATAACATAGAGCGTCAGTTTATCATTCTTAATAAGGTTGAATTCAACAGATATTCTGATTTGGCGGAAGTGCGCCCTAAAAAAATAGAGGCTAAGCACACATTAAAGATAGGTGTTAGCTTCTCAGAAGCTCAATCTGATGAAAACAACAATAAGTATTTCGCTGTCATTATAAACTATACTCACGAAGAGGAGCTGTACTCCGCAGAAGAGGAAGAGAAGGAAAATATAGCAAATATGAAAATAGAGTATATATTAAACCTTGTCCTGAGACCTTCAGAGGAAATAAAATCTGTTCTTTCAAATGAAGATGTTCTTATGAAGTATGCAGAAGGAACAGGATTATTAACTATATATCCTTACATAAGACATATGGCGGATGTTCTACACAGGGAGGCAAGAATATTTATACCTCCCTATCCACCTGCAAAGGTCAAGCCACCAAGGTAGTTATGTGCACGGAGAGAAAATATGATTACATAAGGTTGATTAGTTTGGTAAACGATGAAGAAATTAAAGGAATGGTTTCCAATATTAAAGACTATTGCCCGGAAAAAATTTTAAGGAAAGCTCCCAGAGTAAATGAGGAAAAAGAGATATGGAGGTTTGTAAGAGGAGATAAAGATAAATATCCCTACTTTATTAACAACCCTAAATTGTTTAAGAAGAGATCAAATGGAGGAAGGAACAAGTTCAATATCTGCATAGGATGCGGGTTATCTGTATTCCTCTCTAAGGAAGAAACTCTGTTAACTATAAGAGAAAAACTTCCCCAACAGAAGTTTAAAATAGTCAGAGCGAAATATAGACCCGAAACCGGGAACTTATACATTACTGGAGTAAATAAAAGTCCCAAGCACTGCACATTCTTTCCGTGCAAAGGCTTTGATCATGACAAATTTTTTGAGGTAGTATGTGAAGTCTGGGAAGGCGAGTCTTGATCTGTAAACTTGACAAAACCTCCCCCTTCACCATACCCTATATCTATGTAATCCACAAGGAAATAGTAATATGTCTGTAGCAAAGATTACCCGCAAAGGACAGCTTACCATACCTGCGGAGTTCAGAAAAAGGCTGGGAACGGACGTTGTGGAGATAGTGATGGAAGGAGACAGGATAATCATAAAGCCTGTGAAAAAGCTCGGAGGCATTTTACACAGGTATGCTATAAAAGACAAACCCATAGAAGAAATTATGCGGAAAGAGAAAGAGGTGATTAAAGATACCCTTGCAGAAAAACATGGCACCGATTTATGCTAATGGAATCTTGAGTTTTTAGATTGTCTCCTGTGTGAATATAGTAGAAAATAATAAAAATAAAAAGGAGTAGCATTTGATGGGGGAGTCAATAGATGCATAGAACCCTTATAGTGCCTACCGCTCAGCAAAGCTCCGCAACGGAGCTACCCTATCCCGATGAGTATTTTGATGCGGTATTCACTGATCCGCCTTACTATGACAACATAAACTACTCCGCACTTTCCGATTTCTTCTATGTATGGCTTAAACGGTCTTTAGGAGATATATTCCCAGAGTTGTTCACAACATACTTAACTCCTAAATCTAAAGAAGCAATAGCTAACCCATCAAGAGCTGAATCTGCGGAAGAAGCTCGCAAGTTTTTTGAAGATATGCTAAAAAAAGCCTTCAAAGAAATAGCGAGAGTCCTCAAACCTAACGGCATGGCTATTATTGTTTACACGCACAAATCTACCTCAGGATGGGAAACCCTAATAAACTCATTACTTGAAGCGGATCTGGTTCCAATAGCGTCCTGGCCCATTCACACGGAGATGAAATCACGGCTGCTGGCTAAAGGAAATGCTGCTCTTGCATCGTCCATATACTTTGTGTGCAGAAAGCTAAAAAGAGTAGAGACGGGTTGGTTTAGCGAAGTTAAGGAGGAAATTAAAAAGTATCTACAAGATAGACTTGAGCAATTGTGGAAGGAAGGTATAAGCGGTGCAGACTTTTTTATTTCTGCTATCGGTTCTGCGATCGTTGTATTCGGAAAGTATAGGGAGATCAAAGATTTTCAAGGAAACAGGATAACTTCCGTAAAGCTCTTGGAGTATGTAAGGGAGGTGGTTACGGATTACGCGGTGAGGCAGATACTCCACAACGGAATAGCGGAGGAGCTTTCCCCTCTCACAAGGTTCTATATCCTGTGGAGATGGTCTTACGCAGAAGCAAGAGTTCATTTTGACGATGCAAGGAAGCTTGCTCAAAGCACAGGTGTTGACATAGAGAAGGAGCTGGGTAGAGGGTTTATAAAGAAAGAGCAGGAGTATGTAAAAGTTCTCGGTCCGCAGGATAGAAAGTTGGAGGACCTTGAAGACTCTCAGGAACTTATAGATATTCTTCATAAATCACTTCTTCTGTGGAAGACGGGAATGAAAGAGGAAATGAAGAAGCTCCTTGCAAGCAGTGGCTGGGGAACGAAAGAATCCTTTTACAGAACCGCTCAAGCCATTTCGGAAACTCTGCCGAAGGAAAGTCAGGAGAAAAAGCTTCTTGAGGGTTTCTTAAGCGGAAAAGATAGGTTAATATCTGAGGTTAAGAACACAGGACAAAGGGGGCTGTTTTGATGAGGGCTTTTCAGCAGATAGCCATTCCCCATGAAGATGTTGTTGCGGGAAGGCTAAAAATGGATGTCTTCGCCGCTGACCTGTGGCAGGTGGTAAAAGGAACGGCTCCTGAAGATTACAAAGACCCTGAGATATTTTTTAGGAAAACCTATGTAACGAGAGGTATTAGCCATATACTTGATATTGCTCAAAAAAGATTACAAGGTTCTATCGGAGATTCTGTTATTCAGCTCCAGACACCCTTCGGAGGTGGTAAGACTCACACCCTTATAGCTCTCTACCACAAAGCCAAGGAGTGGGGAGTTAAGGTCGCTGTCTTTGAGGGAACTACCTTTGACCCGAGAGAGATAAAACCGTGGGAAGAGATAGAAAAACAGTTAACGGGGAAGGTTCAGCTCACCAAAGGGGACATCGCACCCGGAAAAGAAAAACTCATAAAACTAATCTCCGAGAATTCTCCTGTTCTGATACTTATGGATGAAGTTCTTGAGTATGTTACAAAAGCTGCGGGTGTAAAGGTTGGGGATACGAACCTTGCATCTCAAACTCTCGCTTTTGTTCAAGAACTTACCGGAGCGGTTTCTGCGGTTGGAAACTCCTTATTGGTTGTAACGCTTCCATCATCTATTCTGGAGCATTACGATGAAAATGCGGAAAGGTTCTTTCAGCAACTCCAGAAGGTTACGGGCAGGACAGAAAAGATATACACACCTGTTGAAGAGGACGAGATAGAGCCGGTTATAAGGAGAAGGCTTTTTCAGAGTATAAAGGAAGATGAAATGAAGTCTATCGTTGATGAATTCGTAGATAGGGCTGTCCAGGAAGGACTGCTTAAAGCTGACGAGAGGTATGTATACAGGGAGAGATTTTTAAAGAGTTATCCCTTCAAACCGGAGGTAATAGATGTCCTTTACAAAAAGTGGGGCTCCTTTCCCACCTTTCAGAGAACAAGGGGAGTGCTGAGACTGCTGTCCTTGGTAGTCCACGATTTATTAGAAAAGGATGTTCCCTTCATAAGGATATCGGATTTTAATCTGGAAAAAGAAGAGATAAAAAGGGAACTTATTAAACACATAGGACCCGAGTGGGACAGCGTGATAGCTCAAGACATAACATCTGCGGAGTCCGGAGCTAAAACTGTTGACAGGAACATAGGAAGTTCATTCCTACCTTACAGACTCGGCACTGCTGTCAGCACAGCCATATTTATGTATTCCTTCTCCGGCAGAGGTGAAAGAGGAGCGACCATAAGAGAAGTGAAACTCTCAACTTTCATGCCCGGCGTACCTGCAAGCATCATTGATACTACGCTGAATCAGTTAAGAGAAAGGTTGTTCTATCTCTCTGATGAAGGTTTCTACTTCACAACTAAACCTAATCTAAATAGAATAGCCCTCCAGAAGGAAGAAAGCATTAGCTCCTCAGAGATTGAGGAACAAGAAAGAGAGCTGATAAAAAGGCGGATATCAAAAACAGCTCCTTTGAAAATTTACCTCTGGACAGATCCAAAAGACATACCCGATACACCCGAACTCAAGCTCATAATAACTAAAGCAAAACCTATCAAAGAATATATAGAAACAAAGGGAGAAACACCCAGAGTGTATAGGAATACCTTAATATTCCTGACGGGTGACGATAATCAGCAGGAGATATTTCACAGCTTCATAAGGAAGCTTTTAGCTTATCAAGCTGTTTACGATGACAAAAGTCTGAGCTTAACCGATGGCCAACGCAAAGAGCTTGAGAATAAAGTCAGAACATACACCGATAGAGCTTACGAGGAACTCAGGAAATATTACAGGAAGATTTATATCCCTGCAAGAGAAGGTTTCAGAGAAATAGACCTTGGGCTTCCAACCTTGGGTGAGATGAGTATAGATCAAGAGGTTTTTACGAGATTGGCAGAAGAGGAAGTCATCCTTGAAACAATAGATCCCAAAGTCTTAGTTGACAGATACATGAAAACCAAAGATTTTGTTGAAACCAAAACCTTATACGAATCCATGCTTAGAACTCCGGGTGAGATCAGACCGGCTTCTAAGGAAGTGTTCATTGAAGCTGTAAAAAGAGGTGTATCCGAAGGCATTTTCGGATTGGGAGTAACAATGGAAGATAATGAATTTGAGTGCAAATACTATAAGGAAAATGTAAATCCTCAACTCTACGAAGGTGAGGTTATTATTAAGCACGAATTTTGTGAAAAAGAAGAGAGTGTGTATGCAGAAACTCCAAAAGAGTATGATTTTGATAAAAGTTCTGTTTTATCAAGTAGTGCTACTAAGGATACTTATGAATCCGTTAAACCGAATCATGAAGAGCTTCTTTCCAATATCCGTTTAAAATTCACCCTACCGTTAGGCCAAATATCCACCCTTGCCCAGATGGTTAGGTTTTTAAACGAAAAATTTAGTAAGTGTGAAATTAAGGTTGAACTAACAGCAGAAAACGGTAAAATTTCAAAGAGAGATTATGAGAACAAAATAAAGGAAACTTTAAATCAACTGGGAATTGACTACGAAAGCCTTGAATGAACATGAAAATCGGGGCGAGCGGACTTGAACCGCCGACCTCTGGCTCCCGAAGCCAGCGCTCTACCACCTGAGCTACGCCCCGTTTCTGGCTTATCTTAAAAGTTTTTCTTTTCTACGCAAAGATAAATCTTCA
>Ga0256839_1005157_pt1 | contig 12243 bp, 16 predicted proteins | sample 354166metaG_FD_185968 | JGI IMG/M metagenome (GOLD analysis project Ga0256839, IMG submission 185968) | Hydrothermal vent microbial communities from Mid Atlantic Ridge, Atlantic Ocean - 354-166 | ecosystem: Environmental > Aquatic > Marine > Hydrothermal vents | place: Atlantic Ocean: Mid...
CCAGCACCCCGTTAGACGCGCAATGGGCAAATAATCCTGAAAATCTAATATCAATGGGAATACGCGCATTGGCGCTTACCCATGGAATATACCTTGGGTTTAACAATATGCGTTGTGCAATCATCTGGGCAAAAAGTTATCTTAAGGCTGCACAGCACATAGCTAGTCATGTGGATACTTTATTATATCTTGCATCATTAAACCCGTTTGTAAGGCAGAACGATAAAATTAAGTCACTTGATTTTACCAATCTTATAAACTTTAAACTAACATAAAGGCACTACCATGAACGATACACAATTATTCATCCGCGTCATAGGTCACGTTATTGACGGGGAAAGATTTGAACATATTTATGCCTTCCACCAACACTCCGACCGGGAAGCATTTATAAAATTCCTTTCGTGGGCAATGCGCAATGGTGTTATTATTGAAGCATTGCAACGAGCATAACCCCTAATCGCTAACAACCAATAACCAAGGTTCACAACAATGACAAAACAAAACCCTAAGCTATATTGCACTATATCAGGCGTCCCCTACGGCGAGTTAACCTACCCCGTGCCCGATATAGATAACGATTTGCTAGTGCTATACACGAAAAAACATCCGCAGTTATTACACACTAAGGGAGATTATAAACAACTCCCAAGGTGGTGGCAATATTGCATTTTAATCAGAACCTATCTGATAGAAAACCATAATAGGCATAAGGCTACGATAAAAGAGATTGCAGCATCACAACGAGTCATAAACGGCATAGGCGAATATATTTGTAATATAGGTGATATGGTATTTGAAAATGCTATGCATGAAACATTGTTTCTTACATTATATAACCTATCGCAAGAACACGCGACTAACGCCTTACAAGTATACATGCCTAAGATAACTAACGCGACAGAGTTGCTAGAAGCCCCAGACAAGGTTTTGATTAAGGTCGAAAAGCAGCTAAACGCGTTATTAAAAAGTAAACGCGCGTTTATGACACCGACCGGCTGGACGGCAAAGCAAAACAGTAACATAGCGGAAAACAAACCAACAAAAAATCGTGACTACAGCCCATTGGCGCGGGAGATTAACATAGAACGCATTATAAAAAGAAACAAAAAGAATGCCATGCGTGCCAGAATAAAAGCCGTTATGCATGCCAACACCGGCAAAGCCTATAAACTACTAAATACTACAAAAGGGGAATCATAATGGATATCATAAGTAACTGCAAAGGTATCACGCTAGACCAATCACAACGTGAGGCGATAGGATTACTAAGTAATACTAAAATAGGCGTACTAAATGGTGCCGCAGGAACGGGCAAAAGTACATCATTACAATTCTTAGTAGCCGAACTTATGAAAACAGACAATACCTTGTGCGATACGTCTATTGACGTAGGGAGTTATTTTGGTGGACCAGATAAGGCTTCGGGACATTTGATACCGCCAATAGCTTTTGTTACTTATACCGGCGCAGCTAATCAAGTAGTAAAGAATAAATTACCACCGGAATGGGCAGACAATTGCTTCACCGCGCATTCATTACTAGCATATAAGCCAGTAATTGAAGATCACTACGAAAACGGGCAGTTAAAAAGCGTAAAGCGCTTTTATCCCACTTATACTGCATCCTACAAGTTTGCATGGCGCGTTATTATAATAGATGAAGTTTCGCAAATGCCAAGAAAACTGTGGGATGAAATAGTGGCCGCTTCCTTACCTAATACACGTTATTATTTCGTAGGCGACATAAACCAGTTACCCCCGATCATGGATAGGCGAGGCATTCTTATTGATGCTTCATTACAATACCCATGCGCGGAATTGAAGGTTTTGCATAGGCAAGCAAACGATCCTTCACAAAAGCTGATAACAGCAGCGCACGCCGTGTTACAAGGCGAGGCCCCGCAATGGGATGATCCCAAGGATTCCGATTGGCGCATACTAGGTGTTGAGCTAAAGACGAATCCTCATGACGCGCATAGGCAGATATGCGCCATAGCAAAACAACTATCAACACACAAGCTAGCGAATGGCGACATTACCTACAATCCGCAAAGAGATAGAATACTAACAACCCTCAACGGCTTTGACGCCAACCGCGAGTCAAGCATGGTCGGGCAGGCAATGCTAAACGACTCGTTGTCAATACTCTTTACCGGCAAAGACCGTACGATAATTGACTACGCACGTGGGCAGCTAAAACTAAAAGTAGGCAACCGCGTTATGGCAACTGTCAACGAAAGCCCTGCGATATTAAACAGGGTCACTAATGGTCTAACCGGGAAAGTTATTGAGATAAAAGAAAACAGGGCATGGTTAGGTGATAGAAGGAAAGTAGGGTTGGAAAGTGAAGTAGCCAAGGCTATGGGCGACTATAAAGACGAATTAACAAACATAAACTTAAACAGCGCTGCGTTAAGCACTAATGGACTATCCAGCAAAACAAAGGAAGAACGCACAAGCGGGCCGGCGTCGCATATAGTAACGGTATTGTTCGACAATGGTGAAAGCAGACGGTATAGTCGCAATAGTGAGATACAACAGCTAAAGTTAGCTTATGTAAGCACAACACATAAAGCACAAGGCAGTGAGATGAATACGGTTATCATAATATTGCATCATGCGGCAAGGCGAATGCTTACAAGGGAAAACTTTTATACTGCAATAACTAGAGCAACGTCACGTGTTATAGTACTATACACGCCTTTGGGCTTGCGGTATGCATTGACAAAACAGCAATTCCCCGGCAATACGCTAAAGGAAAAAATAGAATACATTAAAGCAAAACAGGGAATACAAGAAAAGGACAGACTGCTATGACAACGCCAAACGAGTTTACAAGGCTTGCCTGTTGCTTATGCGATTCTTGGCAGGACTTATGCACTAGGGTTAGCAGGACCTATTGCCTTAATTGCATATTAGCGACACAAATTTATTGCATACAAAAGCATGATATCGCAATAGGACAATTTAGGGTTTTTGGGGCGCATATTAGTATTCACAACCCGAACGATACAAGCGCTAGGATGTTAATGGATTATACAGGAATAAAGTATCGCCATGTCAACAACAGCTAACGATAAATTCACAATAGAACCAAATTGCCCTATACATGAATTGGACTTAAGGGAAGCACAACACATTAAAGGCATTGACCTGTTACAATATATTCTTGAGATATGGGAAACAAAACCAAATACCTATGTTAAACTGTTATTGCCTCCATCGTCTGCGGATACAGTCTTAAGCCGTATTAGAAGTGTTTTATCGCAACTAAGGGTACGACTAAGAAAAGAACAATTACAAGAAAAACATTTCATATTACGAGCGCATAAGAAAACAATAATCACAATGGATTACGGACGTTGTGATGTATTAATTTTATACCGCAAAACCAACCGGGCAAAGGCGTTAAGATTCGTATTTAATAACATAGCAAAAAAGGAAAACACAAATGATTGAAAAACGGTTAAATGCCGCTGAAACGCTGGCTGCACTAGTTAAGGATGACACAATACACTCTTTAGACCTACCGGAAGCCGAAAAGCAGGTAAGCGAAATAATGATACAATTAAAAGAAGCAGAGGAAGCGCAAGCGCTATTAACGGACGAAGATATTCACAATATAATGGTATTCGTTAGGTTAAAGAAACTCGCAACTGAAAATGAACAGGCGGCAAAGAAAGAAAAAGCTATTAAACGAAAGAAAAAAACTAAGAAAGCGCTAACTTCCTCTTCCATTGATCTATTAAAAGGATTCTCAATATGATAAAATCGCAATGGGTTAACGAGTCAACGAGGTTGATTTTATTATCGCATTCGTTGCTGAACACATATTCATTTTGCCCACGAAAATTTGAGTTTACCACGATATGGAACAGGACCATACCGAACGAAAATTCGTATGCCGCAGATGTTGGGACTGCACTACATGAAGGCTTGCAGGAATACTTAATTGCGAAAAAGTGCGGGGCAAATTTTGATACCGCACAAACTAAGGCTACATTAAGATTCCTAAAATATTTTCCTTGGGATGGCGCAAAAAAGCAAAAAACAAAAACGCGCAGCCTAGGCGAATGTTTAGTATTACTTGATCACATGATAAAAGACCCACAATGGGATGACTGGGAACCCATGCGATTAGAGGGAGACAATGGTTATTCCGTTGAAGTTCCATTCATAATAGAATACCCAGAAATGGATTTTGCCAAAGATGGTATTACATATCAATTTGCATACCAAGGTAAAATAGATTTAATAGTACAGAACAGGAAAACAAAGGAGGTTAAAACAATAGACATAAAAACAACGGTGTTAAATAAAGACTCTCTAGAAGCCGAATATTATCACTCAGGACAATTGGTTGGATATGAGCAGGTTGCCCGTATGATGCAAAGCCCAGAAAACAGGCAATCAAATGGCCAATTTTCGGTTACATACGCGGTTTACATATTCACACCATATGGTCCGGATAGCGCAAATATCGTCATAGAAAAAGCTAGGGCCGCGCTTATGGATTACGAAAAGAATCTTTATGAAATGATGTATCAAATAAAACGCGCTATCATGAATGATTTTTTCCCACGTACTAATCGTGGGTGTAACATCTGGGGAAGTGCTTGTGTATACTTTCCTATATGTAAGCGACGCGACAAAGATTATATACATAAATGGTTCAACGAACACGGGGAACCTTGGAATCGCTTTTATGAACACAAGGTAAGTATAACAAATCCAATGGAATGGGAACAATGAAAGTAAATGCAACACCACCACTGTTTACAGGACATACAGAACGCGAGGGAGGATTATTACCGAACACTAACCCAGCTGCACACGCCTGTTGGTATTACGCTAGACTCGCTATGCTATCTTTAGAACGCTATGACGAAGGGCGTGCATTGGTGGATGACCCAGAAATAGAAATACGTCTGGAATCCCTTGCGTGGTCGGTTAGCGATTTTTATGGGCTTGATAACCCGGGAGAGTTTTTAGCTTTTATAAGGCTTGTGAAGAAAGAAGCGCAACGCTGCGCTTTACCGTGGGATGAACGAATAGAAGATCCAAAAAGATTACCAATTCGCAGGAGAAAAGTATATACAGACGAGGCGGAACGCGAGACATTTAACGCGACGAACCGTTGGCCAAACACAAAGCGAGATTGATTATGACCACAATTGCCGATATAAATGATACGATACCAACACACTTATTACTAATAGGACAAACAAAGTCTGGGAAAACGAAGTTTACCGCTGAAGCAGCCAAAGCAGGCGCAACAATACTATTTCTAGACGCTGATCATGGGTATGCTACATTAAAGCGTTCATTAAGCGACAATGTTGATGCAGCCAAAAGAGTCCATTACCTTAAACTACATAAACCTTTAGCGTTTATGCAAGAGTTAATAAGAAAAGAGACGTTATATTATGTCCCGCGGTATGGAACGTTATACAGTAATTCTTTACAATTAAACGACAATGATGATATAATACGACTCGCCACAACCAAAATACCAAAAGAGGTAATTATGGTTATCGACTCATGGACCGGAATTGCAATGGATACTATAGAGCAGGTAGCTAATGAATTAAGTGTAAATGCACTAACGGCTAAAGGTAATGCTATGCGTCCGGTTTACGCCAACGCTGGAAGAATAACAACAAATATCCTTAAAGCATTACAATACGCACCGTGGAATGTAATCGTTTTAGCGCACCCAGAATTGTATGAACAACGCAAAAGGCCTAAAGGACGCGGTGTAGTAAGAGAAGAGGACATGGAGATTGTAAGAACAGTGCATATACCTTTATCAGTATCTAAACCGCATGGCTACACTATAGGTAAGTTCTTTACAGACATAGGCGTGTTAAGCGTGGATCGTTTAGGGAAAAGTGTTTTGTCTTATAAAAGGGATAGCGAAATAATCGCTGGTGGAACCTTAGACATAAAAGGCAATGCCGAGGAAGAATTGTCTTATGTTAATACGTTCGGCATTACACCAGTAAACAAGGAATCCAACTCATGGATAAAGACTATGAAAATATCGGAATATAAAGAACTAAGAAAGAAAGGGGAGCTCTAATGAGCATACAAAACACAGAATTACATATAAGGAATTTATACAACACCTACGATATCATTCAGAATAAGATTGCTGCATGTGAGTATTTGAACAAAAAACATGATAAACTCACGAAAGACGATATCATGAAAATATGCGAATTGCTGAATGACTCAATTCATGAGTTGCATAAAGCACGCACTCACACGGACGCGCTAGCGCAAAGCATAAAAACCATAATGACAGGCATAGCTTTAATCGCGAATTAAAGCACAAGAATCCCTGCGATAGTCTGCCATATCGCATAAAGGGGAATCGTTAATGGCAGAAAGAAAAGGAAAGACAAATGAGCAATTTCACTCTAGCCGACATGGCAAATATAGATACAACCGATATGGAAGCATTGGTTTCCCGTGTAATGCCGGAAGGTATATATGTTGTGGAAGGCGAGGACGTATCGGTTATCGAGTCTGACGGGAGTAATGAAAACGCACCGCTATTCAGGATAAAGTTTAAGGCAAAGGTATTGAAAGCAGATCCTTTAGACCAAACAATTGATCCAGAATCCTTAGAGGATAAACGATTGAATCCTGAGTTTCCGATATGGTCCCAAGAGGACATACAATACCTAATGGGGGATTTCAAGAGAGCTGGATTACCCTATAAAGGGCCTATGGTAGCTGCGGATGGAACACCTACTGGGTGGTTAGCTGATTATGTAGGCGCGCGGCTGGTTTACCGAGTTACGCATCGTAAGGCAGGTGATGATGTATTCGCTAATTATCGCTGGATGCCATACGAGGACTAATTAAACCAACAAAGGGGCTGGCGGGGCTAATAACTCCGCCAGCAATCGCAAAATGAGTATTCTTTTATTTGAAGATAAGCTAGGCATAACCCCATCGTATAAACCTACTTGGGCGCGTATGTGTTTACACGTTAGGTTGAACCCAGATATTATACGTATAGAGTCTTTGCATAAAACTATGCAAGGGAAGTTATTGGTTAATTACGGTAATAATAAACAACCAGTATTTAATCCAGACATGGCGCATAGTATAAGGGAAAGAATTGAAACCTTGATAAGAAGGCAAAGACCAAAATTAGTATTACTACAAGATAGTGCAACCTTATGCGCAATTGATCAAGTATACGAATATAGTAGGGGTGACCTAACTATAGATAAGTTACGCGGTGGCGTTTATAGTATAAATGGTATAACAACTATGGTTATTTATCCAATAAGCGCAATAAATACTCATGCCACAAAAAAGGACTCAATGCTACTTAACAACGCTATAGACAAAGAAACATGGCAAGAGCAGCAATACATGGATACTGATGCAATTTATATCCCGCCCTATAGCGTGCCTTATGGACGTAAAGTATTGTCTTGGGACTTAGCAAAAGCTGCGAGGTTATATCAACATGAAGCATGAAATAATAACATGTAATACAAAAGAAAATATAGATTACGCGATAGAATTTTTAACCAATTGCTATTTAATCGCGAACGATGTTGAAACTTGGCCTGAAATACAATTAATGTCTATGAATGGTTATGCGGGTATAAACGCCAAAGGAAAGGTTAAGGCATTTGTATTCCCTTTTACGGAAGAACGATCGCCGTATAGCGAACCCCCAGATACATGGGAATATGCATATAAAGCTATGCGCCGCATAAACATGTCAGGAATCCCATTTACATATCATAATGCTTCTTATGACCTTTTTTGGTTAACGCGCTTTAGACTGCCCGTAAAAACATTTGCTTATGACACTATGGCAATGTGGTGGGCACTATACCCGGAACTCCCAAAAGACCTGGGATTCCTATCATCTGTCCTTAATGATTCCCACCGCTACTGGAAAGGCGGGGGCAAAACCACTAAACAAAGCGATTACATACGATACAACGCTTTGGACAACATAGGAACGCTGAAGCTAACATTAAAGTTAATAGCATTATTAAACAACGACAAAAAAGCAAAACGCAATTGGGTTGACGCGCGTCGGCGTATTATTAGCTGCTTAGAAATGAGTATGTGGGGCTTGCGTGTTGACGAGAATGCCTTAACACAATTAAAAAACCAACTAGAAGAAAAGGCTAGTAACGCTAAGAAAAGATTGCAATACCTTGTTGCGGACGACTCGTTTAATTTTAGGTCACCGAAACAGGTAAAAGTATTGTTTTATGATTTATTAGGTGCCACGCCTAGGAACGCAAAAGGACGCATAATAGCGAATAAAAGCGCTGGCACTACAGGAGCGATAGTGCGTAAATACATAGCGCGTGAAGGCGTTATACAAAAGCGTATTATAGATGCTATTGAGAATGCTACGGCACCGGCGAAACAGATTTCAAATGTTGTTAACATGCCTCGTAAATGGGGCAGGGTATATACAAGCTACAATGCCATAGGTACTACAACGTCAAGATTAGCTTCGTCTAAATCACCCATAAACATTGGCAGTAATTTACAAAACATAAGAAAGCAATATAGGCATTGGATAGTGCCAGATAATAACGATTCCATATTTTTGGAAATTGATTTTTCAGCCGCTGATGATGTTTTCGTTTCTTTTGAGAGTTCAGATGAAAACAAGATAAAATTGTTCAGATCTGGCAAAGATGCACACGCAACAAATGTGGCGTTGTTGTTTAAGAATTGGAGTTATGATGCAGTCATAGAAGGTAAGAAGCGTAAAGACCCAAAAATAGTTCACCCGATTTATGGCATAAGACAGGGAATGAAAAAGGTAGCGCATGGCTGTAATTACTTAATGGCTAAGACTACGCTATTACAATCAATTGGCATTGAAGCGATAAAAGCTGCAGCAAAAGAGTATGGCGTAACCGTGAATACTTATGCAGAACAGGTGGAATTTTGTGGCGAATTAGCGATGCGCTATAGGAGTCATTATAACCGTTTATCTAACCCAGATACCGAAGGAAGTTGGTATAACGACCTAAAGGAAGAGGTGAAAACCACTGGTGGCTTTATGACGCCGTTTAATTATTTCCAACGATTCCTAAGCGACCCAGAAAGCCATGAAGTATTGCGTGCGGTAGCTGCGACGGCGGGACAGGCCGGGACGGCAGGACGTATAAATATGGCTATGGACGAATTGGTCCATGGATATATAATGCCTGAGTTTAGGGATGCACCTAATCCAGCTTATGGTATAAAGCACCCAAGACGGGTTGATCATCGAATGAACGGGATTCGAATTGTCCTGCAAACTCACGACTCGTTAACATTTCATATAAACAGGAAAAACCAAAACTGGGTTAATGGGGTATTGGGTATATTAGAAGTCATGCAACGGCCTGTTATAATAAAGAATAAATTAACAAAAGAATTAGAGTCCTTCGTTATAGGCATAGAGGTCGAAGCAGGTCATGCTTGGGGCAAAGGTTTACAAGAGATTGATCATAAGGACACGCAAAACCTTATTACCACCTTGGAGTCATTATGATGGATAAAATAAAAATTTGCTTTTATGTCTTAGTTTATTTATCATTATAAGGTATCTGCAACAGGAAAGGAATCTAATATGGCAGAAGGTATAAATCCGTATAACGCAGCAGAAGAAGCTGCATTGACACCAATCAATGATTATGCAGCAGCCGCTGATGATAAAGCGCGCGTGCAATTACTTATTGATACTATAGAGCCTGAATACACCACAACCTATCGTGGCGAATTGGGCGATATGTATGCTGGTGCGCACAAACAATTGCTTGTTGAATTGCGTGCGTTGAAGGCTGCGGTAGTTTAATACGCATTAAAAATAGAACGGAGACATTAAATGGAAGATGAGAGCGATACGGAATTATTAACGTGTGAACTTGTTGTTAATGTGCAATCAGTGCGCGCATATGGGATAAAAATAGACGAGGAACAAGAGGAGTTAATATGGATACCAAAGTCCTTAGCTAAGGAAACTCATGATGCTAAACAACCACTGCTGGTGAAACGGTGGTTGCTAAAAAAGAAAGGACTCTTATAATGCTTATAATAGGAATCGCTGGCCCAGCGGGCGGCGGCAAGACAACATTTGCAAAGTCTCTAGTGGATGCGCTACCCAAATCCATAGCAATACATTACGAAATGTCACAATTACTTCGTACTATAGCAGGAATCTTTACGGAAGAAACACCGCATAGAGCTGTGCTGATCCAGCTAGGTGATTTATTAAGGGATTGCAACAGTGGCATATTAGTGGATCACGCTTTCCGCAATATATCTATGTATGACGTTGCTGTCGTTACAGGAATAATGGACATTAACGAGTGGCGAGAGCTAGCCGGATACGCTGACGATAACAGACTCTTAATCCATTATGATATACATACGCAGCCATATAACAAATTAGTAAGCCCAGGTGATATTTACCCAAACGATTGCAGACGCAATCTAGCAAACTGCGCTGATTTTATTAATCCACCACTCAATATGATTGTAAGGGAAGTACTTGATTACTTAGAAAAAGAACGCGGAAAAGAAGAAGAAGTAGAAATAACCTAAGCGTTCATCGGGGTTCCGTATGCGTCAATGGTCGATAGTTACGATTCCTCCCCTTTGCGTAACAATCCCATTGGTGCATACGGGGCATAAGGGGAAATATCAATATAATGACCACAAGCAAAGAAGTCATAAATACATACTTAGACTTATACGAGGATTTCGAAGCGCCTCGTATATACCTAAAGTGGTGCTTAATTACAGGCGTTGCTGCATTACTTGGAAGGCGTTGTAAGTTATCGTTAGGTGAATTTATAACCGTATATCCTAATTTATTCGTACTTCTTATCGGCCCTGCTGGCGTGCGAAAGTCTAGTGCCGTTAATACCATAAAGAAATTATTAGTTGGAACTTCCGTAAGACTAGGCCCCACGGATACAGCAGGGCAAAGGCACGGTCTAATGGCTGCTTTACAAGGAAGTCATACAGCAAGAATACGAGCTGAGATTGAGAACGATATGTTAATGCCCGCTATGTTTGAGGAAAAAGACGCATTACGTCCAGCAAATGATATGTTCTTAATAGCGCCTGAATTAGGACGAATCCTTAGCACTAGTAGTAGGGAAATGGCGGATTTTTTGGTGGATCTATGGGATGGCGAAAACATTGTATACCAAACAAAGGGGGGCATAACGAGGCTATATGAACCGCTGTTATCATTACTAGGCGCCACAACACCCTCTTCATTCGCAACACTTATCCCAGAAAACGCCGCAGGACACGGAATACTTTCTAGGATGCTTTTTGTCCATGCAGATAAGAATTACAAAGACGTTCCTTTGATTGAAAATACGATGAACGCTAAATGGTTAGAAAAATATAAAGCATTCCAGGGACGTTTGTATGAAATTGATTCTATGCGCACGGAATTCATGCTTGAACAACCAGCGGTGGATTTTTATAAGAAACATTATAATTACATACCAGACCTTATTGACCCACGTTTAGGTGCTTACTTACATAGGCGCCCTATAATGTTATTGAAGGTAAGCATGGCTTTAGCGGCATTGCGTCTTACCTTTCGGATCAACAAAGAGGATATTAGCCTAGCGCATGATTTATTAAAAGAGATAGAACCACTAATGTATAGGGCTTTAGAGTATTTCGGTAAGAATAAAACGTTGTTTGGCAAAATGGCTATGATAGAATTCTTACGAAAACTAGGGCCGGAAGGTGCTGTAACAAGAAGTGAGTTATTATCGGTTGCAGCAAAAGACCTGTCCATAAGAGAAGCCAACGAGGCTATAGATAATCTAATAGCGTCTGGTGAGCTAACCGTATTGGGTGATAAATATATTCTAAGTGTGGCCAAAAACGAGCTAATAGTTTAAAGCGCACCATAAAGCTGTATTCGTTGTGCTAATCGCTGTTGCGCTGGGCTACGCAATGATTGCTGCAATTGGTTTTTTAACCGCGTATTTGTAGCTTCTTCAATAATGCCTTCAACCCAAAGTTTATAATTTTCGGGCCTGCCACCAGCAGATAGGTAATCCTCGAAAATTTCAACAAGCCTGTCATATTGTTCTGCACGAATTGCTGCGCGGGTGGCTTGCCTTACACGCGCCATCTGTTCGGCCTCTTTTGCTAACATCGTTCTATTAGCGTAATACGCTTCCAATTCCCGTTGCTGCCTTAAACTACGCACACCTAG
>Ga0256839_1005158_pt1 | contig 12241 bp, 10 predicted proteins | sample 354166metaG_FD_185968 | JGI IMG/M metagenome (GOLD analysis project Ga0256839, IMG submission 185968) | Hydrothermal vent microbial communities from Mid Atlantic Ridge, Atlantic Ocean - 354-166 | ecosystem: Environmental > Aquatic > Marine > Hydrothermal vents | place: Atlantic Ocean: Mid...
CCCGGCCGGGTGGTTTTTGCCCTGCAATTTAAAGTCTGGCCGGCCACGCCCACCCTGGTTCATACGGATGGCATCTTTGGGCTTAAATAGATAAAAGTGACGGGTCGCAACCTCATCGTTGAGCTGGTGTAGCGGGGTCAGGTCGTCAAGGAGCCAGAAACCACGGCCGTGGGTGGCGGCAATCAGGTTATTGTCACGCACATGCAGGTCGCGGATGCTGACGATAGGCAAGTTGAGCTGAAAGGATTGCCAACTGGCGCCATCATCAAACGAAATATACATCCCCCACTCGGTACCGGCATAGAGCAACCCCGGCCGGGTTTTATCGGCCCGGATGGCCCGGGTGTAGGCGGTTTGGTCAATACCAGCCGTGATCAACTGCCAGGTTTTGCCGTAATCGGTTGTTTTATACAAGTACGGGGTGTAATCGCCAAACTTATAGGCAGTAGCCGCCACATAGGCCCCGCCTTTTACAAACGGGTTCACGTCTATGCAGTTCATCATATTCAGTTCGGGCGACATGGAGGCCGGAGGGGTAACATTCTCCCAGGTTTTGCCACCATTGCGGGTAACATGGATAAGGCCGTCATCACTGCCAACCCAGATCACCCCTTCCTCCTGTGCCGATTCGGCAATGGCAAAGATGTTGGCATAAAACTCTGCCCCGGTATTGTCCTGGGTGATGGGCCCACCGGATGACAGCATGGTTTCCGGCCTGCCCCGGGTTAAATCAGGGGAAATCACCTCCCAGCTTTGTCCCTCGTTATAGGTTACGTGCAGGTAGTTGGAGCCGGCATAAAGTTTAGTAGCGTCATGCGGGCTAAAATATACCGGGTAGTTCCAATTAAAGCGGTATTTCATGATTTCCACCCCTGAACCGGCCGGGTTATCGGGCCAGATATTGGTGGAGCGGACCTGCCCTGTGCGGTGGTCTCTACGCATCATATAGCCTTTGTAGGTGCCCCCATACACTATATCCGGATTATCAGGGTCGGGGGCCAGGTGGGCGCTTTCGCCCCCGGCCGTAGGTTCCCAGTCGCGTTCGGTGACGGCATTGCCGGCCGTGCGGTGGTAAATGCGGATGGCCGAATTATCCTGCTGGGCGCCATAGATACGGTAGGGGAAAATATTATCGGTAGTTACGCGGTAAAACTGCCCCGTAGGCTGGTTATGGTAAGTGGTCCAGTTTTCCCCGCCATCATTCGATACCTGGGCCCCGCCATCATCGGCAATAATCATCCGTTGGTTATCCAGCGGGTCAATCCACAGGTCATGGTGGTCGCCATGCGGGGCATTTTTCAACGCAAATGTTTTGCCGCCATCTTTGGAAACCCCATAACTCACATTCATTACATACACGATATCCTCATTTTGGGTATCGGCCGTTACCCGGCTATAATACCAGGCCCGTTGCCGCAGTGAGCGGTTTTTATTTACCAGTTTCCAGGTTTTACCGGCATCGTCTGTACGGAAGATGCCCCCGTCTTTAGCTTCTATGGCCGCCCAAATGCGGTTGGCGTTCACCGGGGACACCGCCAGCCCCACAATACCAATTACCCCTTCGGGCAGGCCGGGGTTGCGGGTGATCTCTGTCCAGGTATCCCCGCTGTCGGTACTTTTAAAAATTTTACTGTCGGGCCCGCCACTGTCCATGCGGTAACCATTGCGCTTCATCTGCCAGGTAGCAGCATACATTATGCGGGGGTTGTTGGGGTCGAGCACCAGGTCTCCGGCCCCGGCCTTATCGCTCACATACAGGATACGCTGCCAGTGCTTACCGCCATCAGTAGAACGGTACACCCCGCGCATTTCGTTGGGCTTCCACAGGTTGCCCAGGGCGGCCACATAAACGATATCCGGGTTTTGGGGATGGATGCGGATACGGGAAATATGCTCACTTTCCCGCAACCCCAGATATTCCCAGGTTTCCCCGGCATCGGTAGAGCGCCACACCCCTTTGCCCGAAGAAACATTGCCGCGCAGGGTTTGTTCCCCTTCACCCACATAAATCACATTGGGGTCTGACGGGGCTACGGCCACCGCCCCGATAGAGCCACCGAAATAACCATCGGAAATACACTCCCAGGTGTTACCGGCATCACGGGTACGCCACACGCCCCCGCCAGCCGTACCCATATAGTACAGGTTACGGTTGCCCACAACGCCCGTTACGGTGCCCGCCCGGCCACCACGGTAGGGGCCAATACTGCGCCACTGCATGCCGCTATACAGGGCCTGATCGTAGTTAACTTTGGTTACGGATGGCCCTTTCCTGCTTTTTTTTCGCTGGGCCTCAGCCTGAAAGCCAAGTAGCAATAACAGGAAAAGAGCAAAATAAATATTTCCGGTAGTTTTCATATTGGTAAGCGTAATAATCCAGCGATGAAAATACAAAACCGGGCCCAGATTACATGCTCCGCTTATGTAAGAATGGCAAAAAAAAGGCCAACCGTTGCGGGCTGGCCTTTTTTATCAGATAGAGAAATTCATTATTTATCAACAATATAGCCAAGCTCTCTTCTGCGGTCTTCCATTTTTTTAGCGTTTTCATAATCTTTCAGCTTATAATAGACCGCATGCAGGTTTTGCAGGGCCAGCTCGTCATTAGGGTCTGCTTCCAGCACCTTTTCCAACAGCGGGATGGCTTTTTTCCATTCTTCCCTGGCCTGGGCATCTACTTTTTCCCCTTCCTTTCTGAACGTAGCCATGTCCATATCCAGGGTCTTTTTGTGTAATTTATCGCCCTGGCTGATATAAAATACGGCCAGATTAATCAGCGAAAAGCGGTCGGAAGGGTTTAAAGCCAGTGCTTTTTTGTATTCTTCAACAGCTAGCTCATACTTTCCCTGGGAGTCGTATAGCAACCCCAGGTTACTATATAAAGCCGCATCTTCCGGCTCCATCTCAATGGCATGTTTAAGCTCGGCTATGGCTTCATCCATCTTATCCATCTTAATCAAAATATCTACTTCGGTTTTTTTGAAACCGGCATCATCGGGATACTTTTCTTCTGCCAGCTTCACGAACTCAAGGGCCTTTTCAGGGTTGTCCAGCATGTTCAACTCATAGTAGATGACGGTAGTAAGACCAGATGCAGGATATTCCCCAAGGTTAAAAAGCCCTTCATAGTAACGCACTACGTCTTCATATTTTTCAAGCTGCTGGGCCATCAGGGCAGCATAAATATAACCTGTAGTATCCTCCGGAAGCACCTTGGTATATTCATCAAAAGCCTGCAAAGCACCTTCATAATCATCGTTTTGATACGCCTCAACACCTTTATTCAGAACAGATCCGGTTAGTCGATCGAAGTTGAGCGTGGCCAGGCCGTAGTAGCTGCTGCTTTCTTTTTCTAATTCAAAAACCTTGTTATACGATTCCACGGCTTTATAAAGGGCATCCGGGTACTGGTTTTTCAGGGCCTCGTCATCCGAATTGGCAATAGCGCCATAAATTTCGCCCCTGACATACCAGGTGCGCCCCTTATTCTTGGTTTTTTCATCTTGGGTTGCCGGTTCAATCAGGGTAGCGGCTTCGGCAAGTTCACCTTTTGAGAAAGCCGTATTGGCTTTATTAACATTCTTGGGTTGAGCATAAGCAGCAAATGCAGTAACTACTGCCAGCATCAACAACATCACTCGTTTCATAATTATTCTGTTTTCTTTAGTAATCGATTAGTTATTTTCTTCTTCGGTGGCCTGATTATCTGTTTCCTGATTATCAACCACCATTTTTTTAATTTTTTCTACTGATGATATTTCATCACCTTCATTAATCCTGATTAATTTAACCCCTTGTGTTGCCCGGCCCATAACCCTGAGGCCGGCCACTTCCAGGCGTATGGTGATCCCGGATTTATTGATGATCATCAGGTCATCCGTATCCACAACACCTTTAATGGCCACAAGTTTACCGGTTTTTTCGGTAATATTCATAGCTTTTACCCCTTTGCCGCCCCGTTTGGTTATCCGGTACTCCGAAACCAGCGAGCGCTTGCCATAGCCCCGCTCCGAAACCACCAGCAAGGTAGCGTCTTCATGCGGCACACATACCATGCCAACTGCTTTATTATGCTCTTTATCCAGCCTTATGCCCCTTACCCCTGTGGCCGTACGCCCCATGGGCCGCACATCCGACTCATGAAAATGAATTGCCTGGCCTTCGCGCGAGGCAATGATAATATGGCTGTCACCATCGGTGAGTTTCACATCAATCAGGGTATCGCCTTCGGCAATATTGATGGCGTTAATACCATTCTGACGCGGCCGCGAATAGGCTTCCAGCGGGGTCTTTTTAATGGTACCGTTGGCCGTACACATAATAATGAAGTTATTATTGATATAGGTTTCATCATTAAGGTCTCTCACATTGATTACCGCCTTAACCTTGTCGCCCGGCTCAATATTAATCAGGTTTTGGATGGCCCGGCCTTTGGTAGCTTTGCCGCCTTCGGGGATCTGCCATACTTTTTTCCAGAAAACTTTACCGCTTTGGGTGAAAATAAGCAGGTAGTTGTGGTTGGTAGCGGCAAACAGGTGCTCCACAAAGTCATCGGTTTTACTGGTGGCCCCTTTAGAACCCACGCCACCCCGGCCCTGGGTGCGGTATTCATTCAGGGCGGTGCGTTTAATGTAGCCCTCATGCGAGATGGTAATAACCATTTCCTCATCGGGGATCATATCTTCTGCCGTAAGGTCATCGGCTGCGTGCTCAATATTGGTCCTGCGCTCATCGCCAAAACGTTCTTCCAGGGCCGTAAGCTCGTCCTTGATGATCTCCATACGGATAGACTCATTGGCCAGGATTTCCTTCAAGCGCTCAATCAGGTCCATTATCTCCTTGTACTCTTTCTGGATTTTCTCCCGCTCCATACCGGTGAGGCGTTGCAGGCGCATTTCCAGAATGGCCTTGGCCTGGATTTCCGAAAGTTTGAATTTCTTCATTAAGCCGGCTTTGGCAATTTCCGGGTCACGCGAGCTGCGGATCAGGGCAATTACTTCATCCAGGTTGTCCAGGGCAATCAGATAGCCCTCCAGGATATGGGCGCGTTTCTCCGCCTCCCGCTTTTCGTATTCTGTCCTGCGGATAACCACTTCGTGCCGGTGGTCAACATAATGCCTGATCAGGTCTTTGAGGTTAAGCGTTTGCGGCCGGCCGTGTACCAGGGCAATATTGTTTACCCCAAAAGACGACTGTAACTGGGTGTATTTATAAAGGTTGTTTAAAACTATATTGGGGATGGCATCCTTCTTCAGGTCATAGACAATGCGCATACCGTTACGGTCAGATTCATCCCTGATATCGGAAATACCTTCAATCTTCTTTTCATTAATCAGGGCAGCCGTTTTTTCTATCATCGAAGCCTTGTTGACCTGATAGGGGATTTCGGTAACGATAATCTGCTCCTTACCGGACTTGGTGGTGTCGAAATGGGCTTTGGCCCGCATTACCACCCGGCCGCGGCCGGTTTCATAGGCCGATTTTACCCCGGTATAACCGTAAATGGTAGCCCCGGTAGGAAAATCGGGGGCGGTAATGTAGGTCATCAACTCCTCGATGGTGATATCGTTATTGTCAATATAGGCCTTGATTCCGTTAACCACTTCGGTAAGGTTGTGGGGCGGCATATTGGTGGCCATCCCCACGGCAATACCGGAAGCCCCGTTGAGCAACAGGTTGGGTAGTTTTGCCGGCAGTACCGTAGGCTCTTTGAGCGAATCGTCAAAGTTAAGTTGGTAATCAACCGTGTCTTTATTGATATCGCCCAGCATTTCATCGGCAATACGCATCAAGCGGGCCTCGGTGTAGCGCATGGCAGCCGGGGAATCCCCGTCAATAGAGCCAAAGTTTCCCTGGCCATCCACCAGCGGGTAGCGCAACGACCACTCCTGGGCCATCCGCACCATGGTATCGTAAACCGATGAATCGCCATGCGGGTGGTACTTACCCAGCACTTCCCCGACAATCCTGGCTGACTTTTTATAGGCCTTGTTGTAGGTTACACCCAGCTCGAGCATACCAAAGAGCACCCTGCGGTGCACAGGCTTCAGGCCGTCACGTACATCAGGAAGGGCCCTTGAAACAATAACCGACATCGAATAATCGATGTAGGCCACCCGCATTTCATCCTCAATATTTATGGGAATTATGGTCTCTGAACTGGGGAGACTTTCTTTATTATCATCTGCCATAGGTTAGTGCGGTATATCTGCCAAAAAACACCACAAAAATAAGATAAAAAAGACGAAATGCCGTACGATTATGCGGGATTAAATCACCTATTTTATTCCTGCGGCAGAATAATTTGCCCGATTTTTAATAGGGGGCCAACTTTCGTTTATTTTTACCCTTATACCTGATCAGTTTTGGGTAATTTTCCCCGTAATCGGGGTTTTGCCATTTCCAGAAAGGGTGTACCCGGCTACGGTATTGTTTGCCGCTATGATGATGGTTGATTTGTGTCTGGCAACTCTTTACCGGGCATTTGTGCCGGTCGGGCAAACGCCAGGAAAGGCCGAAGCTGACATACAGGGCCGGCAACTTGTTAATGATGGCATTTGAGGATTCCGGAAAAGTAAGCGTATAGCTTTTGAATTCAAACGAAGGCCGGACAAATACGCGTACGTATTCCGAAAGTGATTGTTCAAAGCGTACGCCTACATTAAAAAAGAGGCTGCGTTTGATCAGGTCGGGGTTAAAGTGCTTTTTTGCCTGTTTATAAGAACCCACCCTGGCATCAGCCACCAGGGTGTAGCGCCTGGTGCGGAAAATTTCCCCGCCAAAGAGAAAATACCACCGGGTATAGGTGCTTAAGGCAAAAGCGGCCTTAAAAGGCTGTATCTGCCCCTGATAAACATCGGGCTTATACTTGCCCATAATATAAGGCTCAAAGCTAAAGCCGCCCCCGATACGGTAGCGGTCGAAGGTATAATGCACACTGATATCAATGGGGATACTGGTGCCTACCGACCGGAAAGTTACCGGCACCGAATCGGTACCTAAAAGAAAAGCGGCAGAATCAATCCCTACCCTGTTTACGGCCGTGGGGTAGTTCATCCAGTTGGCATAAGCCACGGTTATGGTATCATTATTGATCAACGAGGGGTCAAAGAGCAACGGGGCCTGGCCGGGGTTCTGGATCAGGCTGGTGCCGGCTACCTGATGCGTAGAGAAGGTTGCCCCATAGCCAACAGAGCCACTGACCGTGAAATGGCCCAAAAACCGCATAAACGGGCTAACCTGGCTATCAGGAACGCCCCGGCCCTGGCCATAACTAAGGCTTCCGGCTATTATTAACAGCGCTGCAACAAATATAGCTTTGGCCTTGTTCATGTAGTTTTTGCTTGCCGGCAAAGATGCAACAATTACCTTAACGAATTATTTGGGAATTAATTTGCTAACGAATTTTTTGACCAGGGGAATATCGGCTATGCCTATTTTTTCCATAATCTCTTTTATCCGCGCATATTCGTCTTTTGGCAGTTTGCGTTCTGCGGCAAAGTCTTCGTCCTCGGAGTTACTAAAGAAAGAAGAGACAAAGCGAATAAAGATAAAAGGCGCTTTCAGCACTTCCACCGCATATTCTTCGTCTGTGGCCCCCTCCAGGTCAATCTCGCTCTTCATCAACTGCGCTTTATCCACCGTAAGCGCAATCATGTGTTTGATATGGGCGTAAAAGGCATCCGACCAATCGTCATAATGCTTAATCAGGAAGCCCATGGCGGTAACTACCGGGTCCTGCTTCATAAAATAGCCCCCCTTGGAATATTTTCGGGCCTTCCGGTTTAGGGCTATTTCTTCCATCAGGCTCACACTGTTGTTGGCCAGGGCAATGCCCACACTTGGCGTAAGCAGGATAAGCGAGAGGAAATCATGCTCGGATATCTCCAGAAAAGGCGCCTCCTTTTCAATGAATTCTTCTTTTAACTTTTTCGTGGCCGCTTTTATTTCTGCATCAAGAATAAGCGCCCCAATCTCATTTTCGGTAAACATAGTTGTCTGGCAATTTTGCCGTTAAAGTTATAAAAAAGGCGCCAATCAAAGCCTGTTTTGTTGATAAAGAAAAAGGCTGCTTGAATAAGCAGCCTATAATTAATTGATACTCTGTTGCTTAATATGCTATTCTTTACCAGATACTTCTGATAGGATTGCTTCATAACGGGCTTTCAATTCCTCATCGGTTTTCAGGGCCGCCTTAATTTTCTTATACGTTTTCCCTTTATTGCCCACCATTTTTGTGGCCAGTTCGGAGTTCACCATTTTAATGCTCTCGGTCCTGTCGGCTTTCAGCTTATTGGTAAGGGCCAGAAACTGCTTTTCAAAATCCTTGGCGCCAATCTCAGCCAACTTGGCTTCATCGCCTTTGGTGGCGGCCAGTTCTTTATAGCGCTTGCCAGTCATTCCCTCCTGGGCTTTGATCATCTTGTTGATTTCGATGCTGATGTCTTTTTTCATGTAGGTAATGGCCTGGTTGAGAATGGCATACTTACGTAAGTCATTATCGGTGATTTCATCCTGGGCTTGCACCTGATTGGCAGCGAACAGGCCAAAAAATAGGATCACAAGCAAAACTTTAAATTCTTTCATTAGTTGATTAATTTTAGTTTAAATTTTATAACAACCCGCAAATAAGTAGTTTAGTCCGGCTAAAAGCAAGGTACTGGCAGAAAAAAATTACCTCTTGTATAATTTTTATACCCGGTATGGCTTTGATGAAGTGATTTTATACCCGTATATTGTACTTATGACGAAATGGTTAGTGTTGGTTTTAATGTTGGGCCTTGGCTGCCTGGCGCAGGCACAGGCACTGGTAAGGGGTATAGCCACCCAAAACAAGTTGAGCGTTGCTGCTGGCCTGAACTACGCCAGTGTAAGCAGTATCAATAGCAGTAACCCTGACGGCACGTTAGGCCTTAGTGCCGGCATAGCGTATAAGTACTACCTTAATGAGTTGGGCTGGTTTGTTAAACCCGGGTTGTTTTATTCACAGGAAGGCTGGGTGCGGCAGCGCCTGGACTACCTGAACCTGCCGGTGCTGGTAGGCTTTGACTTTACCGATGACTTTAATTTTAACATAGGCTTGCAATACGGCTTTTTAGTGGGTGGTTTAAATGACCCGGCCAATGTTATCGACAGAAATAATTTTGCCTTTTTGGTTGGCTTCGAGTTCTACCCTATCGAAGCCTTTGACGTAGGGCTGCGGTTTGCCAATGGGGTACACAATATTATTAAAGAGCCTGACCAACTGGTGGTAAAAGATGCCCGCACCTATTCCATTCAGTTTTATTTTGCCTTTAACATAGGCAACAAAAAATAACCCCGCCACCACCGATAATGCCGGGGCTTTTTTAGCTTTGCACGGCTGATTGTCCTTTATTGTATGGTTAAATCTACGAAACCGGTATTCATCTGGCTGCTTACGGGCGCTATTCTGGTAGCCGCCATGGTGGTTATTGGTGGTATTACCCGCCTGACCAATTCGGGGCTGTCGATGGTAGAATGGAAATTAATTATGGGAGCTGTCCCCCCCACAACCGAAGCAGAATGGCAGGCTACTTTTGAAAAGTACCAGCAATTCCCGGAGTACCAAAAGATTAACCGACACTATACCCTCAGTGACTTTAAAGCTATATTTTGGTGGGAGTATGCCCACCGGTTAATCGGCCGCATCATCGGTATTGTGTTTATTGTGCCCTTTGTTTATTTTCTGGCGAAGGGCTACTTCAACAAAACGTGGCGCTGGCGCCTGCTGCTGCTATTTGCTATGGGTGGGCTACAGGGCTTTCTGGGTTGGTTTATGGTGAAAAGCGGCCTGGTCAACAACCCCGATGTAAGCCATTACCGGCTGGCCATTCACCTGCTGGCCGCCTTCCTGCTCTTTGCTTATATTATCTGGTTGATGATGGATATCCGTGCCCCCGAGCGAAGCCTGATCCGGGTAAAAACCTATAACAAAGTATTGTGGGTCGTATTTTTTATCACCCTGCTACAGGTTATCTTCGGGGCCTTTGTGGCCGGCCTCAATGCGGGTTTGTTTTACCCTACTTTTCCTACCATGAATGGCGAGTTTATGCCGGCCGTAATACTTGACCGCTACCATGCACAAGGCTGGCTGGCCCTGACGCACGACATCACCTCCGTACAATTTATCCACCGCCTGCTGGGTATCCTGTTATTTCTGCTGATTGCCGCCATCTACAACAACTATGGGCCCTCTTTACTGAAAAAGAACAAAACCTATTTAGGCCTGCTGTTGCTTACCGTTACCCTGCAGGCCACCCTGGGGGTTTTGGCCTTATTGTTTGCCGTGCCCCTGGCCCTGGCCGTCATCCACCAGTTCACGGCTTTGGTATTTTTAGGAATACTGACGGTTAATCTGCATGCTTCCCGTGCCGGCTTTCCTGATACAGTTTAAAAAACTGGTAAATCCCTTCCAGGGTGAGGCTTCTGTCTATCACGTCAAATTCTTCCCGCAGTGGCGCAATCACCTCCGACAACCCCCCGGTTGCGATGGTCGTCAGCGATGCATATTTTTTAAGTTGTTTTATTTTCTGCACCATAAAGCTTACCTGGCCTACGAACCCCCAGAGAATACCTGAACTCATAGCCTCTACCGTGTTGGTACCCAACGGTTTATCCGGCAATTCAAGGGGTATTTCGGGCAACTGGGCCGCATTGCCGGCCAGGGCCTTCATGGCGGTTTTAATCCCGGGGGCAATGGCCACGCCTTCTATTTTGTTATTTTCGTTAATCAGGGTGTACGTTAAAGCGGTACCAAAATCCACAATCAGGCAGGGTGGTTTGTACTTGATAAACGCGGCCAATGAATTGGCCAGCAGATCGGTACCAATTTCTTCGGGATTGGCCGGTTGCACGGGCAGCAGATGGTAACACTTGCGCTGAAACAGTAACGGGGTTTTATGGAGTTCCACCCGGGTAGCATCTAAGATAATCTCTGTCAGGTGCGGCACCACACTGCTCACGGCAACCCCCTCCAGTTGCCCTTTATCAATAGTATTGGCAATTTGCGCCAACTGCTGGGCATAATAAACCAACGGCTGCACTTCCTCCGAACCAATACGGTACTCTTCCCAGGCCCCGTCTTTCTTTACCCCAACGGTAATGTTGGTGTTTCCTATATCTATGGCGATAAACATGGCGATAAAGCTATAAAACTATTTCATAACCTGATTCTAATAAATATTTTATTTTTGCCTCCATAATCTTCTTTTATGAAAGATGTACTCTCGAACGTGCGGCTTGATTTTTCGGAAGACAGTCTGCTTTTTTTAAACCTCTCCCTGGCTTTTATCATGTTTGGTGTTGCCCTGGGCATCGAAACCAAAAATTTTCGCGAACTGGTGCGTAATCCCAAATCTGTGGCCACCGGTGTCTTCAGCCAGTTTATTGTTTTGCCTGCCCTTACCTTTTTGCTGGTGTGGTTCCTGCGGCCGGTACAGGGCCTGGCCCTGGGCATGATCCTGGTAGCAGCCTGCCCGGGCGGTAATGTGTCTAATTTCTTTTCTGCCCTGAGCAAAGGTAATGTGGCCTTGTCTATTACCCTTACCGCCATTGCCACCGTTCTGGCTACGTTTATGACCCCCCTTAATTTTGAGCTGTGGAGCAATTTATACCTCGGGGACAAGCTCACCGTAGAGGTAAAGATGGAGGCCTTTAAAATGGTAAAAATGGTCTTCTTTTTATTGGTAGTGCCCCTGGTGGCCGGCATATTGTTTACCCGTAAATTTCCGGTGTTCAGCAAAAAAATCAGCCTGCCCCTACGTATCATATCGTTTATCATCCTCATTGGTTTTATTGTGGTGGCCTTCCTTAAAAACATGGAACTTTTCACCAAATACTACCATTATATTATCTGGCTGGTGCTATTGCACAACGCCCTGGCCCTGGCCAGCGGTTACGCTATCAGTAAATTATTTGGCAATGCCGAGCAAGACAACCGCACCATATCCATTGAAACGGGCATTCAAAACTCGGGGCTTGGGCTGGTGATTATTTTTACTTTGTTCCAGGGGAATGGCGGCATGGCCCTGATTACTGCCTGGTGGGGAATTTGGCATATTATTGCGGGTATTTTTATTTCACTGGTTTACTCAAAAGGCACAATTTTTCAAGTTCAGACACAATGATTCGAAACAAATTTGTTGATTACCTGCAGCGCTTGTGGTACGAAATCAACTGGTTGTATGTTTTAACAGGTTTCAGGTATTTTTTCAGGCGCTGG
>Ga0256839_1005159_pt1 | contig 12241 bp, 12 predicted proteins | sample 354166metaG_FD_185968 | JGI IMG/M metagenome (GOLD analysis project Ga0256839, IMG submission 185968) | Hydrothermal vent microbial communities from Mid Atlantic Ridge, Atlantic Ocean - 354-166 | ecosystem: Environmental > Aquatic > Marine > Hydrothermal vents | place: Atlantic Ocean: Mid...
CTGCAATCGCCTCCACACACACAATGCCTTCATGGCTTGCCACATGTGCCAATGCGGGTGCGCCAATCACATCACCAATGGCATAAATACCTGGGTGGTCGGTGCGATAGTAATCATCCACTTCAATTTGCTGGCGCTCTACTTTCATGGTTGTGTTTTCAGCGCCAATGTTGTCGGTATTACCTACAACGCCCACAGCAACCAAACATACATCACCTTCAATGGTTTGCGCTTTATCTTTGACTGTATATTCAACCACAGCTTTGCCATCAACATTTTTCGCCGATGACACCATAGCATTGGTGATGATATTGATTTTATTTTTCTTAAACGACCGAGCCACCACTTTTGAAATCTCTTCATCTTCCAAGGGTAGGATTTGTGGTGCCGCTTCAAGCACGGTCACTTCTGAGCCCATAGCATTGTAAAAATAGGCAAACTCCATACCAATGGCGCCTGAACCAATCACCACCAATTTCTTCGGCAGTTGGGTGGGAGCCAATGCTTGCTTGTAGGTGATGATGACTTCGTTGTCCACTTCCATACCCGGAAATGCTCGTGCTCTCGCACCCGTGGCTACAATCACATGCTTGGCTGTGACTTGTGTTTTCTCGCCATTGTTTTCAACCATCAGCTTATTGTCTGCTTCAAAGGTGGCATAACCTTCAATATGGGTTACTTTGTTCTTCTTAAACAAAAAACCAATACCTTTATTCAACTTGGCTGATATTTTGCGTGAGCGCGCAATAGCCTTGTCCAAATCAGGGCTTACTTCTGAAATACCAAGCCCAAGCTCATCACCGCTATGTTGAATCACATTGATCATTTCCGCAGTGCGCAACAAGGCTTTGGTTGGGATACACCCCCAGTTCAAGCAAATGCCACCCAAATGGGTCGACTCAATACATGCCACTTTCAAGCCCAATTGTGCCGCTCGAATGGCAGCCACATAGCCGCCAGGACCTGCGCCAATCACCACCACATCATATTCACCATCAGGATTAAATACGCCTGAAGGTTTAAGGTTTAGCTCATGGTCTTCATCATCTCCTGATGGTGCAGAGGCTAAAGTTTCCACAACTTCTTGTGGCGTTACCACAGGTGCAGCTTCTTCTGCCACAGCGGGCGCTTCACTTAAACCTTCTGGCTCATAGTCGGCAGGTACTTCTTCATCTTCTTCAGCAACCACTGCAATCGGCGCACCTACAGGAACAAGGTCGCCCTCTTTAGCGATGATTTTATGCAGTATACCTTCATCAATCACTTCCACTTCCATGGTTGCCTTATCGGTTTCCACTTCAAGCATCACTTCGCCTGATTCTAAGGTGTCACCCTCTTTTTTTAGCCAGCGGGCAATTTTACCTTCGGTCATGGTTGGAGATAGTTGGGTCATAAATACATCAATTGGCATGGTTTACCTCGTTTATAAAAAAGGGTTCACCACGAAGAACACGAAGAACACGAAAGTTTAGATCATAAACACTTTGTGCCTTTGTGCCTTTGTGGTTTCAAAATTCTAAATCAATACAGACGCAGGGCATTCAATGTGCTTTTTCAGTGCATTCAAATATTCAGCACCCACAGCACCATCCACAACACGGTGATCACACGAAAGTGTCAATGTCATCATTTGTTTGACCACTGCTTGTCCATTCTCTGCCACAACTCGTTCTTCTGTGCCACCGACTGCCAAAATCGCACCTTCAGGTGGGTTGACAATAGCCTGAAACTGCTTGATACCATACATACCCAAATTGGAAATGGAGAATGTGCCACCTGTATATTCTTCAGGCTTGAGTTCCCCTTTGCGTGCCCTGCCTGCTAGCTCTTTGATTTCATTGGAAATATCCACGATGCCTTTTTGTTCAGCAAAGCGAACAATCGGCGTAATCAAACCACCTTCAATCGCTACCGCAATCGAGATATGGGCATGTTTATGCTGGTAGGTATGACTGTCTGCCCAAGAGGCATTGGCCGCTGGCACATCCATCAAAGCTTTGGCAACCGCTTTCACAATAAAATCGTTCACACTCAATTTGAATGCACCATCTGCAGCCTCATTCAACTGCGCTCTTAAATCCATCAACCTATCCATACATACATCCACACTCAAATAAAAGTGCGGCACTTGTTGTTTAGATTCAGTTAAACGGCGTGCAATAGCTTTGCGCATCATGCTGTTTTCAATAGCTTCATATTCATCCGCATGATAAGGCATCGGTCCAGCAGGCAAAGGTCGAACAGCAGTAGGCACAAAAGATTGTCCACCGCCGCCCAAACGAATACCCCGTTTAGCAGCTTTTTCCACATCAGCTTTGACAATGCGCCCGCGAGGACCTGTGCCAGTAATGGCTGCAAGATTAACACCCTTTTGTTTGGCTAATCTTCGAGCCAATGGTGACGCTTTAATGCGTTTATCATTGGCTGCGCGTTCAACAGCGGCTCGGTCAACAACAGGTGCTTCAACTTGCGGTGCAACTTCAGCAGGGGCAGGCACAACAGTGGGTGTGGGTTGCGCTTCAACCGCCGCAGGTGTGCCATGAGTCTCAAGTATGGGCTTTTGCCCACTACTTTCAGGTTGGTAGTCTGCAGGCACTTCTTCACCATCTTCAGCAATCACACCAATGGCTTCACCCACTTTGACCAATGTACCTTCTGGCGCGATAATTCTATGCAACACACCTTCATCAATCACTTCCACTTCCATGGTTGCCTTATCAGTTTCCACTTCAAGCATCACTTCGCCAGACTCAAGTGTATCACCCTCTTTTTTTAGCCAGCGCGCAATTTTACCTTCGGTCATCGTCGGTGATAATTGGGTCATAAAAATATCAATCGGCATGGTTTACCTCAATCATGGATTCACCACAAGGAACACAAAGGAAACAAAGAAAGTGACCTGGTGCCTTTGGCGACCTTGTGGTTCAAAATCGTTCATCTATCTTTAATTACGCGCGGTTGCAAACCACACGCGCCGCTTCAACAATTTCAGCTACGGAAGGAAGCGCATAGTTTTCCAGGTTGGCAGCATACGGCATAGGCACATCTTTACCTGTCACCCGTACAACAGGCGCATCCAAATCATCAAAGCCTTTTTCCATAATGCGCGCAGAGATTTCTGCGCCAATACCCGCAAAACGCCAGCCCTCTTCAATCACGACTGCACGGTTGGTTTTGGCAACCGACGCAAGAATCGTCGCTTCATCCAGCGGGCGAATGGTACGCGGATCAACCACTTCAGCATCAATACCCTGTTTTGCCAACTCTTCTGCCGCTAACAAGGCATACCCTGTCATGCGCGAGTGCGCGACAAGTGTGACATCCTTGCCTGCGCGCTTAATATCAGCCTTGCCCAGTGGAATAATATATTCACCTTCAGGTACTTCGCCAATATCACCATAATTGATTTCATTTTCGATAAAAATGACTGTATCGTTATCACGAATGGATGCTGCCAACAAGCCTTTCGCATCCGCAGGGTTAGACGGCATGACCACTTTCAAGCCAGGAATATTGGCATACCAGTTTTCAAATGCTTGGGAGTGCTGCGAACTAACACGAGCCGCAGCACCACCTGGACCACGAAAGACCATAGGGCAACTATACTGACCACCTGTCATGTATTTCATTTTCGCTGCAGCATTCACAATTTGATCGGCAGCAAGAACGGCAAAATTCCAAGTCATAAACTCAATAATGGGGCGCAAGCCTGCCATCGCAGCACCTACACCAAGCCCCGCAAAGCCAAGCTCTGTAATCGGGGTATCTATCACACGCTTAGGACCGAACTTATCCAACATGCCTTGAGACACCTTATACGCGCCATTATACTCTGCGACTTCCTCACCCATCAAAAAGACGCGTTCATCCCGTTCCATTTCTTGACACATTGCCTGATTTAGCGCTTCACGATATGTAATTTTAGCCATGATTAGCCTACCTGCCTTGGATATGGGTATGCGTTTGGAATTTCATCCGTAATCACATCAGTCCAGAGTTCAGAAAGCTCAGGCTCAGACTGTGCTTCAGCTGCCTTGGCAACAGCCGCTACTTCTTTCTTGATGTCCTTATCTTTTTGTTTGAAGTCTGCTTCTGTGGCAAGCCCTGCTTCAATCATTTGCTTTTGCAAGCGAACAATAGGATCTCGCCCTGAACGCCATTCATCCACTTCATCCCGTGTACGGTAGGTTGCGGGATCAGACATGGAGTGACCACGGTAGCGATAGGTCATCATTTCAACAATGATTGGACCTTGCCCAGAGCGTGCATGTGCCAAGGCTTCCGCCATTTTGCGTTCCACTTCCAGTACATCCATACCATCCACTTGCATACCTGGAACCTTGAATGAAATACCTCGCTTGTAAAGATGTGTTTCTGCCGATGCTCGGCTCAAGGAAGTGCCCATGGCGTATTGGTTGTTTTCTATCACAAAAACAACAGGAAGCTTCCAGAGTGCTGCCATATTAAACGACTCATACACCGCACCCTGATTTACACCCCCATCACCCATGATAGTAATGGATACCCGTTGGTCATCACGATATTGGCTGGCAAAGGCAAAACCAATACCAATAGGAACTTGCTCGCCCACAATACCATTACCACCCGCAAAGTTTTTCTCTTTATCAAACATGTGCATGGAGCCGCCTTTACCTCCCACAATGCCACCAGCTCGACCCAATAACTCGGCCATAATGGCTGTAGGGTCAGAGCCTCGCGCCAAAATATGCCCATGATCGCGATAGCTGGTCATCATATAATCGGTTGGCTCTGCGGCTTCTTCCATGCCTACACAAACCGCTTCTTGCCCATTGCATAAATGACAAAAGCCACCAATTTTTTTCAAACCATACATTTGCCCTGCTTTCTCTTCAAAGCGACGAATAAACAACATCATATCATGCATAGCATGCAAGCGCTCGACACTATAAAAGCGACCTTCTTGCGTAAGACCTGCTTGATTTTCTTTCTGGTTTTTGGTTGCCATAACATCCCCAATCATTTCCATTGAATGCGAACTATGCCCGACTCTTATCCTCACGCAACCCTATTGTTCGTACAACCCCCAAAAGAAGCGCGCAAAAACAGCCTTAACAACTCAAGCTTTCTTCCCTTTTCCCGTTTAGGGATAGTGTTAGTGTTTACAAGGCTTAACACTACTTTTTGATATAAACAGTTTCACCACAAAAAACATGGTTGAATAAATCAATAATATCCATATTTTTCATGCGGATACAGCCATGAGAAACAGGCTTCCCAAGCTTATCCTCTTCGTCTGTACCATGGATATAAATATACCTTGAAAAGGTATCGACTCGCCCCCGTTTGTTCAGTCCAGTTTGCTTACCATCTAGCCAAAGAATACGGCTTAATATCCAGTCTGAGCGTGTGTGCTTTAGGTCTTGTGAAAATACACCTGCAGGCTGCCTTGCCACAAATGCGGTAAATGGCAGCTCACCTTCCCCAATTTTATATTTAATCTGATGTTTACCCAAAGGCGTTTGATAGCTCCCCTGCTGATTACCCACCCCCTTTAGCGCTGTGGAAATCGGGTAGGCAACGGTCACACCTGTTTTCCGGCGGTGATAAAGCACTTGCTTGGAAACAACAATTTTAATCATGGATTCCCAGTATTTTTAGCGCCACTGCCCCATTTATCTTCACGCGATTTTCTCGCGAATATACATCCAGTTTTTGAATTGCATTTAATAAATCTGGAAGATTTCGTGGCACATACTGCAACAATACTGGCAACACAGTTTCTTTCATATCCCATTGCATGGTCTTCAATACTGATACCAGCACCCGTTTCAAGTCTTCGTCTTTTTCAGGTGCGGAAGCGATGACTTGATCCATCATCAACAGTCTACTGGAAAGCTCAGGGGGACACATTTCTTTCTCTTGACATCGCCAACTGATAAGCAGGGCCTTGTTCGTATCTTTAGCACGCTCAATCAAATGAAACACAGCAAACCCCAGCGCAGAAGGTAACTTTCCAGCAGGTAAATCTAACGCCCAATAAGCACGCTGTTTACCAGCCTTTAACCATACATCCACCTGCTCTGCTGCTGTTAAACATGCTGATAAAGGGTACAGCAATTGCACCTGAGGGCATTCAGACAAAACAGCACGCAGCAAATGACTTTTCCCTGCCACATCATCAGAGGTCAGCCATATATTGCCACCTTTGACCAACCATAATGCCAAGCGGCGACTAGCCTCTTCAACAAGCGAATGCCGAACCCAATTGCCATAATGCTTCTGCACAGGCAAATCCAGGTTTAATATTTGTTGTGTGTTCAATCGCAGCCTACTGCACAAGCCATTGCGCCACACTGCTTTCTGGCTGCCTTGTTGCTATCAACCCATGAGACGCAAACCATGGCTTCAACCAGCTATCATCACCTCCTCGAAGAACAATGCGGTAAAGCTGGCTTTCTTTCTGCAACACCACCGGTACCACAGCCACAACATCAGGCTCTGCACCTAATATCTGCTCAAACGATACCTGAGACGCTAAGGAAAAGTTGCCCTCAACCAAAATCATAACATCTGTGGAAACCTCTACAAAATCGATCTTGCCCAAAGCATAAGCATCCCGAACTTCATACAATATCTGCTCAAGCCAAGCTTGCAGTTGATAACTCAAGTAGCCCTGAAGGGGTTGCTCAATCTGACTTAGCAACGCTGATGAAAAGCTCCCCGAAATATCCACACCCACCTTGGCTTCCCCATCGCTACCCCTTAAGGAAAAAAAACTTAAACGCAAACTTCTCCCTCTAGGTCCAAGTCTAAAACCAGCCTTATCAGCAAGACCGTAGCTGTAATTGATCAACTCTGCCGCTATATGTTTATCTGTATCACCAAAGCCCTGTACAGCAATATCCAAATCCCATTGAGGGTAAACAGGAATCATCGTGATACCAAAGCTTTTTAAGTAGGCTTGCACCTGTACTGGATTAAAAACCAGAAGTGCCCCACGCTCAACTTTCTTGAATTGTAAAACAAGCGATGTTCTGCCCTGAAGCCGCATTGCAGTATCCATACTTTGCCTAGGCACAACACGCGCCCACAGCGTTGGCAGAGCCAAGCGCATAGCTTTATGCACCGTAAGTTGCTCACTATCTGTTTGCTCTACTTGGATTTGAAATCGTATATCACTTTCTTCAGCAAATAATATGGTATTACCCAGCAGCAAAAACACAAGCATGAACAGCGCTGTATGCAGCAAACGCATTATTTTACAACCCGCAAATGTCCAGCTTTTTTGCGTGCGCTGCGCTTCGCATGATTTTCTTCACCTTTGTCCGTAGCAGAGACCAATTGAACTTCAGGTTTTACCTTGTCATTTTCACCAATGTCTTCAACCGCTGCCAACACCATTTTTACTGTTTCTGGCATACAATCTTCCCAAACAAGACCTGATGTGAAAGCTTGTTCAGGCACATAAGCAGCCCAAATGCGATTCATTGGAATCACGCAGTGATGTTTCACGCCTGAAAATGAAAAGTTCGACTCCACGAAACCATCACGGATGTAAATGGGCTGTGGCATACGGGTGTTGAGCACTAACCTTAGCGTTGGGTCCCCTTGTAAAAAGTCTGGCACATTAACATCACCAACTGTTGTATCTACAGCGATATAAATCCGCCCTTTTTCATAAAAAAACTCTCGCAACTGCTTGGCTTTCAAAGCATCTTCAAAACTAACCGACATGATAACTACCCTTGCACATGAAATACCCACGCATCCACAGGCTTACCTTGCTTAAAATGTGATTCAATAATTGTATCCACCTTAGCTTCATCCAAGCCTGCATACCAAATACCTTCAGGATGCACCACCATAATAGGCCCCTGCTTGCAAACACCCAAGCAACCCGCCCGATTCACCCGAACCGCATCACTACCCTCTGCCAAACCCGCTTTCGCTACAGCTTCTTTCATATATTTTAATAACGGCATATTTTCACCGCATGCCTTGCCCACACACATTAAAACATGTCGCTTATATGGCTGAATGCTTAAACCTTTTACACTATCCATTGTCCATCCTTATATGCTCTACGAACTAAACAAGGCGTAGCATAACCATCACACTACAGCATGTCATAACATTTTAACGCATACCAAGAAAAAATTGACTTGGTCAAATGCGTGGTTTGTGGTGGACTTCGTCGTATGCAAATCCCATCCCATATTGAACAAACCATTCGCCGCCAATGTCAAAATGGCTCAACCTTCAACGCCTATATTTATGACACATCTCCTCTAATCAAGCGGATAAAATATTTGAATCAGATTATGCCACAAGGCGTTGAAGTGTTTTATGCCATGAAGGCAAACCCACACCCTGCCTTTCTTGACGCAGCACAAAAAGCAGGTGCAACAGGCATTGAAATCGCAAGCTTGGGCGAAGCAAAAAAAGCTGTTGATGCCGGTTTTTTGCCTTCACAACTGATTTATACAGGGCCAGGGAAAAGCCCTGAAGAACTAGCATGGTGTGTGGACAATCGTATTCGCACCATCCATATTGAATCTTTGGCTGAAGCACACCGTATTCAAAACTTATGTGACGCTGCAAACCAAACACAAGATGTACTGTTGCGTATCAATGCCAACTTCGATATTCATGATGCGCAGACCACATTTTCTGGCGGATCCAAAAAGTTTGGCATTGATGAAGAGCAACTGGATATTGCACTGCCGCAAATCCTTGCGCTAGACAAACTGCGTTTTCGTGGGCTTCATGTTTACGCTGCCAGCGGCGTACTCAATGTGGACGACTTGTTGCACAATTGTAAGCTGGTTTTTGACCTCACCAAACGCATTGAAGCCCAATATCACAACATTGTATGCGATATTATCGACTTTGGTGGTGGCTTTGGCATAGACTATGAAGAAACAGGCCATAACTTTGATCCACAAGCCTACGCAAGCGGGTTAGGCGACATGATTCGTCAATACGGTTTTGAAAACAGACAATTTGTCTTAGAGTTGGGGCGCTGGTTGGCAGCAGAATGCGGTTGGTTTTGCACTGAAATTATCGACATCAAAACAAGCCGTAGCAAAAAGCAGGTGATTTGCGCTGGTGGTATCAATCATTTCCGCCGCCCCGCTGCCTTATCCATCAATCACCCCATGGCTATTGTGAATTTAGGACGCACGAAACTCTTTGAGAACCAAGAATCTATACATCAAGAAAAGGTATATTTCGGTGGTCCGCTTTGCACCAGCGCGGACAAACTGGCCAATGATGTGTGGATTGAAGAAGCGCATATTGGTGATATTGCTGTCTTTGGCTTGGCAGGTGCGTATGGCTTGACCATGTCCAACACTGGCTTCCTTAGCCACGCCTTACCCAAAGAAATTGTTGTGACCAATACTGAATGACTTCATCCATTCTCACTATCGATATTCTTCGCCATGGTGAAACATCTATGGACGCAGGAAAGCTATACGGGGCAACAGATGTTCCCTTAAGTGATTTAGGGAAAGCGCAACTGTTAAGAGCTGTGCAAAAGATACATCAAGAGCCCCTTGCACAAGTCATTAGTTCACCCTTACAACGCTGCGCATGGCTAGCGGAGCAACTCAAGGCAAAAACACCTGTTCATTATGAGCGTAGCTTTGCAGAAATGGACTTTGGCGATTGGGAAGGGCAAGACATTAAAACGCTATTACACCAAGAGCCTAATTTTCGCTTGGATGTCAGCCAGCTTGAAGCACCCAACGGTGAAACCTTTGCTAATTTTTATACGCGCGTAAAACAAGCATGGGAGCACCATACGACCAAACATATTGAACAAGGCGGGCATCACTTATTGATTACGCATGGCGGCGTGATTCGTGTTTTGCTTGGCTTAACTTTGGGGATACCCAAGACAAAACTTACCAACTTGTTTGTACCTCATGCAGCATGGTCGCGGGTTAGTTTTGTGCAAGGGCAACAGCCTATGTTATGGTTTATGAATCATGAAGCCTGAACAACAAAAACTATGGTTTAACTATTTAGCCACACTGCGGTTTTTAACCATCTTCCCCACGCCCAAGGTTGATGCGCGCATGTCACCCAAGCTGGTCATGTTTCCACTGGTAGGTTTAAGCATTGGTCTGGTTTTATATATGATGTCACTTGTTTTTTCAGGGCTTCCCCCCTTTGTCTCTGCCTTTATGATATGGCTTGTTTGGCTGGTAAGCACAGGTTTTATACACCTTGATGGCGCTGCCGACTTGGCCGATGGCTTGGGTGCTGCCCACAAAGACCCTGAGCGGCTATTGGCTGTGATGAAAGAGCCTAATATTGGCGCATTGGGCGTCATTGCTTTAATCGTACTTATGGTTGGCAAGCTTACCCTGCTCACACCGTTGGCTTTTGCCGAAGTGTGGGCTGTCTTGCTGCTGATTCCTGCATGGGCGCGACTGGGTGCGGCATGGTGGACAAACAGCTTAACGCCTTTAAGCGATGGGCTGGCTACATGGTGCAAACAAAGTGACTACATCAACCTTGCGCCATGGTTTTTATTATTACTTTTCCTGTCTGCTATCTTTGCGCCTATGCTTTTACTCGCCCCTTTCGTATTATGGGTATGGAGAACACTCTTAGAAAGCAAGGTCGGCGGCATGAATGGCGATTGCTTGGGTGCGGGCATTGAAGTCTGCGAAGTTACCTTATTGCTTCTATGCTGCCTTGCCTTATGAACCACTTGCATGGCAAACATATACTGCTAACAAGAACAGCAGCGCAGAATAAAACAACAGCAAAGCTGGTGTCTCAACTAGGGGCAGTACCTGTATTGTTTCCTTGCACACATATTGAGATTTTACATCAGAATATTCAAAGTTATATTCAAACACTCCTTCAACTGCCAGAACAAGACTGCGATATTATTTTTAGCAGCCGTAATGGTGTGGAAGCGGTGGCAAAAACATTACCCAAACTTTCTGAAATGCTAGCCAAATACCGTATCATTGCCGTTGGTACAAAAACAGCGCAATCACTAAAAAAATATGGCATTCAACCCAGTTGGACACCCCAAACCGCTTCACAACAGGGCTTGATTGAGGCTTACCAGGATCACGGGTTGCCCAAACATGCCTTATTCTTTCGCGCCAAGATTGGTAGCAATATACTACTCGATTTTTTGACGAAACATAGGGTACACACCCAGCTTTGCCATGCCTATGACACCTTGCTAAACCCTGAAACACAGCCAGAAGTTCTGCAACAAATCAAGCAAGGTCAAATTGATGCAGTACTTTTGGGTAGTGCGCGCACCGCTGAATTTTACAGCCAAAAAACCCATTTTATTCCCAATAAAGCACAACCCATTGTGGCAGTGATGAGCGAACAGGTGCGAAAAGCCGCTGACAAATCAGGCTTACATGTGCAGGTTGTCGCAAATGAGCCAAGTTTTCATGCCATGCTCCAAGGTTTGAATGATTATTTTGCAACACATAAAAAAGGATAATGTTTATGTCATTTGATATTACACATCGCCCTCGCCGCCTACGCAAATCAGCCAATTTACGCCGTATGGTGAGTGAAACCACGCTATCAGTGAACGATTTGATTTATCCTATCTTTGTCGATGAAGGCATTGATACGGCGGTTGAAGTTCAAAGTATGCCAGGTGTGCGTCGCATTCCCTTATCTGATGTGGCAGCCATGGTCAAAACTGTGGAAGATGCGGGCATTCCTGCTGTGATTTTCTTCGGCATCCCCACTGCGAAAGATGCCATTGGCTCTGGCGGTTGGGATGATGAAGGCATTGTGCAACAAGCCATTCGTGCCGCCAAACAAGCTTGTCCAGACATGATGGTGATTGCCGATACATGTTTTTGTGAATACACCGACCATGGGCATTGTGGCGTATTGCATGGCGAAGAAGTGGACAATGACGCAACACTTTCCAACCTGCAAAAAGAAGCGGTATCTTATGCCAAAGCTGGCGTGGATATTGTTGCCCCATCTGGCATGATGGATGGCATGATTCAAGCCATTCGTGAAGGGTTGGATCAAGCGGGTTTTCAAGATATACCCATTATGTCGTATGCCGTCAAATATGCGTCAGGTTATTTTGGACCATTCCGTGATGCTGCGGATAGCACACCAACATTTGGCGACAGGGCGCAATACCAAATGGATCCAGCCAATCGCCGTGAAGCCATCAAAGAAGCCTTGCTTGATGTGGATGAAGGCGCGGATATGCTCATGGTCAAACCTGCACTGGCATACATGG
>Ga0256839_1005160_pt1 | contig 12241 bp, 10 predicted proteins | sample 354166metaG_FD_185968 | JGI IMG/M metagenome (GOLD analysis project Ga0256839, IMG submission 185968) | Hydrothermal vent microbial communities from Mid Atlantic Ridge, Atlantic Ocean - 354-166 | ecosystem: Environmental > Aquatic > Marine > Hydrothermal vents | place: Atlantic Ocean: Mid...
TCATCGAGGTGATGTTCCCGTTGCGCGACATGCCGATGCCTGAAGGCGTCGGTGCGGAGGCGCGGTGACATCAACGTCGTTCGTGGCAGGGTGAAGCGCCGTCGGCCTGTGCCTGCTGGTGCTACCCGGTCATCCGCTGTCCCCAGATGCGACGGTCCCGTGCGGCAAGCCGAATTTGGGGATGCTACCGTTGCGATTCCTTGATCTCCTTCTCGTCGAAGACCGGCAGACAACGAATCATGGCGTGCGTAGGTGTCCGGATTTCGGGGGGCTCAGACGTTGGCGCGGCCCTGGCGGCAACCGGCGATTCACCGGCATGGCTGAACGCCGGGCGTGGAATGTTGCGCAGGTATTTCAGAACGGAAAGGGCCGACCCGGGCTGCAGAATCAGGAGGCCCTGTAACTCATTGATGATGTGAGATTTTTTGGCTCCGGCGGCAGGGATCGAACCTGCGACCAATTGATTAACAGTCAACTGCTCTACCGCTGAGCTACGCCGGAATGCCGATGCTGCATATAGCAATGGTTGGCGGGGTCGTCCAGAGGGTATTGCGCAATTTCGTGCCCTCAAAGCGGGGATTTTCAGGCCAGCGAGAAACGTGCGGCAAGCGACAGTTCCGGCTCGGCCCGGACCCGGGAATGGTGAACCAGATCAATGAGATGGGCGAAGGCGTTGCGCTCGGCCATAGGGCGCATGCGGGCCGGGATGTCGGTATAGACGCGCGCCGTCAGCTCGGCCACCGTGGCCGGGCCGCGGGCCAGCGCCTCCAGCAGCGCCGCCTCGCGCGATCTGCGATGCGCGAGCAGCCAGCGGGCGCGTTCGGCGGGCTGCGTCACCGGGGCGCCGTGGCCGGGGTAGTAGATACGGTCCTGCCGCGCGGCCAGACGCCTGGTGGAGGTCATGAAGGCGGTCAGGTCGCCGTCGGGCGGCGAGACCAGCGAGGAGGCCCAGCCCATCACGTGATCGCCGGTAAACAGCGCATCACCCAGCGCAAAGCACAGGTGATTGCCGAAATGCCCCGGCGTCCACAGCGCGGTGATCCGCCAGCCGGGGCCGGAAATCTCCTGCCCGTCGCGCAGCCGCTCGTGCGGGGCAAAGCCCGCGTCCACCCCCTCGCCGCCGCCGCTCAGCCCTTCGCGGGCCAGCCTCTCCATCACCTCGCTGCGCCCGGCGCGGCTGTCGCCGAAGGCCAGCACCGGGGCGCCGGTGGCCTGCGCAAGCGGCCCGGCCAGTGACGAGTGATCCACATGCGAATGGGTCACCAGGATATGGGTGATGCGCTCGCCGGGGGCCAGCGCCGCGAGGATAGCGCGCAGGTGGGCGGGCTCGGCCGGCCCCGGGTCGATTACTGCCACCTCGCCCTCGCCGATGATGTAGCTGTTGGTGCCCCAATGCGTCATCGGCGAGGGATTCGAGGCCAGCACCCGGCGGACGCCGGGCTCGAGCCGTTCCACGGTTTCGGGGCGCGGGCCGTTCATATTCGCTTCCTTCCGGGGCGCAACTGCGGCTACCAATAGGCATGAATTTCGACTGGCTCAAACGATATATGCCGCGCGGGCTCTATCAGCGCGCGGCGCTGATCCTCGTGCTGCCGATCGTGACCCTGCAGATCGTCGTCTCGGTGGTGTTCATCCAGCGCCATTTCGAGGATGTCACCCTGCAGATGACGCGGGCGCTGTCGCTCGATCTGCGCTTCCTGCTTTCGGAGGTGGAAACCTCCGACGATCAGCTCGAGGCCACGGTGCGCATCGCGCGCCTGTCCGATCCGCTGCAGCTGCGGGTGGATCTGCCGGCGGCAGATTTCCCCGGCGTGGACCGGCGGGCGTTCTACGATCTCTCGGGGCGGGTGGTGATCGAGGTTCTGCGCCAGCGGCTGCCCGGGGTGATTGCAATCGACCTGGAGCGCAACCAGCGGCTGGTGAACCTGTGGCTGGAGACGAAATACGGGGCGATGAAGGTGGCTGTGTCGCGCCAGCGGGTCTCGGCCTCGAACCCGCACCAGTTTCTGGTGCTGATGGTCTTCGTGGGGCTGGTCATGACGCTGGTGGCCTATGCCTTCCTGCGCAACCAGCTGCGCCCGATCAAGCGACTGGCGCGTGCGGCAGAGGCCTTCGGCAAGGGCCGGGTGGAGCCCTACAAACCCTCGGGCGCCACCGAGGTGCGCGCCGCCGGCAGCGCCTTTCTGGACATGCGCGCCCGGATCGAGCGGATGATCGAGCAGCGCACGATGATGCTTTCGGGTGTCAGCCACGATCTGCGCACGCCGCTGACCAGGCTCAAGCTGGCGCTGTCGATGATGGAGGAGAGCCCCGAAAGGGAAGAGCTGGCCCGCGACGTGGCCGAGATGGAGCGGCTGCTGGAGGAATTTCTTGCCTATGCCCGCGACGATGCGATGGACGATCTGCGCGAGACTGATCCGGCCGCTCTGGTGCGCGCGGTGGTCGAGAAGGCGGCCCGCGCCGGCGGGGCGGTGGAACTGGGCGAGGTGCGGGGCGAGGGGATGGCGATGATGCGCCCGGTGGCGATGAGCCGCGCCCTCGACAACCTGCTGGGCAACGCCCTGCGCTACGGCCGGCGTGCGGTGGTGAGCCTGTTCATCGCCGAGCGCGCCCTGCGCATCGTGGTCGAGGATGACGGGCCGGGGATTGCGCCGGAGCTGCGCGAAGAGGCGCTCAAGCCGTTTTCCCGCCTTGATGCGGCGCGCAACCAGGATCGCGGCTCGGGCGTCGGGCTGGGGCTGTCGATCGCCCAGGACATCGCGCGCCGCCACGGCGGCACGCTCCAGCTGCGCGACAGCACCCGCCTGGGCGGCCTGCGGGCCGAGATCGTGCTGCCCAGGTAGAGAGCCCCGGGCTCCTCTTTGCCGCAGCAGGGCCGGGCGGCGGGCGCGTCTTCACCCTCCGGCCTCCCGGATCAGGGCGCGCAGCCGCGCCGGGGTGATCGGCAGGCGGCGGGGGCGCACCCCGGTAGCCGCGGCGATGGCATTGGCGATTGCCGCGGCGGTGGGCACCAGCACGTGCTCGCCCAGCCCCTTGGCGCCATGGGGGCCAAGCGGGTCGGGCTCTTCGATGATCATCACCTCCACGGGCGGTACGTCGCCCACGGTGGGAATCAGGTAATCATGCAGGTTCTCGGTGCGGCCGGGGAGGTATTCCTCCATCAGCGCCATGCCAAGGCCCTGGGCGATGCCGCCTTCCACCTGGCCCTCCACCAGCAGCGGGTTGATGGCGCGCCCCACGTCATGGGCAGCCGCCATGCGCAGCACGCGGGTGGTGCCCAGTTCCATGTCCACCTCGACCACCGCCAGCTGCGCGCCGTATCCGAACTGGGCGTAGGGTGCACCCTGGCCGTTTTCGTCGAGCGCCCGGGTGGGCGGATCCCAGCTTTCCTCGCCGCGCAGCACATACCCTTCGGTATCGGGGGGCAGGCGCGCGGGGTCGATTTCGTGTGTCTTGCCATTGTCCAGAATGCGCAGGCGCCCGCCGTCGGGGACGATCCGCGCCCCGGCGGAGGCGTTCACCAGCCGCAGAATGTGCTCCCGCAGCGCCGCGCCCGCCAGCCGCGCGGCATTGCCCGAGACGAAGGTCTGGCGCGAGGCGGAAGTCTTGCCGGCGTCCGGCGTGAGGTCGGTATCGGGCCCCATCAGGGTGAGCGCAGAAAGCGGCACCCCAAGGGCCTGGGCGAAGATCTGGGCGATCACCGTATTGGCGCCCTGGCCGATGTCCACCGCGCCCTGGTGCAGCACCAGCGCCCCGTCGGCGCGCAGCCCGGCGCGGATGGTCGAGGGGTTGGGCAGCGAGGTGTTGCCGCAGCCATACCAGCCCGCCGCCAGCCCCACGCCCCGGCGCAGGCTGCCGCCGCCGGCGTTGAAATCCTCGGCCGCGGCGCATTCGGCCGCCCAGCCCGGGCGCAGCGCCTCGAGACAGGGACTGATGCCGACGCCGCGCGCGAAAACCTGTCCGCAGACCGTGGCCACCCCGTTGTCGAGCGCGTTGAGCAGCCGGAACTCCAGCGCGTCCATCCCCAGTTTCGCGGCCAGCTCGTCGAACAGGCATTCCTGGGCGAAGGCCGCCTGCGGCACGCCGAAACCGCGGAAGGCGCCGGCGGGCGGGGCGTGGGTGTGGATGGCGCGGGCGCGGGCGAGATAGTCGGCCACCCGGTATGGGCCGGAGGCGTGCACCGGCACCCGGCTGGCCACCGTCGGCCCCCACGAGGCATAGGCGCCGGTGTCGAAATCGGCGGCGAAATCGACCCCCCGCAGATGCCCGTCATGGGCCGCGCCCACCGCCAGGCGGATCCGCGCCGGGTGGCGCTTGGTGGTCGATTGCATGGATTCGCAGCGCGAATAGGCCATGCGCACCGGCCGGCCCGTCCTCAGTGCCCCCAGCGCCAGGAAGGGTTGCACCGAAAGGTCGAGCTTGGTGCCGAACCCCCCACCCACTGCGGTGGGGCGGATGCGGATGCGCTCCTCGGGCCAGGAAAGGATCCGGGCCAGCGCCTCGCGGTCCATCATCGGGGCCTGGGTGCAGGCGTGCACCTCCAGCCGCCCGTCGCCGTCAAGGCGGGCGAACCCCGCCTCGGGCTCGATACAGGCATGTTCCACGAAGGAGGTCTCGAAGACCCCTTCCACCACCACATCCGCCGCCGCAAGTGCGGCCTGCGCGTCACCGCACCGCACCAGCCCCTCGCACATCACGTTGCCGGGCCGGTCCTCGTGCAGTTGCGGCGCGCCGGGGGCGGTGGCCGCGGCCGGGCCTTGCACGGTGGGAAGCGCCTGCCAGACGACGGGGAAGTCTTCGTCGGCGAGGCCGCGCAGCGCCTCGGGCGTGGCGACGATGGCGGCGACGGGCTCGCCGCGAAAGCGCGCCACCCCTTCGGCGAAGACCGGCTGGTCGGCGAAGGCGGGGATCACGCCGAAACGGTTGAGGCCGGGGATGTCGCGGGCCGTCAGCACGGCCGCGATGCCGGGGCGCGCGGCGAAGGCCTCGAGATCGCCGAAGGTGAAGGAGGCATGGGCATGAGGAGAGCGCACCAGGCAGATCTCCAGCGTGCCGGAAGGGGCGATGTCGTCGCCGAAGGCCTCGCGCCCTTCCACCTTCGCGGCGCCGTCGATGCGCCGGATCGCCGCCCCCACGCCGCCCTCGGCGGCCCGGCGCCGGCCCGCGCCCGCGGCCATCACCGCGGCAATGATCTTGCGATAGCCGGTACAGCGGCACAGCACCCCGGCCAGCGCCTCTTCCACCCGGGCCTCGTCGGGGGCGGAGGTTTCGCGCAACAGCGCGGTGGCCGAAACCATCATCCCCGGGGTGCAGATGCCGCATTGGGCGGCGGCGAAATCCTGAAAGCTTTCGGCCAGCGCCCGGGTGACAGGGTCCTGCGCCACCAGCCCCGAAAGCGTCTCTACCCGCCGCCCTTCGGCGCGCTGCGCCGGCACCAGGCAGGCGCAGACCGGCGCCCCGTCGAGCAGCACCGTGCAGGACCCGCAATCGCCCGCCTCGCAGCCCACCTTGACGTCGCGCGCGCCGAGCCGCTCGCGCAGGGCCCGGGAGAGGCGCTCGCCGGGGGCGACGGCGACCTCCACCGCCGCGCCGTTGAGGGTGAAGCGGGTGCGCTCAGCCATCGGCCGGCCCTCCCGCGGCGTTCAGCGCGCGGCCCGCCAGCACGCCGGCCGCCTCGCGCCGCCAGGCGGCGTCGGCGCGGATGTCGGCGATGGGGGAAAGCGGGGAAAGGTGTTCATCCCTCGCCAGCCCCGGCTCGGCCAGCACCGCCAGGGGCCGGCCCTTCAGCGCCTGCTCCAGCCCCGGCAGGCGGCAGACCACCGGCGAGCAGGCCCCCACCGCCACGCGCGCCGTCCCGATGCGGCCCGCATCGGGGGCAATCAGCGCGGCCGCCATCGCGAAGGAGATCACCTGATGTTTCCGGCTGCCGATCTTGAGGAAGGCGCTGCGCGCGCGCTCGGGCGGGGCGGGGATGTGCAGGGCCACCAGCAGCTCGTCCGGGGCCAGCGCCGTCTGGCGCGGGCCGGTGATGAAACGCGACAGGGCCAGGCGGCGACGGCCGCGGGCCGAGGCCAGCTCCACCTCGGCCTCGAGCACCAGAAGCGGCGGCACCCCGTCGGCGGCGGGCGAGGCGTTGCACAGGTTGCCGGCGATGGTGGCCACATTCCGGACTTGCACCGCGCCCACCTGCGCTGCTGCCTGGCGCAAGGCGTCAAAGGCCGGCGGCAGGGCGGCGGTGGCGATCTGGCTCCAGGTGGTGGTGGCCCCGATCCGCCAGCTGCCGCCCTCTTTGCGGATGCCGCGCAAGCCGGGGATGGCGGTGATGTCCATGAGCTTCGGCATCGGCCCCGCGTCCCGGGCGGGGTAGAAATCGGTGGCCCCGGCGATCACGAAAACGCCACCCCGCGCCAGAATCTCCAGCGCCTCGTCCACACAGGAGGGGGTCAGGTAGCCCAAGGTGCGTTTCCGTCTCCCGAAGTTCGTTAGCATGCGAACGGTATGGCGGCCGGGTCCGGCTTGTCAATTTTCCACCTGCGCCGCGGCGGTGGCCTCAGGCCAGCTTGCGCAGAAGTTCAATGAAGAGTTTCCGCTCGTCGGGGGCAAGCGGGGCTAGGGTTTCCTCCGAGACCACATGCCCCGCCGCCTGCAGTACGGGGATCATGGACTTGCTCTTTTCGCTCAGCGAGATCAGCGTGCGCCGGCGGTCCGCCGGATCGGGGGAGAGCCGCACCAGCCCCTTGGCGCGCAGCCGGTCGACCACGCCCTTGATGGTGGCCACGTCCATGCCCGTCAGCCGCCCCAGCCGGTTCTGCGAGCACTGGCCCAGCTCGGCGGTGCGGATCAGGGCCGAGAACTGCATCGGCGTCAGCCCCTCGGGGGCGAGGCTCTGAAAGATCGCCACGTGGCGCTGGTTGGCCAGGCGCAGCAGGAAGCCCACCTGCTCTTCCAGCCGATAGGGCCGGCGGGGCTGCGCTTCTTTGCTGTCAGGGTCTGCCACCTCCGGCCCCTTTCACTGGTTTTCCTCGGGGCGTTGGTACTTGGACGCCCGGCGGATTCAAAGCGGGTTTTTGCCCGCCGCCTGGGCGTGCCGCTTGATCGGGGGGGCGAACATGTTAGCCTGCAAACGAGTTGCAGGGAAAACCGCGGATCGGGCGCACGCACCATGGAACGCAAGGCAAGGAAACTGGTGATCCGGAACATCGGCCTGCTGCTCTCGGGCCGGCTGGAGCAGCCGATCCTCGATGGCGATTGCGTGGTGGCGATAGAGGGGCGGATTGCCGCCGTGGGCCATGAGAAGGATCTCGACACCAAGGTGCCGAGACGGTGGTCGATGCCCATGGGGTGACGCTGACGCCGGGGCTGATCGACAGCCACGTGCACCCGGTGGTGGGCGACTACACCCCGCGCCAGCAGCAGCTGCACTGGATCGACAGCACCCTGCATGGCGGGGTCACCACGATGATCTCGGCCGGTGAGGTGCACATGCCGGGCCGGCCGCGCGATGTGGTGGGTCTCAAGGCGATGGCGATCGCCGCCCAGCGTTGGTACGAAAATTTCCGCCCCTCGGGCATGAAGGTGCATGCCGGCGCTCCGGTGCTGGAAGAGGGCATGGTCGAAGACGATTTCAAGGAAATGGCCGAGGCCGGGGTGAAACTCCTTGGCGAGGTCGGTCTGGGGACCGTGAAGGATGGCAAGACCGCCCGGCAAATGGTTGAATGGGCACGAAAATACGGCATCCAGAGCACCATCCACACCGGCGGGACGTCGATCCCCGGCTCGGGGCTGATCGACGCCGACATGGTGCTGGAAACGGATGCCGACGTGATCGGCCATGTCAACGGCGGCCACTCGGCGCTGCCGGATGACCAGATCGTCTGCCTGTGCGAAAACTGCAGCCGGGGTCTGGAGATCGTCCACAACGGTAACGGGCGCGCGGCGCTGCTGGCGCTGAACACCGCGCGCGAGCTGGGTCAGCTGGAGCGGGTGATCCTCGGCACCGACGGGCCGGCGGGCTCGGGGGTGCAGCCGCTGGGCATCCTGCGCATGGTGGCGATGCTCTCCAGCCTCGGCGATGTGCCGGCCGAGGTGGCCTTCTGCTTTGCCACCGGCAACACTGCTCGCCAGCGTGCCCTCGATACCGGGCTGCTGGAGGTGGGGCAGGCGGCGGATTTCGTGCTGATGGATCAGGCCCAGCATGCTCCGGGGAAGGACATCCTCGAAAGCGTGCGGCTGGGCAACCTGCCGGGGATCGGCATGACGATCATCGACGGCAAGCCGCGCAGCGGGCGATCGCGCAACACCCCGCCGGCGCGGCGCCTGCCCGAGGTGGTTTCCGGGCCGGGCTGATGGCTGCACGGGCGGGCACCGCCCCGCTGCACGTGATGGTCAAGCCTGCCGGGCCGCGCTGCAACATCAGCTGCGCCTATTGCTACTACCTCGAAAAGGAAGGGCTTTACCCCGAGGAGCGCAAGTTCCGCATGCCGGGTGCGGTTCTGGAAAGCTATATCCGCGCCCATATCGAAGCCCAGGCCGCGGCAGGGCACGGCGAAATCACCTTCACCTGGCAGGGCGGCGAGCCCACCATGCTGGGGGTGGCCTATTTCCGCCGGGTGGTGGCTTTGCAAAGGGCCCTTCGGCCGCCCGGCATCCGCATCAGGAACGCGCTGCAAACCAATGGAATTCTTGTTGATTCCGAATGGGCGGAATTCCTGAAGAAGCATGATTTCCTGGTCGGCGTCAGCCTTGATGGCCCCACCCGCCTGCACGATCGCTACCGCCGCGACCGGGCCGGGCGGCCCACCCATGCGGCGGTGATGCGCGGGCTGGAAAGGCTCAAGGCGCAGAGCGTGGCCTTCAACGTCCTGTGCTCGGTGCATCGCCACAACGCGCTGAAGCCCGGGGAGGTCTACACCTTCCTGCGCGACGCCGGCGCGCAGTTCATCCAGTTCATCCCCATCGTCGAGCGTCTCACCCCCGAGGGCACCCTGGCCGGGCCCCCGCGCCCGGGCCGCGAAGAGGCCCTGCGCCCGGCCCCCTGGAGCGTCAGCCCCGCCGCTTTCGGCAAGTTCCTGTGCGACGTCTTCGATCTGTGGATCCGGCGCGATGTGGGGCGGGTTTTCGTTCAGTTCTTCGATGTTCAGCTGGGGCTGTGGCTGGGCCAGCCCTCCTCGCTGTGCGTCTTTGCCGAGGAGTGCGGCCCGGCGCTGGCGCTCGAGCACAACGGCGAGGTCTTCGCCTGCGACCATTACGTCTATCCCGAATATCGCCTCGGCCGTCTGCCCGGCGATCGCCTGGCCGATCTGGCGCAGGCGCCGCGCCGGCGCGAATTCGGCCGCGCCAAGGCCCGAACCCTGGTCCGCCAGTGCCGCGAATGCGCCTATCTCTTCGCCTGTCACGGGGGTTGCCCCAAGCACCGCTTCGCCCGCGCCGCCGACTGCGAGTGGGGCCTCAACTATCTGTGCCCCGCCTACCGCCGTTTCTTCCGCCACGCCGGGCCCCAGCTGGAGGAAATGGCCCGCCTGGTGCGTGCCGGCCACCCGGCGGCGCAGATCGGCGCCTCGGGGCGGGGATGAGCGCCTGCCGCGGCCGGGCGGCCTACATGGGGAGAGCGCGAAACCGGGCGTGACGCTGTTTCAGGGCGGGGCCGAGCGGGGCTTCGGGTGCGATGGTGGCACGCAGGGCGGGCTTGCGGGGCAGGGCCTCGTCGGGGCGAAAATCTCCGCAGGCCACGCTGCCCAGCCTGGCTGCGCCGGCGGCGGCGGCATTGGCGCTGCCCTCGGGCAGGGAGATCGGCATGTCCAGCAGCGTGGCGATCAGCCCGATCCAGAAGCGGTTGCGCGAGCCGCCGCCCACCGCCATCAGGCGCTCCAGCGGCACGCCGGCGCTCTTCTGGGCCTTGTGGCAGTCGAGAAACTGGAAGGCCACGCCCTCCATCACCGCATAGGCCAGCGCCGCGGCATCGGTGGTGGCGGTGATCCCGGCCAGGGCGGCAGCGGCGTCGGGGCGGTTGTCGGGGGTGCGGATGCCGGTCAGCGAGGGGCGCATCACCGGGGCATCGGTGATGCCGCGCTTGCGCGCCATGGCCTCGGCGGCATCGGCCAGATCGGGCACCTCCATGCGGCAGATGCCGGCAAGCCACTCAAGCGACTGGGTGGCGCTCATCACCACCCCGAGCGAGAGCCAGGTGCCGGGTGCGGCATGGGGGTTGGTGAGCACCGCCACTTCGGGAGCGGGGTGAAAGCGGCCGTCCACGGCACACAGTACGCCGGAGGTGCCGATCGTGACGACCCCATCGCCCGGCGTCGCCGCACCTACGCCGATGGCGCAGGCCATGTTGTCGCCGGCGCCGGCGGCCACCGGCACCGATCCGGGCATGCCCCAGCGCGCGGCCAGTTCGGGGCGCAGCCGACCGGCCTGCGCATGCGAGGAAACGATGCGGGGCAGGCGTTCGGTGCTCCAGCCGGCAGCGGTGGCCAGCTCTTCGTCCCATTGCAGGGTGCGGCAGTCCATGAGCAGGGTGCCGGCGGCGTCGGAGGGCTCGGTGGCGCGCTCGCCGGTCAGGCACAGGCGCAGGTAATCCTTGGGCAGCATCAGCACCTCGGCGCGTTCCAGTGCCTGGCGGTCGTGACGGGCCAGCCACAGCAGCTTGGGCGCGGTCATTCCCGGATCGGGGCTGCCCGCGCTGCGCGTGCCGATGTCGGGGGCATGGCGCAGAAGTTCGGCGCATTCGGCGGTGGCGCGCTGGTCGTTCCACAGGATGCAGCTGCGGGTGGGGCGATCGTCGCTGCCCACCAGCACCGCTCCCAGCATCTGCCCCGACAGGCCGATGCCGGCCATGCGGGCCATCAGATCGGGGTGGTCGGCAGCCAGCCTGTCGAAGGCGGCACAGGTGGCTTTCCACCAGGTATCGGGGTGCTGTTCGCTCCAGCCCGGCTGAGGGCGGGCCACCGCCAGGGGCGCCGATGCCTCGGCCAGGATCGCATCGCATGCGTCAGCCAGCACGATCTTGACCCCTGAGGTACCCAGATCGATTCCGGCATAAGTGGTCATGGCGCGTGTTCCTCCAGCAGCATGCGGGCGGTCTGTTCGTCGGTTACCAGCGTGTTGACGCAGCCGCGCGCCAGGCAGGCGCGCATGATCGCCACCTTGTGCGGCCCGCCTGCGGCCAGGATCGTGTTGGGAATGGCGTTCAGATCTTCCAGTTCGATGCCGATCAGCCGGCTGTTGATCGGGTGGTCTATCGGATTGCCCTCGGCATCGAGCATGTAGCCCAGGATATCGCCCACCGCGCCGGCCTCGATCAGTTCGGCAGCGGTGAATTCCGCGGGCAGCCCGTCGCGGATCAGCAGGCTGTTTTCCATGTCGCCTGCCGCCATGGCCAGGGCATCGGCACTGCGGATCTTCTCGATGACTTCGCGGAACACGTCCTGCGCGATCAGCACATCGCGGCTTTCGCCCGACCCGGCATATATCGGGGCGGTGAAATAGCGGTGGCGGGCATTGCACAGGTTGCCCAGCCGCTGGGTGATTTCATAGCTGTTGAGATCCGAGCCCTTGCTCAGCCCGCCCATGACCGAGACGATCTCGAGGTCGGGGCGGTTCAGCCGCTCCATGTAACGGATCGCCAGATTGAGCGTGTTGCCCCAGGACATGCCGAACAGGCGGATCTCGGGCCGGGCCAGCAGACGGGTCAGGTAGTGGCCAAGCGCCGCGCCCACGATCGCCTGAATGGCCCCGGGCTCGGCGGGGGTGGGGACGACGCTGGCCTTGTCCAGGCCGAAGCGCGCCACCAGGGCGGTTTCAAGCTGCGCGCAAGGGCTGTAAACCGAGTTGATCGAGACCCGCACGATACCGCGCCGGCGTGCTTCGGCCAGCGCCTGGTTCACCCGCAGCCGGGTGATGCCGAAACGCTGTGCGGCCGCCGCCTGGGTGATTCCCTCGATCTCGCAGGCCCAGGCGAGGCGGACCAGCAGCCTTTCCTGTTCGTCCAGTTCAAGGTTCTTCATCGTACGGGGGGGCATCTTTCGTCCTTCGTCTGTGTCTTGTCGGTCAAGCCGTTCGGGGCGGAGATTTCCTCCAATCGCCCCCCTTGCCAAGCCGTCCGTCCGGGTGCAACGGGCACTGGCGGTCATTTCACTGCCCCCATGGTCAGCCCGCGCACCAAGTGCCGTGAGGCGATCAGCGCGAAGACCAGCACCGGGATGACGATCAGCGTCGAGGTGGCCATGATCTTGCCGTAGGG
>Ga0256839_1005161_pt1 | contig 12240 bp, 8 predicted proteins | sample 354166metaG_FD_185968 | JGI IMG/M metagenome (GOLD analysis project Ga0256839, IMG submission 185968) | Hydrothermal vent microbial communities from Mid Atlantic Ridge, Atlantic Ocean - 354-166 | ecosystem: Environmental > Aquatic > Marine > Hydrothermal vents | place: Atlantic Ocean: Mid...
TCAACGTCGACAATAGCTCTCGCTGTTCCAGACGCTCAAGCGTCAAGAGCTTCCTGTGGCGGCGCTTCGAGGTTCGTCCCGGCACCTTCTACTCCTCCGGTCGGTAGCGGATTTCTCAGGGTAGAGCTGGCTACTTAACCGCCCAAGCTACCGTCAGCGGTGCCTGGGTCCACACCGGGGCCCGCATCCGGTCCTGCTTGGTCGGAACTGCCGTTCTGGCTGTCCTGTTGGAACGCGTACCCGAGCAGATTCAAGCCGCTGCCTCCCAATCCATCCTCGAACAGCAGCTCGGCGATCGCCCCGTCCACGCTTTCCACCATAAACCGGTCACCGCTTTCGCTCACAGCCACGTCGCCGGTACCCGCCACCTGCCCGTTCTGGGTCCAATTCCATTGGCCGTCGCGATAGCTGTAGGCCACAACCTGGCCCTGCTTCGAGACGCCCACGATGACCGTTTGCCCGGTGGCTGGGTCGTAGCGCAGGTCGATGTCACCACGAAGCCGCGGGCCCTCGACCTGCAGGCTGATTCGATCTGCTATCCAGCGCCGACCACGTTTCTGGTACATGATCAGGTGGCCAGCCTTGTCGGTTCCGAACACGCGGCGCACGATCCGCCCGTTCTCCGTGACCTCCTGCGCCACCAATCCGGCCACGATTTGGGGCTGCCTACCGTCGATCGTCGCCACCGGTCGTGCGACCCAGGTTCCATTGCTGGTGCGCACAATCTCTTGAAGTTTGCCCGTACGGCTTACCGCGTAGAGCAGGGCGCCCTTCCGTGCGTCGGGATCGTTCGCGCGATGTACCATCGCCAGCAGCGCTGGGCGAAGCTTGGGCAACTGAGTCAGAACCGTACGGTGTGTCCACGTGCTGCCATCGAAGAGGTACTCGACCAACCGGCCCGAGTCCGTGATTCCCACGACGAGCACCTGCTCCGCTCCCGTGGCCGGGTTCTGCAGGCGGAGGGCTTGCAGGCCGCCGCGCAGGGCCGGACCACCCGTGGCCGCCGTCACGTCCTGCACCGACCAGCCGTCCGGGCCGTGGGTGTAACGGATCAAGTGGCCATTGATGGCGAGCCCGTAGACCTCGTAGTTGTCCGCACCTTCGGTGTCCACGACGGCCATGTAGGACACGGCTCCGGGCACGCCATCGGGGGGCTGGACCGCGGGAAGTTGCTGGCCGCCGTTGGCGTCGCGCAGGTAGGGGTTCAGCGAACCACCAACGCCGAAGGTGAAGGTCATCGCCACGTCCCCGACGTTCAGGCCACCGGTGTTGCCCACACCAGGTTGGACGAACACCTGGTCCGTGCCCGGCGGCGCAAGTGGGCTGTCGCCTGCGACGGGGGTGAAACTGTTCGTTGCCTGGCCGCTACCACCCGTCACCGGCGTGTCGTGGTCGATGGGCAGGAGCATGAGCGGGCTATTGCCGCGGGTACCGATACTCCAGGCTGCGGGGGGTAGGTCTTTCAGCCTGGGGGGTAGTTTCCCCCACAGCATGTGCTCACGCGACAGGTAGAGCAGATCGCGGTAGTTACGCATTGCCTGGGCGTCGAGCGCGTAGCCCTTGCGCGCCCCCTTCCAGCGATTCTGGATCGGGAAGGAGTTGGGGCCGGGCAGCAGTTTTCGAATCAAGCGGTTCAGTTGCCGTACGCCGATCCAGTTGTCCGGTCTCTCGTCCGCCACCAGGTCCAGGAACCGGAAGCGGTTGATCCGCGCCAGGCGATCGCCGCCACCGAGCAGACGCGCCATCGCTCGCGAGGTCGCATCGTTGGCAGGGTTGGCCACGTACGCGTCGATGTCGGAGACGGTGATGATACCGGGGCGTCCCGCGGCGCGGGCAAGAGCACGCCACTTCTGGGGGTTGGCGCGGAAGTACCGGAGAGCGACACTTCCCTCCACCGCTGCTATGAAGTTGGCAATGTTGATGTGGGAATAGGTGCGGTAGCGGGAGCTGAACAGTAGCCGCTGTTGCTCGACGTCGTCGTCCGTTCCCGTTGGATTGTCGAACGAGGCGCCGATGTTCACGTCCTCGCGCGGGACCGCGGTCCACTGGAAGATGGAGTTCACCCCGTCTGCGCGAAGGTAAGCGGCAAAATTCGGGAACGCCGACCGCGGGATCCTCAGGGTGATTTTCGGCTGCGGCACCCCGGATAGGTCGCGTGTCAGGTACATGTGCAACTTGCGCAACGCCGGATCGTTGGGGCGAATCACGCCGCCTTTGCGACGCACCTTGTTCCAGAGGTCAAGCACATCGTAGCCCAGCACAAAACTTCCCGAAACGATCGGTGCCGAAGCGGAGGTGCCATTGAATGTCGGATTAATCGGCGCGGTGCCTTGCGGGTTCGGAGGGTTTGGCGATTCAAACCCAAGCAGAGACCGGCCAAAGGTGGACACGCACGTGCCCGGCGCCGCATAGTCGCTGACCTGGTTGCGGCTCGAAAACGCTGCGATCTTGCCGGGAAACGCGATTTCGTCCCCTTCCTCGAGCTCACAGGTGAGCGTTTGGTCCGAAGTAATCGGCGGCGGCTCACCGGGCGGGGTGGGACCGTACGGATAGGCGGCAATTACCTCAACCACTTCGTTGAGGACGGCGGGGATAATGCTGCCGTCCATGCCGTTGAAGAATTGCCCTTCGTTACCCGCTGAACCAACCGGCACAATGCCATAACGGTGCGCTTTGTAGTACCGCTGGAATTCCGCTTTCAACGGGATCGCCTCGGATTTGTTCACCAGCACGGCCTGCCGGTCACTGTCGACGTTGTTGTCGGGGTCATCGGGCAGACGGATCCCCAACGACATGTTCACGGCAACGATCGGATAGCGTTCCCGGCGGAGAGTGCGGGGGTCGTCGGCGAACGGGTTCTGGCGGACCCACTTCACCGAGTTGTACAGGTCCTGGGCGGTGAATCCGAAGCCGAGAGTGTTCACGGGAACAATGATCGCTTCGGGGGCGATCTGGTGGATAATTCCCGCCACTGCAGTCCCGTGGCCCTCAGTGTCGACGTTACCCGGCCCTGCAAAGGCGGGGTTGAAACCCGGGGCCACCGTCCCTTGGAAGCCCAGGTGATCGCCGTCCACGCCCGTATCGATCACTGCAGCGGCGAAACCGCTTCCGTCATACGGGCTGCGCAGCTCCTTCAAGTCGGTCAGTCCGATGTAACTGCCTGCCGGGGTATGGGCGAGCGTGTTGGCGTAGAACGCCCACACGCCATCGGCATCGGAAACAAACATGATCTGTCCATCTCGGGAGAACGTGATCGAGAACGGCGTGCGTAGTGCCTGAGCGGGGCCAACGACGTCGGGGTCGGGAACGTTGAAGCCACTCGCAAACGGAATCTCCGTGGCCGTTCCGGTGACAGGATCGATGACGATCTGAATCACCGACTGGGACTGGTAATCGGTGATGAACAGCCCCCCGCCAAAGAAGCCCACGTGATCGATTGCCATATCCCCGATCAACATGGGGGGCTCGTTCGGATTGGTCACGTCCGTGTCCGTGATCGTTGGACGCGGCGCGATGAGGTCGACCGGAGGGCTGCTGATCGTGGGGAAGTGCAGGATTCGAGTGATTCCCGGTAAGCCGAACGTGCCGAAGCCCGGGAAGTTGACTCCGGTGACGTCGCTCAGCGCCAAGAACATCCCGCCATACAGTTGGTAAGCTGGGCTGCCGTATTGACCACCTGTAATGACCCCGCCGGTGGGGTTGAACACCATGGCGCGCACGCCCATCGCAAAGGAGGTGGTGTCCGCGTAAATGTAGCGGTACAGTTCAGGATCATTGGGCGGTACAGGGATTGGCGGCATGAGTGAGCCGACATCGGGATTCAGCACTGCGGTAGCATCCAAATCGATCGGTGCGGGAATTCCAGGGGATACGCGGTAGATCACCTCTTGGTCAAGATCCGGCGTGCCCGGGGCAAGGAAATCCGGGTCATCGTCCAACCCATCCATGACGTAGAGGTCCGTTCCAAATGACCCCCCCGGCGCAACCGCAATGGCAGCAGGCACATTGTCCAACCGGTCCGGTACCGGCCCCGACGCCACATCACGACGTGAGAAGGCGAACATGTTCGTGTTGAAGGGGGGAGTTGGATTGGACACGAGCGTGCCGTCGGGCAGGAACGCATAGATGCCGTTCAGGGGGTTTACGCCCACGGCCGGCACATCGGCATCGGCCACGCTTACGAACATCGTGGGACCACCGTTGGGACCGGTAAAGGCGCCGGAGATGTCAAACGCGATGTCGAACCAGACATCCAGTCCCTCACCAGGAACGCTTGCTCCCGGCCCCCCGGTGATGAAGCCGAAAACCTTTTTGTTCTCTGCCGGATTTGCGATACCAAAGCCGGAGCCGAGCGTAGCGTACGGATCGACCCGATAGATCGTTCCTGCCGCATCGGGTGGAGTGGGCGGAATCAGCCCGCCTCCCCCCGCCGGAAGGCCGCGCGAGACGACGTACACGTCGTCTCCGAACTGGCCGGTCGGATCTGCTTCGATTCGCCCCGTCACCGTGCTCAGGAGCCGTACGCTCACGAAACCGTTCGTCTCCAGGTCGGCAGGGCTCGTGCTATCGGGCTGCCAAACGGTTCCGGTCAACACCGTCGGAGCCAGCAGGCAACGCTCCTCCAACCGTTCAAGCACGCCAAGTTCAGATTCCCTGCGGCGATTCCGTTTGCTGCGGGCAGACGGTGTCTTGGATTTCGTACTGAGCCTCATCAGGTTCTCCAGTCTGGTTGCTCCGGACCTTCAGCCCTCGTGCCAGGTTTCGTCTCGGCGGACGCCAGACGCAGAAGGCGCCTACTCCTCGAGACACCTGCTACCCTGGGAGCCAGCAACTGCACGCTCCGGAGAACGGAATGGGACAGGTGGATGATCCTGATGGTGAAGCTCCGGCGCGGCTACCCCCGAGTATTTGCCTGCGCCGGAACGGTGCGCTTTGGCGAGTCGAAATCGCCGTAGCGCACCATACACGGACCGACCCCCCTTCCTCCCGGTAGGCCGTCCGCGCTCGCACTCAACACATATCTTGCACATCAACGCGCCGGTTCGCAAGCCCGATTCCACGTTGGCTGAGCTCGCGGCCGCAAAACCGGACGTCGTCCCGCCCAGCGGCCCAGCCTCAGGGAACGCCCACACCGTCGCATCCCCCCACAGTTCCGGTGGCGGACGCAACCCCCACGGTCTACTAAAGCGTTCGTTTACTGCGTACCAGAATAAACGTCTTCAGGTGCCGTCTCTGTGTGACCAGAGGTCTGGGCCTGGTCCAGCGTCGGTCCGATCGACCACAGCAGAGGCGTCGGTAGGCCAAACGCAAGAGCGTCGGGCAGGACCTGCCCCCAAGGGCCGGTCGCCCGACGCCTCGTGTCTCGTTACCCACATCCCCTAACGCTGCAGGTTCGCCCGACGGCGTACATCCAGCTCCACCGGACCAAACGCCGCCTCGTGCCGCTGGATGGTCATCTGCAACGCAGCCAGCAGACGTTTTGCAGTGTAGAAGTTCATGATCAGCCGCTGAGCCACCTTTACTGTCTGGGGCCCTGGGGCAAACGGCTGCGGATTCAGGCCGAAGTCGATGATCACCTCCTCCGGCGTGGCCATCACCCGCGCGAAGTTGGCGTAGGCGCTGTGGGCCTGACTGTCATCCACGACGACCTGAGGAGCAGCAGGACGCTGTTGTTGCTGCTGTTGCTGTTGGGCTTCCTGTCCGCTTTCCCGCTGCGCTTCTGCTACAGCCTGCTCGTTACGGGCTTCATTGTCTGCCACTGTCTTCCTCCCATCTATCGATGTGTGCGGCCACCCGCCCTGCGTTCTGCCGGTGCTCCCGTGGCCGCTTGCGGGAGCCCCGCTTCCCGAGTATCTTAGCGATCTGTTCGCGTGCTCACTGACTTCGCGTCGGTGGCCGGAACTCACGCCATTCTACCCACTCCGCCAACCAGTCGTTAGCTGTGCCGAAACGTGCCAACGCGTCTTTAGCAAGCTGTGTGCCAACCGGCCGGCAGAGACTGTGCCCCCAGGAAGTCGCTCCTATCTATCTCGCTCAGCTTACCTTCTGACATGCGCGCGCCACCCGGCTGCCGAGAATGGCCGTCCGCCTGGACGGTGCAAGCCACCCCGATGTAGCGGCGCGGCAACATGGCAACGGCCGGGTGCAGCGCGGAGGCGACACCGAGCTGCGTCCAGGCCAGGACCGCGATTAGCCCGAATTGGAGCCTGCGTCCCCCTTAAACGCGAGCAACGACTGGGCGGGTCGCCCCTCCAGTCCCTGGTCTCGAAATCGGATGACTCGGAACGGGCCTGCGTAGAGGTGGAGCAGTTCGTTGGGGTGAAGAAGGTAGTCGGTGTTCGAGATCTGGAAACCCGGTGTTCGCACGGCGTCGAGCGTGTAAGTTTCGTAGACGAGAAATCCCGGTGTCGCCAGCGCAGCGTGAATCTCCTCAGGGAGGTGGCGGCGGTCCAGGAAGTTGAAGACGGTCACGAGCTGGTAGCGCGCCTGGGGCAGGGGATAACGCAGGGCATCCGCCTGGAACAGATTGAGGCGAACTCCAGTCCGTTCGGCGAACCGCCTTGCCCGTCGCAGCCCCTCGGTAGAAACATCGAACGCGTCGACTTGCCAGCCACGTCTGGCCAGCTCAAGGGCAGCTCGGCCATCGCCGCAGGCGATGTCCAGTGCCCGAGCCGGACCGCCTAGGAAGCTCTCGATCAGGTCCAGACACTCCACCAGCCAAGGTGGTGCTGTCGGTGGGCTTCCGGGCGGTTTGCTTGCATACTTTTCGTCCCAACGTTTGCGGTCCGGGTGCACTCCCATGTTCCTTGCCATCTTGTCGAGATTGTGGTTTTGGGTTCGCAGGTCCACGCGTCGTGCGATTGGCGGCTGAACTCGTTATACTGGCAGCGTGCTCGGTGGTGCGCGGCAGGTCCAGATACTAGAAGTCAGTTTTCTGGGCGCACTGCTGTACATTTCCCTGGAGAGCGTCGGACGAGACAAGGGTGGCGAGATGGGCAGCAGCAACCGCGCGCCCGGTAGTGGCCTGCGTGTTGGCACGGAGAGGGGTATGACTTATATGCTTGTGCCTGTTACGGGTGGCCCTCCAGTCCTGATCAACCGTCCGATTATCGTGTTCGGGCGTCACCCCGCCTGCGATGTGCGCCTGGATTCCCGAAAGGTCTCTCGACTGCATTGCTGCCTGGTGGATCTTGGGGAGGCTGGGTTCCGTGTGCGTGATTTCGGCAGTACAAACGGCACTTATGTTAATGGCCAACGGGTTCGGGAGCAACAGGTGCGTGAGGGGGACTTGCTGAGGATCGCCGATGTCGAGTACCGGCTGGTGCAGCACGAGCAGCGACGCGAGGATGACGAGTTTCCGACCCCGCCGCAGGACATGCCCTCGGAGGTGATCACGCTGGAGGAGGACAGCTCCGGTCAGTTCGGCCTCAGCGAGGAGGTGTTCGAGGATCCGGAGGAGTCCGAATAACTGCGGGGAAGGGGGCCTTAGGCAGGCCCTTGGCGGGAAGAAACGGCCTTTATCAAGGGGGCTGCCGCCAATCGCGCGACGGGTCCGGTGGGTAGGTGCCTGCATGCTCGACCTGGCGTCCTTGGCCTTGCAGGTTCGCCTTGACGAGAGGCTCCTCCAGGCATAGGCTATATTGTTCAGACGTCGCTCAACGGGAATGAACGGTAGAAGATGATGACGTCACGCCGAGCACTCCTGGGACTGTTGCTACTTAAGCCCCGCTAGGGGCTCCAGGGTGTGTGCGCCGGCGGCGACGAAAAAAGAAGATTCCTTGAGCCCTGGGCCCGAAGAGGCTCAGGGCTTTTCGCGTATACGGGCAGGAGAGGCAGTGTGAGGGTGCGGCCATGCAAGATCGCGTGATCATCTTCGACACCACTTTACGGGATGGCGAACAGTCGCCGGGTGCCAGTATGACCGTCGAGGAAAAGCTCGAAGTCGCCCGTGCCCTCGACGAGCTCGGGGTCGATGTGATCGAGGCGGGCTTTCCGATCGCCTCGCCCGGTGACTTCGAAGCGGTGCGTTGCATTGCGGAAGAGGTGCGGCGTCCGATCATCTGCGGCCTGGCGCGGTGCAACCCAGCCGACATCGACCGGGCCTGGGAAGCGTTGCGCCACGCCGAACGGCCCCGGATCCACGTCTTCCTTGCGACAAGTGCCATCCACCGCGAGTTTAAGCTGCGCATGAGCAAGGACGAAATCATCCGCCGCGCAGTCGAGAGCGTGCGGCGGGCGCGGAGCTACTGCGAGGATGTGGAGTTCTCTCCAGAGGATGCAGCTCGAACCGAACTGGACTTCCTGACCGCCGTGGTCCAGGCTGCTGTGGACGCAGGGGCGACGACGATCAACATCCCCGACACGGTCGGCTACGCCGTTCCCGAGGAGTTCGCCGCCGTGTTCCGCCACCTGATCGAAAACGTGAAGGGGGCCGAGCGGGTCGTCTTCAGCGCCCACTGTCACGATGACCTCGGGCTTGCCGTGGCGAACAGTTTGGCCGCCGTCAAGGCAGGGGCGCGGCAGGTGGAGTGCACAATCAACGGGATCGGCGAACGGGCCGGAAACGCCGCACTCGAGGAGATCGTCATGGCGTTGCGGTTGCGGAAGGACTACTTCGGCGTGGACACCGCCATCAAGACGCAACGGCTTTATCCCACTAGCCGCCTTGTTGCCAACGTCACCGGGTTGGTCGTGCAGCGGAACAAGGCGATCGTGGGCCGGAACGCGTTCGCTCACGAGGCGGGCATCCACCAGGACGGCATCCTCAAGGAACGCACGACGTACGAGATCATGCGCCCTGAGGACGTGGGGGCGCCACGCACCGAACTGGTGCTCGGTAAACACAGCGGCCGGCACGCTCTGAAGAAGGCCCTCGAAGACCTGGGCTACCATCCCACTGAAGAACAACTGGACCGTGTCTTCGAGGCGTTCAAGCGGCTCGCGGACCGGAAGAAACATGTCTACGACGCCGATATCGAGGCGCTAATGGAGGAGCACATCCGCGAGGCGGTCCAGGTATGGACCCTGGAGTCGTTTCATGTCATCGCCGGAAAGAATGTGACCCCCACAGCCACTGTCGTGATTAGGCGGGTTGACGACGGAGTTCACGAAGACGCAGCCACGGGGGATGGCCCGGTGGATGCCGTGTTCCGAGCCATCGAGCGGATCACCGGACTGTCTGCAAGGCTAACCGATTATCAGGTACGCAGCGTCACCAGCGGCAAGGACGCCCAGGGTGAAGTGTCCGTCGAAGTCGAGTACGACGGCCGGACCTGGCGCGGGCGTGGTTTGTCGACGGACATCGTCGAAGCCTCCGCTCAGGCTTATCTCGCCGCACTGAACCGCATTGCGAATTACCTGAGCCGATCGTCCGGCGGCGAGCCCGTTGGCTCTGCGGCGACCGGGCCGACGCCTTAGCGTGTCTGAAAAGTCCCGAGACCGGACAGGGCGGGTCGAAAGGACACGCTCCAAGGGCATCCGACCGATCCAGGAAGCCTGGCTTTTGGCGTACTCGAGGCTCCCCGGATGGAAACTCGGTCTACCCACCACAGAAACAGAAACCCGTAAAGAATCCCACGAACAAGCTCCGTGTCGCCGGGATTCGTCTGCGTGGAGGTAAACACCTAATCCGTTGGGCACCTGCTTCCACGTCCACCAAGGGGCGCGCACTATCGGGATTGTCGAGGATGGTTTTCAGACCGGGCCGAGTCAGGTCGTCCGATGGTCCGTGCGCGCCGGTCCCGGCGCGACGCAACGGCGTGTTGCTTCGCAGCGGTAACCGCGCACAATCACGGGGACCTTCGCCTGAGGTCATCCGGTGCGGGGGCCGGCATGTGGTCCGGCTGCCGAGGCACCGGCGGCAACCCACATCGCCGCGTGCAAGAACAGTTCTCATCGTAAACTGGACGATGGGTTGCCGGCGGGGGCCAGTTGCCGCAAGGCGCACCACGTGAGCAGAGTGGAAGACATCCGTGAACGAATCGAGGTCCTCAGGCGATGGTGATCGTGTTGCAACGGGTCAGTGAGGCGAGGGTCGAAGTTAAGGGCGAACTGGTCGGCGCCATCGGCCGGGGGCTGGTTGCCCTGGTTGGGATCGCGCGCGATGACGGCGAGGCCGAGGTGGAGTGGATGGCCCGCAAGGTCGCCGACCTGCGGATCTTCGAGGACGCCGACGGAAAGATGAACCTCTCGGTCCGCGACGTCGAGGGGGCGGTGCTTGCCGTGAGCCAGTTCACGCTGCTGGCCGATTGCCGCAAGGGGCGGCGACCGAACTTCATGCAGGCGGCGCCCCCGGAGCTGGCCCAGCCGCTGTTCGAGCAGTTCGTTGCCTACCTCCGCGCGGAGGGCTTGCGAGTCGCCACCGGTCGGTTCGGGGAACACATGCACGTCCAGCTCGTCAACGACGGACCGGTGACCATCATTCTGGAGCGATCGCGCGGTAGCTCGAGCTGATGGACGAGAACGAGAACCGGGGCCGGCGGCGACCGTCGACGGGCTCTGCGGGCAGGTCCTGGATTGCCAGGCATGCTGTCGGGTGTTGGGGCGGGTTTTGGGGCCGGGCCAACTTAACATAACGGCCCTTATCAGACCCACTTTCCCCGGAATCAGCCGCCCAAAACGGCTTTGCGACCCTTGGGCCTCGAAGCGGCCTAGGACGCACCCGCCCGCGTCACATCCTTGGCCTGGGGTTCCGACGTTGCCGTCGAATTGTTCCACATCCGTACGAGTTCCTCACGCTGCTGCCGCTGCTGCTCGACGGTCGCACCAAGTTGCTCGACCAGCTCGGGCACATGGCTGACCAGCCGGTCACCTTCCAGGTACACCCCAATACGGCGGTACCGCTCGTAGCGTTGCTCGAGAATCTCGTCGATTGGGCGACCGACTAGCGAACGCAGATAGCGAAGCAGATAGGTCCGCAGCGTGTTGGCCATCTCGCGATAGTCGCGATGTGCGCCGCCCGGAGGTTCGGGAATGACGTCGTCGATCACACCCAGCCGGTGGAGATCGCGGGAGGTCAGCTTCAGGGCCTGCGCTGCTTTGGCAGCGTGTTCAGGAGCACCGTCCTTCCACAGAATGCCGGCGCAGCCCTCCGGGCTGATCACGGAGTACCAGGCGAACTCGAGCATGCCGACGCGATCGGCTACACCGATGCCGAGCGCGCCCCCAGAGCCGCCTTCACCAATCACCACGGTTACGATCGGCGTCCGTAACCGGGCCATCTCCATCAGGTTCACCGCAATCGCTCGTGCCTCCCCCCGTTCTTCCGCTCCGATCCCCGGGTATGCCCCCGGAGTATCGATCAGCGTGATGACGGGGAGCCCAAACTTTTCGGCCAGCTTCATCTTGTCCAGTGCCTTACGATACCCTTCCGGATGGGGGCACCCCCAGAAGCACTCCTTCTTCTCAGGCAGTGTCCGTCCCTTCTGCTGACCCACGAGCATGACCTTGTAGTCCGAGATCCGGGCAAACCCGGTGACGATGGCACGGTCGTCGCCAAAGTAGCGATCGCCGTGCAGTTCCATGAAGTCGTCGAAGGCAAGGTCGATGTAGTCCCTCGTCTGGGGGCGGTCCGGATGGCGAGCAACCTGGATGATCTCCCAGGGGGTCAGCCGGGAGTAGATCTCCTTCTTGAGCTTGGTCAGGCGGCGCCGGAGGCCGCGGAGCTGCGCGGGATCAGCGTCCGGATCGGCCTCCAAGGTGGCGAGCTGTCGTTCCAGCTCCTGAATCGGGCGATCGAATTCGAGTCGTTCAACACTGCTCATCGGTTCCAGGCTCGTTGGCTGGGGTATTCGCGGTCTGCGAGCGCGTCATTCGCACAGCCATGGCCGTACGCTGCGCGTCAATTCTAACCGCTTCATGCCGATTGGCCACGATGGATCTTAAGCGGCCGGCCGGAGAGAACGGCAGTCGTCCGGTCCGGATGGGGTGGGTGTCCATCTTCGTCTGCCCCCTCGGCTTCACCCGACGGGTCAGGACTTGGTCGCTTCCTCTACCTCGGGCTCTTTCACCCAGATGGGGATGCGCCGCAGTTCCTGGATGACCTCACGCATCGACTGCGGCCGCTTTTCCGGCTTTTTCTCCAGCATGCGCAGGATCAGGCGATCCATCGCTTCGGTGACATTGGGGTTGAACGTGCGTGCCGGGCGTGGCGTTTCGTGGATCTGCTTGTACAGGAGGGCCGCCGGGCTGTCCGCTCGGAACGGCGGCCGGCCCGTTAGCAACTCATAGACGGTGCAGCCG
>Ga0256839_1005162_pt1 | contig 12237 bp, 13 predicted proteins | sample 354166metaG_FD_185968 | JGI IMG/M metagenome (GOLD analysis project Ga0256839, IMG submission 185968) | Hydrothermal vent microbial communities from Mid Atlantic Ridge, Atlantic Ocean - 354-166 | ecosystem: Environmental > Aquatic > Marine > Hydrothermal vents | place: Atlantic Ocean: Mid...
CAAAGCCGCCTTCCCGGCGCGCCCGATTGTTTATAGTGTTCCGTCTGGCAATCTCGGCAATCTAACGGGTGGCCTCATTGCGCGTAAAATGGGGGCGCCGATTGACAAATTTGTCGTTGGCAATAATGCGAATTGCCCGTTTGTAGATTACTTGGAAAGCGGAGAATACACGCCGCGCCCATCCGTACCGACGCTATCCAATGCTATGGATATTGGCAGGCCTAACAATTTTCCGCGTATTCTTAGCCTTTTTAACGGGGATTATAACCGCATTACCGAAGTTTGCAGTGGCTATGCCTACACGGACGAACAGACCGAGCGTCATTTACGTCGCACCTATGCCCATGAGAAATATTTGATGTGTCCGCATACGACGGTTGGCCATATGGCTATGCAAGATTTTGCCGCAAAGTCCCATAAAGCGTACACAAAAATTACTGTCTCAACCGCGCATCCGGCTAAATTCCAAGACGAAGTTGAACTCATTGTCCGCGAAGACATTCCCCTGCCCGCCGCCCTACAAGCGTCTATAGATGGGCCGTCTCACAAGCATATTATGCCGCCGTCCTTGTTGGATCTGGATGCTTATATCCGGGAAACTGGCTCGTGCGGCTAACACAAGCCGAATTTGATGAAAAACGCACCCAAGGCACGCTACGCTTGGCGCTTATAGGCATGTCAAATATCGGTAAAAGTTACACCGCTCAGCGTCTCGTAAGGGCAGAAGGGTTTACGTGTTATGATGTGGATGCGGCAATACAGGCGGAAATGGGTAATCCCAATATGCAGGAAATGGCAAAATGGATGGGGCACCCTTACACGGACGGCTATGCCAAAAAGGCGGCAAAATACCTTGCCCTTGAAGCCGAGCTTTCCTTGAAAGCCAATACCCAAATTGGCAATCTGATATTAGATACGACGGGCAGTGTTGTTCATATCCCAGACACGGCCAAGCAAAAGCTGAAAGATAATTTCCTAATCGTCTACATCAAAGCCAGCCCTGCCGACATAGATATACTCACGCAGAGATATTTTAAATATCCCAAACCAACAATTTGGGGCGACAGTTTCCAGAAAATTTCCGGAAAATCCAACCGCGCATCACTCTTGACCTGTTATCCGCATTTATTAAAACACCGGGCAAAATTATACGAAAATATGGCAGATATTTCCGTGCAGGCCAGCGTCTTAACCAACCAGGATTTAAAAGATGCAGACATTCTACCTCTATTACAATCCTGTACAGATAAGGATTAACCCTAAACTACCAAAGCAGTAGCAAGTCCTGTCATTTTTTTGAGATTGCTTGAACCCACACTTGAACAGTTAGCCTGTTCAGCGTATGAAACAGATAAATTAGGAGTTCATTATGTTTGCAAGTCCGGTACAGTTAATTATTGTTGGCATTCTTGTGCTTGTGCTATTCGGCGGGCGCGGGAAAATTTCGGCTATTATGGGTGATGTCGCGAAAGGTATTACCAGCTTCAAAAAAGGCCTGAAAGACGACCCGGATGCTAAGGACGATGCCAAGGCGGAAGAAGCCATAGATATAACTCCGCCCAAAGATAAAAAATCTAAGGCCAAAGAATAATATACCCCCTGCACACCGCCAGAGGTAACACATCATGATCCCGCAGTTAGGTTTCGCAGAAATGCTAATTATCGCCGTCTTGGCGCTAGTCGTAGTTGGGCCCAAAGACCTGCCAAAAATGATGCGCACAGCCGGACGATTCATGGCCAAGGTCAAAGCCATGGGCAATGAGTTCAAGGACGCCTTCAACCAAATTGGTGCAGACGAAGAACTAGCCAATTTGCGCAAGGAAATCGACGAACTGAAATCCTTGGGGCAAATATCCAATCTATCGGACGAAACATTCGAAGAAGATATGCGCGCCCTTGATAATGAGTTGCGCGGCGTGGCAAATTCAGACGACGTCACTAATTTGGACGATGATATAAAAGCCTATGACGCCAAGAGAAAAGAAGTTCAGGACAAAAATTTGAAGACCAATGATGCAAAGGCAAATGATGACAACTGAGCCTAAAATCGAAACTAAACCTGAAAGAGAAGATAGCGACATAGAAGAGAGTAGCGCCCCCCTCTTGGAACACCTAAAAGAACTGCGTCAGCGTCTTATCAATGCAATCATTGCCGTCGTCATTGGCTTTACCGTCTGTATGTTTTTTGTACGCTATATTTTCGACATGCTCGTTAGGCCTTACCAAAAAGCTGTCGATAAAGTGAATATTGACCTGCTCGAAGCAGGTAAGCCCCTGATTGAGGGCAATATGATTTATACTCAGGTCTTAGAGAAGTTTTTCGTCAATCTAAAGCTAGCTATGTTCGGCGGTCTTGTCCTAGCTTTCCCAGTCATTGCTTATCAAGTTTACCGTTTTGTAGCACCAGGGCTGTATAAAAATGAACGCGGCGCATTTTTGCCATACCTGATATTGTCGCCCATATTGTTCATTGCCGGTGCCTCTATGGTGTTCTTCTATATTTTCCCATTCGTGTTGGAATTTGGCCTGCGCCAGCAACAAGACTTCTCCACCGGTGCCAGCGTGTCCCTACTCCCAAAGGTTAGCGAATATCTAAGCTTAGCCACAACACTGTTCTTGGCATTCGGCCTATCGTTCCAATTACCCGTCGTGTTGACATTACTTGGACGCATTGGAGTTGTGAGCGTGGCTGGCTTACGCAAAGGCCGCCGCTATGCGCTGGTGGGGATATTTCTATTCGCCGCCTTTGCCACTCCGCCAGATCCAATAACACAAATCGCCCTAGGTGGTGCCATCTACCTGCTCTACGAGATTTCAATCCTCAGTGTGAAATTAGGTGATAAAAAACGCAAAGAACGGGGTGAGGTTTAGAAAATTTAGCTGTCATCACCACCGAAAAACGCTGGCATATTATCGCCGAAACCGCTCTTCGTATTGGCTGGCAAATCGCCTCTTCTACCACGTTTTTGTTGCGGTTTATTGTTAGGTTTTTGATTTCGGGAAGATTGCTTTTGTGTCGCCGTCTTCTTCTGGTTCTTAGCTGGCTTATAGCGAGAATTATCCGTTTTCTCCTGGGGCTTACCTTGCTGTTTATCTTGGCTGGCAGGTTTAGCGGATTTAGCTTCCTTGCTTTTATGGCTTTTCTTTTCAGAATGGCTATCAGAACGCCCACGGCTGGTATTGCGTCCGCCGCGACTATTATATTTGCCGCCTTTACCCTTACCGCGTCCACCTGATTTTTTATATCGGCTAGACGTGGTCGCAAAGTCCTCAATACCCGGTATTTCGATTTCTTCTATTTCTTTAAAATTGATCAGTTTCAATATATTTTGGTAATTTTCCCGGTCGCTCGGCATGACAAACATGACCGCTTCACCTTTACGTCCCGCTCGTCCTGTGCGGCCAATCCGGTGCACATAATCCTCACTATTTCTCGGCACATCATAGTTAAATACATGGGAGACATCCGGAATATCCAGACCACGCGCCGCCACGTCGGAGGCAACTAAAAACTTTATCTCGCCGCTTTTAAAGCCCTCCAAAGTTTCCATGCGCTGGCTTTGGCGCAAATCGCCATGAATAGGCGCAGCATTATGACCATGCACCGTTAGGGACTTGGCAACAATATCTACATCAGTTTTGCGGTTACAAAATACAATACCACTTTTAACTTCATTATTATCAATGACATAGCGCAAAGCCGTACGCTTTTGCTTGCTGTCATTCCCTGGCATACGAACGATCATTTGCTTAACCGTTTTCGCGGTAATATTTTTGCGCGCGATTTTAACAACATGCGGTTGGTGCAAAAACTGATCCACAAGTCTTTGGATTTCCGGTGCCATAGTGGCGGAGAAAAACAGGACTTGGCGGGTAAAGGGCGTTTTTTTGAAGATTTCTTCAATATCCGGGATAAAGCCCATATCCAGCATACGATCCGCTTCGTCGACCACGAGCGCTTGCACACCGTTCAGCATAACTTTGCCGCGTCCAAAATGGTCGAGCAAACGTCCAGGCGTCGCAATCAGAACATCAACACCCCGGTTTAGAAGCACTTCCTGTTTGGCAAAGGAAACCCCGCCAATCAGCAGCGCCATGCTTATTTTTAAATATTTACTATAAAGCTCGACATTTTCCGCTACTTGCGCCGCCAATTCGCGGGTTGGGCAGACAATGAGACAGCGCGGCATACGTGCCCGTGCGCGGCCTTTGGCCAAGCTTTGGATAATCGGCAGGGTAAATGCCCCCGTCTTGCCCGTACCGGTTTGGGCGATACCCAAGACGTCTTTGCGTTCGAGCGCAGCCTTTATGGCACCGGCTTGTATCGGGGTGGGATGCGTATAGCCAACATCGTCCAAGGCTTTCAAAATTTCAGGCATAAGCCCGAGTTCTTTGAAAGTTACCTTTGGTGTGTCGTCTGTTTTCGTCTCGTCTTTAGGTGCTTTTTTCGTAGCTGTTTTCACTTTTGCAGTTTTTTTAGCTTTACGAGCGCCTGTTTTGGCTTTTTCCGCCTTCATTTCTTTTGTCAGTGTCTTACATTCCGGCTCATATTTCCTATATGGTTATCCCATACGCAGAGCCTATTCTTCGGGCATAACCCCGGTGATTCGGGATAACTACCCTCGGTTAAAATTCGCCGCACAATACCCAGCAAATTCTAAACGTCAAGCACGTTATAAGTGTGAGCGCAGAAGACTATAGCATCATAGTAACGGGTTTTTCGACCAAGCGCTTGAACACCGCCAACCACTGGGCCCCTATGGCACCGTCGACGACCCGGTGGTCGCATGTTACGGTCACGGTCATTACGGTAGCAATGGCAAGTTCGCCGTCCCGCACGATGGGGCGCGCTGCCCCTGCCCCGACCGACATTATCATACCTTGGGGCGGGTTGATGATAGAGCTAAAGGATTTAATCCCCATCATGCCAAGATTAGAGATCGAGAACGTGCCGCCTTGATATTCTTGTGGCTTTAATTTTCGATCGCGGGCGCGGGTGGCCAAGTCTTTCATTTCAGCGGAGATAATCGCCAGCCCTTTATTCTCGGCTTCGCGCACAATAGGCGTGATTAGCCCGCCGTCTATGGCAACAGCCACCGCCACATCTGCGTGGTGGTGATAGGCGATACCGTCCGGTGTGAAACTGGCATTAGCTTCGGGCACTTGCTTGAGCGCAATGGCACACGCCCGTATGAGCATATCATTGACGGAGATTTTCACGCCCTCAGGTGCTTGCGCATTCAATTCCTTGCGCATGGCCAGCAGAGCATCAATCTCGCAATCAATATTGAGCGGAAAATGGGGAATGTCCCGTGCGCTTTCGGTTAGGCGCTTGGCAATAATGCGGCGCATACCGTCCAGTGGCTCTAGCTCATAACTGCCGACAGGAATACCCAGTTTTTCAAGATAATCCGCACCCCCGCCGCGCAAGGGGCCCAGTTCGGTTGTTGTGGCTTCGGGTGTAGTCGCAGCGACAGGCGCAGTCATTGGCGCAATTTGGGCATTCTCAACATCCACTTTGATGATGCGACCATTGGGGCCAGAACCAGTAATAGTGGATAAATCCAAACCTTTGTCTTTAGCTATGCGTTTCGCGAGGGGCGAGGCTTTTATTCTCTCCCCAATATCCCGCTCATCCCGGCGCACGCCGGGATCCACCGCACGGCCTTCATCATGGCGCCCGTTCGACAACGGGGTGAACGGTGTAGAGGGTGTTTTTGTGGAATCGGTAACAGGCTCGGCAACCGCAACTGACGAACTCCCACCAACAACATACCCATCCATAACCGAAGCCTCCTCACCGTCCTCCAAAAGCACAGCAATGGGCGCGTTGACTTTCACACCCGTAGAGCCCTCAGTCACTAATATCTTGACCAAAACCCCCTCTTCCACGGCTTCGATCTCCATAGTGGCTTTGTCGGTCTCAATCTCGGCCAGTACATCGCCAGAGGAAACTTCGTCCCCCTCGGCCACCAGCCACTTAGTCAAATTCCCCTCTTCCATGGTCGGGGATAAAGCAGGCATCAGGATTTCAATTGGCATAACAAACCCCCTTAGCCGCCGCCACAACATCCTGCGCATTTGGTAAACTCAGGGCTTCTAAATTACCCGCATAGGGTAGCGGCACGTCTTTTTGGAATACCCTTGCTGGTGGGGCGTCTAAGTAATCGAAGGCTTGCTCCATGACGCGGGTGGCGATTTCTGCGCCTATGCCGGATTGGCCCCAGCCTTCTTCGGCGCAGACTATGCGGTTGGTTTTCTTGACGGACTTTATGATTGCGTCGCTATCTAGGGGGCGGATTGTGCGTAGGTCTATAACTTCGGCGGAGATACCCTCGTCCGCCAGAATATCGGCGGCCTCTAACGCCCGGCCTACCATTCTTGAGTGCGCGGTGATGGTGACATCGGAACCGACCCTACGCACCAGAGCCTTGCCGATTGGCACCAGATAATCGTCCATATCCGGTACGTCCATAATCTCGCCGTACATCATTTCGTGTTCTAAAAATACGACGGGATTCGGGTCGCGGATTGCGGATTTCAGCAAGCCTTTGGCGTCCGCCGCGTCATAAGGCGCAACGACTTTCAGGCCAGGTACATTGGCATACCAGCTGGAATAATCATGGGAATGCTGGGCGCCAACCCGGCTAGCCGCGCCGTTGGGGCCGCGAAACACGATAGGACAACGCATTTGCCCGCCGGACATATACAGGGTCTTGGCGGCAGAATTGATAATATGATCAATGGCTTGCATGGCAAAGTTCCAGGTCATAAACTCGACAATAGGCCTAAGCCCGCCCATAGCCGCACCAACCCCGATACCAGCAAAGCCGTGTTCGGTAATCGGTGTATCTATGACCCGTCCCTCGCCAAATTCTTGCAAAAGCTCGCGGGTGACTTTGTAGGCACCTTGATATTCCGCCACTTCCTCGCCCATGATAAACACTCGTTCGTCCCGGCGCATTTCCTCGGCCATAGCATCACGTAATGCATCGCGGATACTTGTCTCGACCATAGCGGTTCCGGCGGGCACTTCTATTTCAGTGGGTACGGATTGCACGGATGCGGTTGATTGCTCAGGTTCTGGTGTTGATGAGACAGATGAGACAGGTGCGGGTTTAGGTGTAGCGTCTGGTGTGGGCGCTTCGATTGGCGCAGAAAGCACATCTAGCCCCTCTCCGTCCTCAAGTAATTGCAAAATCACCGTGCCAACGGCGACATTTTGTGTGCCTTCGGCCACCAAAATCTTGCCAACAACCCCCTCATCAATGGCTTCGACTTCCATAGTCGCCTTATCGGTTTCGATCTCGGCTAACATATCACCAGACTTAACGCTATCACCCTCCTTAACCAACCATTTGGTCAAAGTCCCCTCTTCCATAGTCGGAGACAGAGCCGGCATTTGAATATCTATACTCATGTCCCCACCTCCAAAAGTACATCCGTATATAATTCACTCGGATCAGGTTCGGGGGAGGTTTTGGCAAATTCTACGGCTTCGGCGACTATGGCTTTTATGTCTTTGTCTATAGCCTTAAGCGCATCCAAATCCGCCCACTTTTCTTTGAGCAATCTATTCTTGACCATATCAATCGGGTCGTGCTCTTCGCGTATCTCAGAGACTTCTTCGCGGGTGCGGTATTTGGCCGGGTCGGACATGGAATGACCCCGGTAACGATAGGTCATCATCTCCAATATCATCGGCCCCTTGCCAGAGCGAGCATGGGCGGCGGCTTTCTTGGTGGCGTCGCGCACAGCCAGAACGTCCATGCCGTCCACCTGCACGCCCTCAACGCCGAAACTCAGCCCGCGCTTATACAAGTCTTTTTGGGCTGTGGAGCGCGAAATACTGGTGCCCATGGCATATTGGTTATTTTCTATAATAAACAATGTCGGTAGCTTCCAAAGCTGCGCCATGTTGAGTGCTTCGTAAACCTGACCTTGATTAGCCGCGCCGTCTCCGAAAAATACGGTGCTGATTTTGCCGTTATTCAGATATTTATTGGCCAAGCCAAGCCCTGCCCCGATGGGCACTTGCGCCCCGACAATACCGTGGCCGCCGTAGAAATTTTTCTCGACGCTGAACATATGCATCGACCCGCCCTTACCCTTGGAATAGCCGCCAGAGCGTCCGGTAAGTTCTGCCATAACCCCGCTCGCACTCATACCCAAGGCCAGCATATGGCCATGATCCCGGTACGAGGTGATCATCTGGTCACCCTCTTTGATAGCAGCATTAACCCCCGTCACCACGGCTTCCTGGCCTATATAAAGATGACAGAAACCTGCGATTAAACCCATGCCGTAAAGTTGCCCAGCCTTTTCTTCGAAACGGCGGATGAGGAGCATTTCACGATATAAATGCAGGAGTTCTTTCTTGTTAGTTTGTGGTTTTGGGGGCTTTTGAGATTTTGCGGCCATATCTTCCAAACCTTTATAGTTTACATACGAATTACATGAGATTGCCCAATCGGCAACACATATATATAATCACTAGTTCAAGGGGTTTCGTCAAGCCAAATAACAATATCATTCGCACCCGAAACATTTAGTGTGCGGCGAGCTTCTTCGTCCAACCGGTCTAAATCTAGATTAGAGGCTCGCAATTGCGAAGCCCGTAATTCCAGAGCCTCGCGCTTGGCCTTTAAACGGGCAATTTCTGCCTTAAGATTTTCACTCTGTTCAGAATAATCAGCCCACCGCAAAACCCCAAGACTGCCGCCTAAAGTATGATACCCCAAATAACCATAGGAAACCAAAAGCACCATAAACGGCCAGGACAATTTGATTCTTTTGAGCATATTCGACATAGTGGCCAACTAACGGATTATGGTTAGCGGGGGGTTAAAAATAAGAGTAACAGTTCTCATTTACTCAAGAACACCGATCCCTTTTGCCAAGATAAAATACCGAATATTGGCGTTCTCGGCATTTTCCTCATAAGCCCCGAAGGTAATATAGAGCGATATTCTGGTCTCTCCGTCCTCATAGAGAACCAGAATCGGATTTAGCTCTATTGTATTGTCACTATCATTAACCGATTGCGTCCTGAGCCATTTCCAAATGTCAAAATCTTTAATCACTATATTATTTTTATTGAACAGCTTAACCCCATCATTTGTCGTGACTATTTTATAATCCCCCATTTGGTATTCTGTGCTCCGGCGCGACCTTTTGCGGTAAATATAGTGAGGCTGCTGCGGCGATATATAGTCATAGCCTTTCACAGCTATAGGATGACGCACAACATTGTATTCATACCGATTGGCTCGGAAAACTGCGGACGAGTTTTTGACGCCTTTTAAGCCAAATCGTTTTGTGACCTCGGTATTGTCCCAATAATTCCCTTTCACTATTTCCGTTCTTATTTCGGCCTTTTCATCATCTGGTATAAATTTGATTACTGGCTTCAGCTTTTTATTGCGTATCAAATATTGCAAGGCGCCATTAGCTCTTAATGCTTGGCTCGCGTCCGCAATGTTTAACTCTGAAACCGGCTTCAAAAGCCCCGCTTCATCGAGCATTTCATTTGCAACCAGCGCAGATTTAAGCCGAGCCGTTTGACTATAGGTGGATACGCCATCCGCACCCCACGGCCCTATGGAAGCAAAGGCCAGTAACAGCGCCGCAAAACCTGGTATGATACGAATGTCGCGTTTAGCTTCGCTGCGAAATACAAACCAAGTCGCAATACCCAGCGCCCAGACGGCAGCCAATACCAGTAAATAGCGCTCAACCGTCCAACCATATTGCCCGATACGCACAAACACGGCATAGGCTAGCAATAAGGCCGCAGGTATAGACAGCGGGAACCAGAGCTTGGTGTACCAGCGTGCAAGGCGTTTTTTCTGGATAAAGGGTGGGTCGAGGATAAGCCAAGTTAGCGCACCGATGATAAGGAATGGCGTCACCAATTTAGCGATTTCACCATTCGGCACGGATTGTGTCAGTACTATTTTGATGCCGTAAGCCAGCAATATAGTCGCATATATCAAGGTCAAAGGCGCCAAAATCCATGTGCCTAAAAATCCGACTGCCTTGGAAATAAACCCCGGATTGCGTAGGCTGTCCCCATCGTCTTCGTCGTCGTGGCGCGGCAACATGGACAACCACGCCATGGGAGCAAGAAAGCCCAACCCAATCGGCAACATCCAATCTTCGACAAGGTCGCGCATATCAATACCGAACAATGAGCGAAGCGCCCCGGTAATTGCAAATATACCCAAGGCATATATGATTGAGCCCGCCACCGTGAACAAAACCGCCGTCCATAATTTATGGGTAAAATCCCAAACGGCAATATCATCCCGCCCCTTACGCAAAAACGGTGCGTTGCCCAAAAACAATATACTGGCACCTATGGCAGCAGGGGTAATAAATGCCATCTGCCTGAAAAAATACCCCAATAACAAACACAAAGAAATCACGACGGCCTTAAGAACAATCGGCACCGATTTTCCCCGGCCCTCCCCGTACAAGGTTAAAATCACAGAAACATAGGCCGCTAATATAATACCACCAATAAGCCGCATCATCATTTCATTGGATAATCCGCCAAAATTGTTTTCTATCAACAAAACCACGGTGAATGCCGCAACCAATAACACCGCCAAAGAAAAGCGACGAAACACCTCTTGGGCATCGGGAATAACACCCTCAAACCATTTTGTTAATTTGCTCATGACCTCTCCAAGTATGATTTTGGCGATTCGTTTTATCATTTTAGACTATTATACTATCCATATGATGGACATTTGTGGCGACAAGAGGGCAATATAATTTGTCTTTGGGGTAAAACTGCGCCTATAATGATTCTAAACCATATATCAGGAGGATTTCATGAAATTTTTAAAAACATCACTTATTATTACCGCTATGTCAGCGGCGAGCGCTATTCCAGCCTTTGCCCATGCAGGCTCACACGAGGCCTCTTTCTTGGCCACCGCTTTACATTGGCTCGCTAGCCCGACACATGCAGCTTTGGCTGTTATTGGCAGCGTGGCTATTATTGCCCTTATCATCAGATTTAAACGCACATAGGATTAGACATGTTACATACACTTATTTCAAAATTTGACGACAAAATCGACCTGGCTTCTGCCCATTGTGATATTCCCTGCGGTATTTATGATCCCCAGCCCGCACTCTACCACGCCCTATCGGTTGTGCGCCAAATGGACATTTTGCTGGCCATTGATACCAAAGACATGAATGTGACAACGGCCATGCAGATTGCCCGCAACACGGCAGAAAAAGAAAAGCAAGCCGAAAAGGTAAAAGCCGAAATCCGCATCATTTGGGGCGATTTTATCAAAGGCGATATTCTCAAAGAACAAGCCAGCGAGCTTGCCCACAATATCATGATGAAAGCTAGTAAGTGCAAACAAGACCTACACCGCGAAGACGGATTAGCTCTCGTTGAGCTGGTCAATGAATTTGCAGAAATGTTCTGGAAAATGAAAGACGTAAAAACCAAGCGTGTCACGGCACCATATGCGCCAGGACTAGAAGTGGTTTATCCGGACTTATAAAATGTTCCGAATCGTCAAAGTGAGCGGGGACAGTATGTCGCCTACACTTGACGACGGAGACTATATACTCACGATCAAACCCCGGTCCGTGCGACCGGGGTTTATTTGTGTGGTTAATCATTCCGATTTGGGGCGGATAGTTAAGCGCTTGGAACGGATTGAGGGCGAACGCTATTATTTTGCAGGCGACAACCCCAGTTCAACACCGAGCGCAGTCATCGGCCCGATAAAGAAAGAACGTATTATCGGGCGAATGATTTTTCATATAGCTACGCCTCAATGAATGGAGGTAGAATAACCTATTTTTGTGGTTCCTTGCGGTTAACCCCTAGCAATAGCAAGATTGGCGCCGCTACAAAAACCGATGAATATGTACCAACACACACACCCCAAATCATAGCAAATGCAAAACCGTTTAGCCCAGGCCCACCCCAAACATATAGCGCTACCAAAGCCAGCATTGTGGTGAATGAGGTCATGATTGTCCGTGACAATGTATCATTGATCGACAGATTTAAAACGTCCTCCAAAGGCTTCTTCTTAAACTTGCGTAAATTTTCACGGATACGATCATAGACAATCACCGTATCATTGAGGGAATAACCAACAATGGTCAAAATCGCCGCCACAATCGACAGGTTAAACTCAAGTGCTGTAAAAGAAAACACGCCTATGGTCAGAATAACATCATGGGTCAAGGCCACTA
>Ga0256839_1005163_pt1 | contig 12233 bp, 13 predicted proteins | sample 354166metaG_FD_185968 | JGI IMG/M metagenome (GOLD analysis project Ga0256839, IMG submission 185968) | Hydrothermal vent microbial communities from Mid Atlantic Ridge, Atlantic Ocean - 354-166 | ecosystem: Environmental > Aquatic > Marine > Hydrothermal vents | place: Atlantic Ocean: Mid...
CCAATGTTCCGGCGTTCCCGCCCCGCTTTTCCCCATAAAGCCGACCGCATGGCTGTCATCCACCATGACAAGGGCGTCATATTTATCGGCAAGATCACAAATGGCCGGCAGATTGGCCAGAATACCATCCATGGAGAAAACCCCGTCAGTGGCAATCATGCGAAATCTGCAATCCTGCGCCTCCTGCAGGCATTTTTCGAGCGCGGCCATATCATTATTGGCATAACGCAGCCGCCTGGGCTTGGACAGACGCACCCCGTCAATAATACTGGCATGATTTAAGGCATCGGAGATAATGGCATCTTCCGGCCCCAGCAGCGTTTCAAAAAGACCTGCATTGGCGTCAAAACAACTGGGGTAGAGGATCACATCTTCCTGTTTCAGAAAATCCGCAAGACGGCGTTCCAGTTTTTTGTGAATATCCTGAGTGCCGCAAATAAAGCGCACCGATGACATGCCATAGCCATAGTGATCAAGGGCGGCTTTGGCGGTATCAATCAGGGTTTGATCATTGGACAGGCCCAGATAATTATTGGCGCAGAAATTTATATAAGGCTTGTTCCCGCCGCTATCAACGGTCACCTCAGATTGCTGGGGGCTGGTGATGACCCGCTCGGCCTTATAAAGCCCTTGATCTTTCAGACCCTGAAGCTGCTTTTGTAAAAATTCCGTATATCTATGGCCCATGATCTCTTGTCTTTCAAATCTGCTTTTATATAAATCCACTATATTAAATGCATAGTTTAATATAGTGGTCAAATTAAAAATATTTTATTATCTTGGATATTACCATGTTGACGATTATGGCGTTAGCACAATCATTAAGGCCCGCGCGGGCTTTTTTCCTGTATTTTCAATATAGTGGGGGACATCGGCCTCATATCGGGCGGTATCCCCGGGACGCAATTTAATATCATCTTTGCCATTGCGCACGGATAATGTGCCGTCCAGCAGGGTCAAATGTTCCATGGTACCCTCCGCATGGCCGTTTGATTCGAGTAGTCCGCCTGCCTCCATAACCATATTATACCATTCGGTTTTGGCCACAAGATCAATGGGGCCAAGAATTTTAAGGGCGCATTTGCCATCGGCGCTCTGGATTTCCGGGGTTTGATGGGCCTTGACATGGGTAATTTTTGAGGGCTGCGCGGCAGAAGCAGACTCATTGTTGAGCAAATCTGAAATGTCAATTTCCAGAGACTGGGTCAGGGCCCAGAGAATGGCCAGCGTGGGATTGGTGCGGCCCCGCTCAATCTGGGACAGCATGGATTTGGATACGCTCGACATTTGGGCCAGCTGCGCCAAAGTCAGTTTTTTTTCTGACCGCAGCTGCTTGATTTTCCGGCCAATATCCGGGGGCGAATTGCGGGGCATATCATACTGTTCCATTTAATGTATTATTTCCATTATAATGGACTTAAGGCGAAAAAGATAATGGAAAATTGACTTTAGGGGGAGATTGCCTAATATAATTTCAAGAAATAGCAAGAAGATTAGGCAGGGTTATGGAACAGGGATATTTTTAATGACGAAAAGCCGTAAAATTGGCATGGTTGTGGGTCTGCTGTTTCTGGGAATTTCCCTGTTTGTCCCGCCGCCGGAAGGCATGAGTGATCTGGCATGGCGCACATCGGGGATTGCCCTGCTGCTCGCCGCATGGTGGGCGACAGAGGTCTTGCCCATTCCGATCACATCCCTGTTGCCTTTGTTGTTATTTCCGGCCCTTGGGGTCATGACCATGGCAGAATCCGCCGTCCCTTATGCCCGCCCGACCATATTTTTATTGCTGGGGGGGTTTATCATTGCCACGGCACTGGCGCGGTGGAATCTGCACCGGCGTCTGGCCCTGAATATTCTGGTACGGGTCGGGGATAATCCCTCGGCGATCATTGGCGGTTTCATGGTGGCCACGGCCATTCTGTCCATGTGGATCAGCAATACGGCCAGTACGATCATGATGATCCCTATTGCGCTGTCTCTGGCCAGTGAAATGGTGAAAGACCAGAGCAAAAAGCATCAGGGGTTTATCCTGTGCCTTGTTCTGGGCATTGCCTATTCCGCCAGCATCGGCGGCCTTGGCACGCCCATTGGCACACCGCCAAATCTTTTTGTGGTTGGCTTCATGCGCGAAACCTATGATATTGAGATCAGCTTCCTCACCTGGATGATGTTTGGTATTCCGACGGTGGTGGTCATGGTGCCGATCGCCTGGTTTGTCCTGACCAGATGGGCCTATCCGTTTAACCTGTCCGATGCGCCCATTGCCCAAAGCCTTCTTCATGAGGAATTGGACAGCATGGGGCCGATGTCCACGCCTGAAAAGCGGGTGGCCATGGTGTTTCTTGGTGTGGCGGGCTGCTGGATTTTTCGGGTGCCGGTTCAGGAAAATTTGCAAATTATGTTATGGCTCAATGATGCCATGATCGCTATCGGCGGGGCGACAATATTATTTATGATTCCCTCAGGCTGCAAAACTGAAAAAGCCACCGCCCTGCTGGATTGGGAAAGCGCCAATAAAATTCCCTGGGGCGTCTTGCTTTTGTTTGGCGGGGGCCTAAGTCTGGCGGCGGGGGTTAAGGTCTCCGGCCTTGCTCTTTGGCTGGGTACGGCCTTGTCGGCACTGGGCAGCATGCCGCTTATTCTGATGGTTCTTTGTTTGGTGGCTCTGGTGATTTTCATGACGGAATTGACCAGCAATACGGCAACGGTGGCGACATTATTGCCGGTGCTTGGGGCCTTGTCCGCCACCACAGGTATAGATCCGATGATGTTGTTTGCGCCGGTTGCCCTGGCGGCCAGCTGCGCCTTTATGTTGCCGGTGGCAACCGCGCCCAATGCGGTGGTCTATTCCAGCGGAAAAGTCACCATACCCCAAATGGCCAATGCCGGTTTTCGCCTGAATCTGGTGGCGATCATTGCCGTGACCTCCTTGTCCTATGGTTTGGTGCCGATTATCTTTGGCTAAGCTTCTGATAAGTTTTTTGTGGACTTTTTTTCGAATCGGCCCATATATGTCAGTATGACGATGAAGATGAAAAATACCTCATACCCCTCTGGACGCGCGTTTCGCAAGATGCATGGGTTGGGCAATGATTTTGTGATATTTGACGCACGGGCGGAGCCGCTTGATCTGACGGCGGATCAGGCGCGCCATATTGCGGGCCGGAGGCTTGGCATTGGCTGCGATCAGGTCATCACCATATTGCCCAGCGCCAAGGCCGATGCCTTCATGCGGATACAGAATGCGGACGGCAGCGAAGTGAATGCCTGCGGCAATGCCGCGCGCTGCGTCGGGAATATTCTTTTGACCGAAGGCGATGGGAAGAAGGTGACGATTGAAACGCTTGCGGGCCTATTGACGGTCGTGCGGGACGGGGGTTTGATCATGGTTGATATGGGCAAGCCAAAGCGGTCGTGGCATGAAATTCCACTCTCTAAAATCATGGCTCAAAATATAAATACGGACAATCTGGATTTGACGGTGGGGCCGTTGAGTAACCCTGCGGCGGTCAATATGGGTAATCCCCATGTGGTATTTTTTGTGGATGATGTTGAGGCCATCGCGTTACATGAACTTGGCCCGCAAATTGAAAATCACGCATTATTTCCCGAGCGCGTGAATGTGAGCATCGTCGAAGATCGCGGAGAGGGCCATTTGCGCCACCGGGTCTGGGAGCGCGGCGCGGGCATCACAGCGGCTTGTGGTTCTGCGGCCTGCGCCGTAATCGTTGCGGCATCGATACGAAATATTGTGAGCCGTCAGGCCACCATTGAAATGGACGGCGGCCTGCTTCACATGACATGGGATAATAATGACCATGTGCAAATGTCTGGCGGCGCGACCTATGTTTATGACGGCTTTATTGACCTGACTGATTTGGGCCAAATGTCATGACATCCGGCTTTGACAATAGGGCAGAAGTGGTTACATTTGGCTGCCGGCTCAATACATATGAATCCGAGGTTATGAAAAAACATGCGGCAGAAGCGGGCCTTGAAAATACCGTTATTTTTAACACCTGCGCCGTGACCGCAGAGGCGACACGCCAAGCGCGCCAGGCCATTCGCCGCGCGCGCAAAGAAAGCCCGGATGTCAAAATAATCGTGACGGGCTGCGCGGCCCAGGTCAATCCCGATGAATTTATCGCCATGGCCGAGGTCGATCAGGTCATGGGCAATGAAGAAAAACTTCATGCCGAAAATTATAAGAATTTTGGCCCTGATTTTGGATTAGAGAAGTCGGAGAAACCGCTGATCAATGATATCATGGCCGTGCGCGAAACGGCCAATCATCTGATTGAGGGTTACGCCGAACGCACCCGTGCCTTTGTTCAAGTTCAGAATGGCTGCGATCATCGTTGCAGCTTTTGCATCATTCCTTACGGCCGGGGCAACAGCCGGTCCGTGCCGGCGGGAGATGTTATTGCGCAAGTGAAACGATTAGTTGATAATGGCTATAACGAGGTGATTATCACCGGCGTTGACATTACCTCTTATGGTCCGGACCTTCCCGGAAACCCTAGCCTTGGAACGCTTTGCCAGAAGATATTGAAACTCGTTCCGGATTTGAAACGATTACGTTTAAGCTCGATAGATTCCATTGAGGCCGATGAGGCATTATTTCAAGTCATTACGCAGGAAGAACGAATGATGCCCCATTTACATCTCAGTCTTCAGTCCGGCGATGACATGATATTGAAGCGTATGAAACGCCGCCATTCACGGCAGGACAGCATTGATTTTTTCAACCGCGTGCGGGCCGCCCGCCCCGATGTGGTGTTTGGCGCGGATATCATCGCGGGCTTTCCCACGGAAACGGAAGAGATGTTTCAAAACAGCCTGAGGCTGGTGACGGAATGTGATCTCACATATCTTCATGTTTTCCCCTATAGTGTCCGCGAAGGCACCCCGGCGGCCAGAATGCCGCAGGTGGACAAGCAGATTCGCAAAGAGCGCGCCGCCCGTTTAAGGGCTCTCGGCGATCAACAGTTTGATCGTTATATGACCTCACAAATTGGTAAAAGCCTGTCCATTCTTGTGGAAAAACATCTGACAGAAGATAAGTCGGTCATCGGCCATACGGAATATTTTGCGCCCGCGAAAATAATGGCCCTTTATTCTCTGGATAATTTAAAGCCGGGATATATTGCCAAGGCCCGGGTAACAGGTTATGAAAACGGCATTCTTATCACGGAACTTGACCCTTAATGACGGAAGATATGGCAAATAAGAAAAAAGGCTGGTTTAGCCGCCTGAAAGACGGATTAAAACGCAGCAGCACGGCCCTTAGCAGCGGCATTGGGGATATTTTCGTTAAAAGAAAACTGGATGCGGCCACCATAGAGGAGCTGGAAGATCTTTTGATCATGTCCGACCTTGGGGCGGCTGTCAGCCGGTCTGTATGCGAGACCTTATCAAAAAATCGTTTTGACAAGGAAATCGCGCCTGACGAAGTGCAGGCGGCCCTGGCCCGCGAGATTGCAGAGATTCTGCGGCCTGCGGCAATCCCCCTGACGATTGATGCGGGCCATAAGCCTTATATTATTTTGATGGTCGGCGTGAATGGCTCAGGCAAAACCACCACTATCGGCAAATTGGCCAAAAAATTCCAGAATGAAGGAAAGTCAGTGATGCTTGGCGCGGGGGATACATTCCGCGCGGCGGCCATTGAGCAATTGCAGGTCTGGGGCGAACGAAACAATGTGCCGGTTGTCTCTGGCAAGGTTGGGTCAGACGCGGCGGGCCTTGCCTATGATGCCATACAGCGGGCGCGGGCGGAAAATTGTGATGTCCTGATGATTGACACCGCTGGCAGGCTGCAAAATAAAAGCCACCTCATGGCGGAACTTTCCAAGATCATTCGGGTGATTAAAAAACAGGATGAGGCGGCGCCTCATGCGACCTTGCTCGTTCTGGACGCCACAACGGGACAGAATGCGGTACAACAGGCAAAGGTTTTTCAGGAGGCCGCCGATGTATCAGGCCTGATCATGACCAAGCTTGACGGCACGGCCCGGGGCGGTGTTCTTGTGTCTATTGCCGAAAAATTCGACCTGCCGATTCATGCTATCGGGGTCGGCGAATCCATAGATGATCTGCAATCTTTTGATGCGGATGATTTCTCAAAAATGTTAGTAGGTCTAGAAACATGAGTGACAGTAAAAAACAACTTTTAAAGATTTTCATCGAAGTATTCCCGCTCGTGATGTTTCTTTATACTTATGATGCCAAAAATTGGGAAAGTGTTTATCTTGCAACAGCGGTATTCATGGGGGCAATGCTGATCTCCATGGTCGCGTCGAAGCTGGTCTTTAAAAAAATTGGCCTGATATTATGGATTTCCGGCTTCTTTGTCGGGGTTCTGGGGGGCCTGACCTTATATTTTCGTGATCCGATGTTTATCAAAATGAAGCCCACGATTTTCAATGGCCTTTTGGCAATCACTCTGCTCGGGGGAGTATATTACAAGAAATATTTCCTGAAGAATGTATTCGAAGCTGGCTTTCCCCCGATGCCTGATGAAATATGGAAGAAGCTTTCCTTCCGATTCGGTCTGTTTTATGTTTTCAATGCGGGGCTGAATGAGGTTATCCACCGGAATTTTTCTTTTGAAACATGGCTTGAAACCAAAATCTGGATCGGGGTGCCTTTGGGTATTCTTTTTATGATGGCGCAAATGCCCATGCTGATGAAATATATGGAAGTTGACGAAAAGCCGTGAGAATTAAACTCTGATATCGATGATTTGACCGGGGCGGGTATCGACGGGTTTGCTGCTGCCGAGACTTTCGCGAAGATTAAGATTCACCCCTTGATTTTGAGCCCCGATATTACCTACAGAGCTATCATCCACAGAAAATTCAGATTTTAATTTTTCGATATTGTCAGCTTTCAGACGGTCCTGAAGCTTTTTAAGGGCATCCCGATTGGCGTCTATCCTGTTCTGGCGATCGGAATCCTGCGCGGCCTTGCTGCTTTGTTCAGCGTTATTATCTTTAAGCTGGCGATCTTGCAGGGCTTGTTGCTGCTGACGTTGATTGGGGTCAATCAATCCGTTCAGGGAAGCCAGCAATTGTGAGTTTGAGGTAATATTCATTGTAAGCCCGAGTTTAATTTACAATATTTAATGTATCACTAATATAGCAGCTATGCCCGGTCTTTCTGAGGGGAAATGGTCACTTTTCTGTGACCATGGTCTGTGACTATGGAGACAGCGGCTATTTTACGCCTATTTTAACAGAATTTCCAGTTGTTTTTTTATCTGTGGTTTTAAGGCGTCCGGGGCGAATTTTTCGGCCTGTTCCAAGGACTTAATGGCGTCCGATTTTTGGCCCAGCATCATATAGGCCTTGGCCAGCCGGAACCAGCCTTCTGTATTTTCAGGATTCTCATCCATTTTCCGGGCTAAACGCGCGACCATACTTTTGATCAGGGCTTCTTGCTCTTCTGCCGACATTTCAGCTATGGCTTTGCGATCGTCTTCGCTTAAAGGAGGGGCAACCGCCGTTGAATTTGTAACAGCGATACCCAGATCATTCTGTGCCTTGTCGATCCAGCGCTGTACAGACCTGCGCCATGGGGCATCGGCCGGGCTGGCGGCCATCAACGCCTGCCAATTTACCAAGGCCTGATCCACATTACCGGCCTGATATTCGGCCAAAGCCAGATAATGACGAACGCCGGGGTTGTCGGCTTGTATTTTTTGGGCGCGATCAAGGGCAAGAAGCGCTGCCGGACTGACCCGGCCATCGCTTAACATAATAAGACTTTCACTAAACATTAAGGCGGCGTCAATATTGTCGCTGTCCAGTTCAAACCAACGCTGGAAGGCCTCTGCCGCTTTGACCCTGTTCTGAAGGTCTGTCTGATATTGGCCGAGGGCGCGCCAGGCATAGATATTTCCGGGGACATCATCGGGGTTTTCGACCAAATAGGTCTGTATTTTGGCGACTTCCGCGAGCATCTCGGGGGTCGCGCTGTTATCTTTTATCCTTTGCGCCGTGGAATGGGCCTGATCTTTAAGGGCAAAATCCGGCATGCCGGGCATGCCGATATTCAAGTAAAATGCCGTAGAGCCTAAAAGAACAAGGGTTATGATTACCGTAAGAAGCTTTAATGATGTTTCATTGTTTTTTGGTTCAATGGTATTTTTTTCCGAAGAAATTCTTAACAGTCGGCGTTCGATTTCAAGCCGCGCGGCGGCAACTTCTGCGGGGCTTAAGACGCCATTGTCGAGATCGGATTGAAGCTCTGATAGCTGGGCTTTATATACAGCAATATTTTTAACATTATTTTTTGAGCTGCTTCCCGGGATATTTTCTGAAGCCGTAAGATCACTTTGGTATCGGTATAACGGCACCAGCATCAGGGCAAGCGCAAGGAGAAATATAAGAGATAAGGCCAGCCAGATCATCATTGGTTATCCCCTTTTATGATCTTTTCAAGATGTTTTTCTTCTGCGGCTGTCAAGGGCCGGGCAATATCCTGCTCCGGCTTTCGCCGGATGGTGCGAAAAATCAAAAACCCCCCGACGAGTAAGAGGGCGATTGGCCCGAGCCAAAGAATAACCGTGGCAGAATTAAAAGGCGGTTTCAGAAGCACCCAGTCGCCGTAACGGGTGGTCATAAATTTAAAAATTTCCGGGTCCGTTTTTCCGGCGCTGATTTGCTCCCTGACAATAGCCCTGAGATCCTGAGCTAATTCTGCGTCGGATTCAACGATGGATTGATTTTGGCAAACAAGGCAGCGTAACTGTTTCATAAGATGCTGCGCTCTGGCTTCCTGCTCGGGGTCTTGAAGCCGGTCTTTATCAACACCAATGGCACCGGCGTTTAAGACAAGCGTCATAAAAAGGATAGGGATTAACAGAAATTTCATGACGTGCCTTCCTGCTGTAAATTCCTGATTATGGGCAGAATACGATCCTCAACCTGTATCTGATGGATGGGGCCAATATGTTGATAGCGGATGATGCCATTCTTGATGATGAATGTTTCCGGCGTGCCGGTAACGCCCCAGTCAATGGCGACACGCCCCTTAAGATCTGTGCCGATTTTATCATAGGGATTGCCAAGGCTTTTGAGAAAGCTAAGGCTGTTTTTGGGGCGGTCTTTATAGGCAATACCATGTAATTTCACGCCGTCAAGCTTGCTCAAAAGCTCAAGGGCCGGATGTTCAACCCGGCAAGGCCCGCACCATGAGGCAAAAAAATTGACGATGACGATATTTTCAGGATCAAGCAGGTCTTCGGTGCTAAGCCCAATGCCGTCCCCCTGCAGCGGCGGCAGGGAAAAATCCGGCACAGGTTTATCGATCAGGGCCGAAGGAATCTCGCTCGGTTTCAGGCTTAAACCGATCATAAAGGCGATGAGAATACCCGCGAAAACAAACAACGGAAGAAATCTTTTAAGGGGCATGTTTCACCTTTCTGGACGCTTTTTGTCTTTGCGGCGTGCCAATGCGGTAGCGGCGATCGCTTAAAGAGATCAATCCCCCCAGCACCACAATGGTGGTGCCAATCCAGAACCAGACCTGCATAGGCTTATAATAGGCCCGAATGCCCCAGCGCCCCTGGCCCTGTGATTCCCCGATAACGACGAACAGATCGCCCGCCATCGTGGTTTTTACGTCGCCTTCGGTTGTGGTGATCGGGGATGAGACATAGGTTCTGGTCTCAGGATAGGCCATGAAGCTTTTCCCGTTTTCTTCTGCGTTCTTTGGCGAAACAGAAATGATGCCGCGCACAGCCGTGTAATTGGGGCCGGCGACGGGTATGACATCTTTTAAGGTCAGGCGATAATCGCCAATGGTCATATCTTCCCCTAGCCCCATGACTTTCTGGGCTTCTATTGTCCAGGCAGATGTTCCGACGATGCCCAGAAGGCCAACGGCAAAACCAAAATGGCCAAGGGTCATTCCCCAGCTTGATCGCGGTTGACGCCTTAGGCGGCTCATACTGTCCTTGAAGGGGACTTGAAATAATTTAATTCTATTGGACAGTTCCTGCAATGAAGACAGCAGCAGCCAAACGCCGATGCCAATCCAGACCGCCGGCATAATCGCCCCGCCATATGTGGCATAAAAAGTCATCAGGCCGGCCAGCAGGGCGATTCCTGTAACCGCCATCAGGCGTTGATTAATGCCTTTAATGTCGGCCCGTTTCCACTTTAAATGCGGCCCGTAAACCATGGTAACCACCAGAGGAATCATCAGCAAACTAAAAACCAGATTAAAGAACGGGGCGCCTACAGAGGATTTCACCCCGAAAAAAGCATCACTGAGCAGGGGATGCATGGTGCCATAAAGCACCACAGCCGTCGCCACCGACAGAAACAGATTATTGATCATCAGGCCGCTTTCCCGGCTTATGGGGGCAAACAGGCCGCCGGCCTGCAGCTTGTCAGAACGTATGGCAAATAATAACAGGCTGCCGCCAATAACAAGCGCCAGAAACACCAGAATATATAATCCGCGCTCAGGATCTGTGGCAAAGGCATGGACAGAGGTGATGATCCCCGACCGGACAATGAAGGTGCCGAGCAGGCTGAAGGAAAAGGCAATGATCGCGAGTAATATGGTCCAGCTTTTCAAGGTATCGCGTTTCTCGACCACAATGGCGGAATGCAGCAGGGCCGTCGCCACAAGCCACGGCATGAAGGACGCATTCTCCACCGGATCCCACGCCCACCAGCCGCCCCAGCCCAGCTCGTAATAGGCCCACCATGACCCAAGAACGATGCCAATGGTCAAAAACACCCAAGCCAGCAATGTCCATGGCCGAACCCATCTGGCCCATGCCGGATCAACGCGCCCTTCGATCAGGGCGGCAATGGCAAAGGAAAAAACCACTGACAGGCCCACATAGCCCAGATATAAAAACGGCGGATGGAAAACAAGCCCCGGATCCTGAAGCAACGGGTTCAGGCCATTGCCTTCGAACGGCACATCAGCCAGACGGTCAAAGGGGTTGGAGGTGAGCAGCATGAACAGGTAAAAACCGATGCCAACCATGGCCTGCACGGATAAGACCCGCGCCCGCAGGCTTTTGGGCAGGCCCCGGCCAAAATAGGCAACCATCGCCCCGAATAACGCCAGAAACATCACCCAGAATAATAATGAGCCTTCATGATTACCCCATACGCCGGAAATTTTATAGAGCAGCGGCTTCAGAGAATGGCTGTTGCGGGCAATCACAGCCACAGAGAAATCGGAAATCAGATAGGAATAGGTCAGGGCCAGAAAAGCCAAAAGGGAAAAGAAAAACTGGCCGTAAGCGGCGGGCTGGCCCAGCATCATCATGCGCGCGCTCCCTTGTGCCGCACCGATCATGGGAAAAATGGCCTGGATCACCGCAAGCCCCAACGCAAGCACAAGAAAATAATGACCTAATTCTGCGATCATAAGGCGTCATCTTTCTGCTGTGTTTCGGCGGTTCTACGCTGCCATTCGCCGCGCTTTTTCAGGCTGTCGACCACTTCTTTGGGCATATAGGTTTCATCATGTTTGGCCAGGACTTCGGAAGCGACAAAAACGCCGTCTTCATTCATGGCACCTTCGGCGACAATGCCCTGCCCCTCGCGGAATAAATCCGGCAGCAATCCTTCGTAGGTTACCGCAACAGATTCATTGCCGTCCGTGACGACAAAGTGATTGATGAGAATTCCGGCATTTTCCCGGCTTGCGAAGCTATCCTCTTCCACCAAACCACCAAGGCGGAAATTTTGCCCCGGCCCGATGTTTCTTTCGACAATTTCCGTGGGATCATAAAATAATCGAATGCTGTCTTCCAGCGCGCTCAGAACAAGAAGAACGCCCAGCCCAAGCACGGTGATGGACGTCAGAAGGAAATATAAACGGCGTTTTTTTCGCGCCCCTGCCTTTAATCCGATTCTGGTCATTCTGTCATCCTTGAAATATAAAATGGAGAAATATAACAATAGGGCATTTAATTCTGTTTCCCTGATAAATCACTGAGCTGCTTTTCCAATAGGCGCAAATCATTTTCATCGTTCTTTTTCGATCGCCAGCTGGATAAAGCCATAATCACGAGAACGACGGCTGTCGCGACATAACTGGACAGGATATATATATCATTTGAATGTAATATTTGTTGCATAAATTCTGCCATCATCCCTGCTCCCCGCCCAATTGGATTCGTATCGCGCGTACCCGCCGCCGCAAAATAAGGCTTTGGATACGCCAGATAAGGACCGTGATGAAAAACATGTTAAAAG
>Ga0256839_1005164_pt1 | contig 12231 bp, 9 predicted proteins | sample 354166metaG_FD_185968 | JGI IMG/M metagenome (GOLD analysis project Ga0256839, IMG submission 185968) | Hydrothermal vent microbial communities from Mid Atlantic Ridge, Atlantic Ocean - 354-166 | ecosystem: Environmental > Aquatic > Marine > Hydrothermal vents | place: Atlantic Ocean: Mid...
CGACGTAGTGCACGTGGGCGAAACCAGCGGCCAGTTGCCCGAGTCCCTCCACCGCCTGGCCCAAACCTACCAGGACCAGGTGCAGCGGATGATGCAAGTAGTGGGCACCGTGGGCGCGTTTGCGGTGATGATCCTGGTGGGCTTGGTGCTGGTGGGCATGATCTGGTCGATTGCTTCCAAGACGCTGGTCCCCTACTACAACACCATCCAGGAATTGAGCCAGCCGCAGTAGTCCGGCCAAGCCTGACCGATTTGGCGCCAACGCGCTCCGAGAGTTCCGAGAGCAGGGGGCGCTATCGGGCAGATTTCCAGCGGCGAAACAGCTCCAGCGCCTCTTGAGGCGTGCCGCGTAGCAGCAGGATCATCCCTCGCCTGGTGACCGACTGGCCCGGAGCCAATGTGCCGAATGCCGGATCGCTGTGGATGCAGCGGTTGGGACGATCACCGTTGTGAAACAGCTCGGCCGCACGATCCCAAAAGATCGCCACCGTCCACTGCCCCGTGGCGTCGGTCGAAGCAATCCACGGCTCTGTGGCCACGGCCGGGGCCAGTCCCCCGCCCCAAAATCGATACTCCCCCCGCTGCGGATTGCTGAAGAGTCCAATCGGCTTTTCGCCCTCCACCCGGTAGTGGCTCCGCTGGCCCACCCCAAACTCCGCCAGGCAACGCAGCCCCCGCCGGGTCACCAGATAGGTGCGGCGGTGTTCCGGGTCGCGGAATTGCAGGGGTTGGTTTTTGCCGTGGTCGTGGGAAAGGCAAACATGGGCCACCACATGGGGCAGAGGTTCCTGGGAGCGGTTCTTGATCGTCATCTCCAGGGCCAACCCCCGGGCCATCGGCTCCAGTCGCACTTGCAGGAGCACGGGCGTTTTGTCGTCCGGGGAGCTGGTCCCTTGCACGCCTCTCCCGGCAAGACGCCGCCAGCGAAGCGGCACGCCGTGGTGGTCCACCAGCAGCCGCGAAGGGTCGGCAAGCACCCGCTCCGGGATGCGCAGCCGCCAGCGGCATTCAAGCTCCGGGGCCACCAGCAACACCGCCCGCTGCTGCGCCTGCTCCACCGGCAGCCGGACCGCCCGAGGCCCTCCAGCCCCCGAGAACGGACCTGCACAAAACGCCAGCAGAACGGAAACTGCAAAGGATGGTTGTCTCATATCTCTGGACAACAAGTGAGGCCTGCGGGAACACATCCTGGGCATCGCATTCCTGTCCTCGTGGTAAACTGTATGGCTTTCTGGGAAACAACCTCTGGCAACCACCGATACATTGACATCCTACTACGACCCCCGAAAACGAGGCCACAAAACGCCGACCTCTCCCGCATGTCAAACAAGAGAGCAATAGAAACATTCCACGCCGGAGTTCAATATACGCCAAGAGCTGTTTTACCCACGGGAGGCGATTGAGGAAACAACACGGAACGCAGCGTAAATCGTCACAGGATATCCTCCCATGAGGTTGCAGAAAAAGGCCAAATAACGTGGCCAAACTTCAGTGATCCTCCTCTCGGAGTGATGGAGGTAATATCCTGTTGAAACTGCTGCGGTTGCGCCGGGGAATAAAGCTGGCCGGGCTGGCTTTCCCATGGTACGGCCTGACATAAACACAGCGTCCATCAACTTTGACTACTTTCCAGGCCCGCCTTGCTAAGATAAATACTTCATCGAAATTTCCGTCTATTCGTCCAATAACTTTTTGAGTTGTAGAATCGATAACTGATAGTGCTGCCCCATCGGGAATGTTCGAATGGATTTTCCCGCGCTCTCCAAGGTTCATGAGCTTTTCAGAAGCAAAAAGCTTACCGCGGTGAGGAACAAGCCACCCCGATTCGCACAAAAAGTCCACATACGTCAAAAGCCGAGAGGAAGCACAAAGGGGGGAAAGGACCGATGCCAGATAGTCGTGCGAAACGCCGTTTCGGAACTGAAAAGCACAAGAGAAAATCTGTTGCACGATCACACCCGGGTCTGGGTGGTACTCCACAGGTTCCAATACTCCCTGAAATATAGCGTCGTGCATGGCAGTAAGAATTTCCTTTTCTGTCCTACTGCGAATTAGAGCACCGGCTAGAATGTTCCGGGATCGGCGATTCCCGCGTCCAACACGCTGCATCATGGAAGAAGCACTCCAGGGAACTTCAACCAAAAGAATAAAATCAATATTTCCTATATCGATACCAACTTCTAGCGTAGATGTGGCCACACAAATGCTAACCGGGGAATGGCGCAGGGCATCCTCCGTCTCCAGTCGCTTCGAGCGGCTCAAGCTTCCATGATGAACAAAAACAGGATAACTCGGAAGGAGCGAGTGCAGGTTCTTTGCAGTTTGTTCCGCGCTTTCACGGTAGTTGCAAAAACACAATATCTTTCGCAGCCTGCGATGACGTACGCACTTCACAAAATCCTCCAAAGAATGAAAAAAACAAAGTTCCCATTGGCGGCTTTCCTTGATCTCGATTACTGTGGGGTCAGTCACATATCTTTCTGCGATAACCTGCGGATCATGAACCGAAGCCGAAACCAAGATAATTTGCAAAGGAGAAATCCGGCTAGTTTTTCCCAGGCGAGATAGCAAAACTCGAAGCTGGTCCCCACGACAGGTTCCATCCAGAACATGTACCTCATCGACAATGACGGCACGCAATCGCTGAAAAAAGTGAGGGCGACGACAAAGGAGGGAATCCAAGGACTCAGGAGTAGTGATCAAAAAATCCAGAGGCAGAGAAATGTGAGGGGAGTCGGAGTGTTTTGTTGCGGTACGGAAGGATAAGTGATCCAGTGGCGGAGCCATTCGCTGCAAGAGATTGTTGGCCAGAGCGCGGGTGGGTACAATATAAAGAACGCTTAACGAATCTCTGCACCCGCGAGCAATCCGTTCAACAACCGGAGCAAGAACAGCTTCTGTCTTCCCACTTGCCGTGGGGGCGACCAGAAGGACGTTTTTGCCGCTCAAAATAGGCTCAACGGCGGCCAATTGTACAGTTGTAGGCTTCCCAAAGCGACCTATAAACGAATAAAAGGATCTTCCTAATAGTTTTTTAAGGCGTCGAACAGCCCGAATCTTCTCCGACAACTCGAACTTTTCTTGACTCTTTTCGTTCATGATATTTCTATACCAAAGCGCATTAAGTCAAACAATTCGATACAAGCTTTTATAAAACGCCGCGGAACAGGCTGCCTCTCGTTAAGCACCTGAAAAATATAGTCTGGCGAGACTTTATCCATGTGATACTCGTATCCTTGCTCATAGAAAAACTTGATCTTCTCAAATACCTTGTAGAAGTCGTTCTGGGTTAACGGCTGTAGTTCCAGGTTGCTCCACGAAGGGATAGCCCCGCAGCGTAGGAGTTCCCACTGAAGAGGTAGCATTTTCTCCGTCAAAGCAAACGCGATCTTGAGTTTATAATCCTTTCGATAAGCAAATGGAACCATACCGGCCATGCCCTTGCGACAATAATCCAGGCCGGTATCAGCGGGATTACCTAGCAGAGATTTTTCATGGAAAGCAAGGCGGACAAGGGCCCTGATGGAATTGAGTCCCTGCTCGTACTGGTAATAATAGTCATAAAACTGGTAAGATTCTGCTTCGTCGAACAGAAGGCAAATTCCCCGAAGCCCGAGGGCACACGCGGCGACTGCGAGACCGCTTAAAAGGTAGCAATAAATGTTTACTGATTTACTGTAATCGTAAAGCGGGAAGGATCCCGTTTCTACCCTGTGTGATCTTCGTGCTTCGATCCATTCCCACTTGACTTCACTTGCAGAAAGCAGTTCGCGGTAGTAAAAGTGTTCTCTTAGTGATCCGTTGATTAATCCGTAACGGATAAGTTCTCGGTACCCTTCTTTTCGCCTAGTTTTTGGGTTGATGAACCGGAGCGATGCGGCAATCAGTTTAAATAATTGCTTCGGACGGTTGAAAGGAGATTCTCCAGGATCGACTTCGGCGAACGCAACGGCCCAGCCCGATCGAAGTGCTTTCTGATATGTCCAGCGAAGGAGATGGGTCTTCCCCGCACCATATTCTCCGTTTACAAGGAGGCAGGGGTAGTCCGCCCCAGTAAGCCAGTAATCAACGTGTCGTTGCTCCTGATGGCGGCCAAAGACCGTTTCCTCGACGTGTTCTTCCGGGGCAACACCAAGGCGAAACGCCTCGATGATTTTACGATATTTAAAGCTCTTGTTCTTTTCAGGATCGTGCTTACTGCTGACGTTACGAGCCGTTTCGTCGCCTGTTTGTTCATCGGGTGCAGACTGAGGGGATGAATCTAGAAACGAAACTTCCCGCAAATGAGTCCAGCATGAATTTCCGTTTTCGAAATCCACTTGCAAGAACAACCCCTGGTGCCGAGTGGCACGGATTACCCCTCGGCCAAATTTAGGATGGACAACTCGGCGTCCCCGAAAACAGGTATTATAGTTCATCCTCAGAAGGAACCTCGCCACGGGCTCTTAAAAGGTGGAAGGCGCGCACCAGCTTCTGGACGAACAGTCTCTTGTAACCGATACCGGCGTAACGCTCTTCGAGAGCCTTGTTCATGACCTTTTCCGTGGTTTGGGTCACCTTATCCGGGGGCAAGGAGGTGGCATAGGCGATCTGATAGACGTACGACAGTTTCTCTCCCAGGCGGGAGAGGAAGTCCTCGTGATCTTCGTCGAGGTATTCCAACATGATTTTCACGCCCGAGGGATTGATTTCTTCAAATATGGTCTCCAATCGCTGCTGCAGGGCCACATAGACATTTGTGCCTCCTTGAATAAATTCGATGTCTGGCACGGCGTAGCAAACGAGAAAACCCTGGAGTCTGCTCTCTGCGCACTGGTCGATCAATTCCCGAAGATTGCTCAAATGTTGAACACGGTTTTTAGTGCTGAGGCTAGGAGTACTTTCGGCTTCGTCCAGCAGAACCACAAGTCCCTTGTATCCGATGGCGCGGACCCATTGTGCCAAGGAACGCATCAGGCAAAAGGCATTCCGCCTGTCCACCCGTTCGAGGATGCCCAAACGTTTATGGATCGACGCATCGTAGCCTTCAGCAAGAAGCCACTGACAAACAGAGTGAAACTTTTCATTTTCTTCTCGAGAAAACTCCAGAGCCCGGAGGACGGCGTTTCGGAAACTTATGCTTTCGATTTGTTCAAGATCAAGCTGAGCACCGAGTGAAGCCTGCTCTGTACACATGGTGCGCGCTGCCCAGCACCTGATGAAGCTGGATATCCCTTTTTCGTACCCAGATAGAAGCTCCTCTCGGTTCAAAGGCGGCATGATCCCTCGGGCAATGGCAGCGTACACTCGGTCCAGTCGATGAAAGGGACATTCATCCGTTCTCAAGCTCACGTACGAGACAGCATACCCTGCCTCCCAGGCTATATCTCGCAAGCAGTAGAGAAAATGTGTTTTTCCGCCTCCGTAGGAGCCGACGACCATCTTGAACGCGGAACCTCCGCTTTGGATAAATGTTTCCAGATATTCATCCTTCAGCACTTGCAGGTACTCTTCGACCCCAACGGTGAAAAACTGCAAGCCCCACTCCGGCGGCGTGCCGCTGCCACCGAGCTGTTCGATGATGCGACGTGCGCTAGCCTGGTCAAGCGGGTCGCGGTTCATGGAATCAATCTCCCACGGAAATGGTGGCAAAAAAAGTGCCTTTTCCTTTGTCATCCTGAGGAATCCAGAGGAAATCGCGCTTGTTTTTCGTCTTGGCACGGGGGGCGGTAGCCAGTTGGAATTTTCCGAACAAGGATCGTATGCGATAAAGATCGAAGCTAAAATCCGCTCGTCCGTATTCTTTATAATATTTTGCGCGAGGATCGATGTAAAAACGGTTGTCTTGAACCGCCAGGGCCATGTAAGGTAGCAGTCGAATCAATGGGACGCGTTCTCCCGCCTGAGGAGCAAGCTTTCGGTACTGCTCTCGGAGTTTTTCAAAGAAATCCTCGGCAGGTATTTGGGAACCGAGGTTCTTTCTGCATTTCTTCAGGCAATCAAGGATGGCTTTCGCAGATAAGGAGCACGTTTCTTGTCTTTCCTGCTTGGGTCCGTACCAGATGGTCGTCTGCAATTTCTTTTGATCTACCTGGATCCAGAAAAATCCCACGCGAAACTCTGGCATCTGTCCATGGAGGAACAGTTGCTGTTCCCGGAGTCGCTGGCCAAGTTCGTTGATCTCTCGCAAAGCATACTGATTCAGTTTTTGCCTAATTTGTGGTTCTGCCTCCCGGAGCCAATGGTGTATCTTCTCGAAAGCAGAACTATCTTTTTGAAAATTCATTATGGAGTGCACCAAGACCATCGCCTTCTCCCACTCGTCGGCCAACTCGAGCGATAATGAGTCTTTTTCCATACATCGGTAAACTTCTTGGACCTTTCGCTCAAGGTCTCGGACCTTTTTCTGGTACTCTTTCAATTCCTTGATGGCTTCAGGAATCTCCAGCGTTTTTTTCTGCTGGTTCATGGCAGGACACTTGATCTCTCCGGGGGTTACAAAGGGGAAAAATTGTTGTTTTTTAACGCCTCTCGGTTGCGGGGACGAATGCGAAGCACTCTGAGAGTCACTAGCCTTCATTTCCGCCCTCCTCCGCCCGCTTGGATGATCACCACCGGGCTGTCGGCGTAGCCCAGGCGGCAGGCTTTGAGCTGCACCTGCTGGCCGGCCGGGACGATCACCGGAGTGGTGTAAAGCGCCCAGCGGTCCGGGAACCGCGGGCGGCTGCGCCACACCAGCGACGCCCCCGGGGTGGAGCAGCGGGCGGTGATCTGCACCCGGCCATCGGGCAGGCGTTTCTGCTGGACCACCGGCTGGGCGGTGGTGGGCACCCGCCCTTGGGGCTTCATGCGGTGCATCATCACCGGCTCGGGGATCATGCCCAGGTCGCCCACGGCCACCTGCCACTTCTCCAGGGCTTGTCGCATCTGCTGCAACACCTTGCGGTAGCGGGGATCGCCGGCCAGGTTGTGCAGGTTGTGGGGATCGCGCTGGGTATCGTAGAGTTCTTCGACCGGTTTGTGGGGGACGAACCACAGCCCTTGCACGGCGTTGAGCTTATCCGCGGCAGCCAGGCGGCGCCACTGCTGCATGGCCGGCATCAGGTCCATGTATTGAATGGTTTGCGAGTAGGGGCGCTGCGGCTCGAAGTTGCGAATATAAAGGAACCGCCTCCCGCGCACGCAGCGAAACAGATCATAGGTTTCGTCCATGCGGTCGCGGTGGGCGAACACGTACTTGGGCTCCGGCTGCGTGTGGGGGCCCAGGAACATCCGCCCTTGCATGTACTGCGGCACCGGCACTCCGGCCAGGGCGAGCATCGTGGGGGCCAGGTCGATCAGGCTCACCAGGTCTTCGCGCACCGTGCCCGGGGCGATCTTGCCCGGCCAGCGCACGATCAGCGGCACGCGGATTCCCGAGTCGTACAGCCAGCGTTTGCCGCGGGGCAGCCCTTGGCCGTGGTCGCTCCAGAAGACGACGATCGTCTCGTCGGCCAGGCCGTCTTCTTCCAGGCGGCGGAGGATTTCTCCCACCTGGCGGTCCATTTCGGAGATGTTGTCGTAGTACCAGGCCCAGTTGCGGCGAGCCTCGGGCGTGTTGGGGATGTAGGGGGGCAGGTGCGGTCCGGCGTCCTTCGCGCGGTGAATCTGCTCGGGTGCCAGGCGGCGGCGAAGCTGCTGGTGGAACCGGGGATCGTGTCGGGCCTGGCTTTCGTGGCTGATGGTGAGATTGATCACGCAGAAGAACGGCTGTCCCGGCCGGCGACCGCGCCAGTCGTCGTGCCGCGGGCCGTTGCGATCCCAGGCCGAAGGGGGCGACTCGAACTGGTAGTCGGTCTTGGAGCGATTGGTGCACCAGTAGCCGGCCCGCCGCAGGTACTCGGGAAAACACTTGATGTGCGGCGGGGGGATGATCCGGCTGCGCATGTGCTGTCCGCCGATGGAGCAGGAATACACGCCCGTGATCACCCCGCAACGCATCACCGCGCAGACCGGGGCGGGCACAAACGCCCGGGTGAACCGAGCCCCTTGGGCGGCCAGGCGATCCAGATTGGGCGTGCTGGCCCAAGGGTCGCCGTAGCAGCCCAGGTTGGGGCTGATGTCTTCGCAACTGATCCAGAGGATGTTGGGCCGCTTGGGCTCCTTGGCCTGGGCGGCGGGGACAGCCCAGGGACCAAGAGCCAGCATCGATGCGGCTGCTGCCAAAAGGGAGAACCGGTAACGCATCATCAACGTCTGCTCCTTGGTTTACGGGGGCGATTGCGTCGCTGGCGTGGGTCGGGCCAGGAGCGTTTCCACTGGGGATCGATCTGCCGCAGGGCGTTCTCCGCCGCGCGATCCACGTGATAGACGCGATGGATGTGGCGGCGCACCTTGGCGTAGAACGTGCGGGCGGTGCGCTCCAGGGCCGGCACGGCCGCCTTGGCCTGGGGGCCCAGCCGGCCCAAAAAATCACAAGCCGCTATCGCCATGCCCGGCTCGCCGTGATCCAGCCGCTGGATCAGCAACTGGATGTGTCCTTTGGGGCCTTCGATACGGCACAGGGCGTAAGCAGCGGCCAGGGCGCAGGCGGGATGCTTGGCATCGTTTTTCAGCTGATTCAGCCGCTCCACCAGCGTCTGATCGCCCCGGGGGGCCAGGTCGCCCAGGTGGCTACAGGCCCAATAGCGCACCGCTTCGCTGGAGTGGTTCAAGCACTGCTTGAGCACGGGGACGGCCTGGGCGCCGAACAGCCCCAGCATCTTGGCCGCCCGGGCCTGGACGATTTCGTTGGAGTCATCCAGATCCTGGGCCCACTGTTGGAGCGTGCGTCCGGCGATTTGCCGGGGTGGGTGCTGCTGGGCCGAAGCGGCAGTGGCAAACAGCACAACCGTGCAAGCGATCCAGCAGGCAGTTATTTCCTTGCGAAAGCAGGAACTCATGGTTCGTTTTGCTCCGTTCGGGCGGGGAGTAAACTGAAGGAAGGCGTTCCCATTGTAAAAACCTCTCGGGCCGGATGCATCCAGTTAGCCCATGCGATTTTTGCCCTGGGTCGTTGCCGCAGTTTTGCCCTTTTTTTGCAAGGGGGCCGCAGCGCAAGAGCCGCCCAAGCAGCCCCCCTTGCAGTCCCGCTGGCGATTGCTCGTGCCAGCCTATTTCTACCCGGCCGGTAAGGGGCTGCACGATTGGCGCCGCCTGGAGCAAGCCGCTGCGCAGGTGCCGCTTGCGGTGGTAGTGAATCCGGCCAGCGGGCCGGGACGGCGTGTGGATCCCAACTACCGGCAAGTCATCCGGCGGCTGCACCGCCGCGCGGTGCTGTTGGGGTATGTGGCCACCGGCTATGGGCGGCGAAGCGCCGAGGAGCTGCGCCGGGACATTGACCGCTGGTTGGAGTTCTATCCGGGCATTCGTGGCTTTTTCTTCGACGAGCAAAGCCGCCGCAAAGAGCACGTGCCCCACTATGCGATGCTGGCCAACTACGCCCGGGTACGGCTGCCGGGTGCGGTGCTGGTGGGTAATCCCGGCACGACGTTCGCCCCCGGGTACGCTCGCTGGCGCACGGCCGATGTGTTTTGCATTTACGAGGGGAGGCAGTTCCCCGACTACCTGACCCAGCCCCGCTGGACCCGCTTGCCCGGCGGGGCGGTACCGCTGGTGCTGTGGCATGGAGTGGGTACGGCGGCGGAGGCCAAGGGGCTGCTGGATCGGAGCGCACTTGCCCCGGGCAGCTACGTGTTTTTTACCGACGACGGCCTGCCCAACCCCTGGGACCGGCTCCCCCGGTACTGGGAGGAGCTGGTGCGGCTTCTGGCCACCGGCGGCAAGCAGTAATTTCCTCTCAAGCGTGATAAACCGGCCCGATCTTCGCCGTTTCCTATAGGACTACTCCCGGCAATGCTCTGCCCCTGGCGAGCCTTCGGCGATAAGCTTTAAGGGGGGGAGCCACGGACGGCCCGGCACGGAAAACGAGACCGAAGATAGCCTCCTCCGGCGGAGGGAAGCGGTTGCTTTCGCGTTCAGCGGGGCGCCTGGTGTTCCGAGAAAGCCGATGAAACTCTACAAGCGACTTCTGGTCCACGTGCGGCGGGCGTTTCGCCGCCCGATCGACGAGCTGTCGCAGCTGGAACGGTTGATCCGCTACCTGATCGACCTGTTCCGCTACGGGGCGCGGCAGCTGCAGAAAGACCGCGCCGGGGACATGGCCGCCTCGCTCACCTACCGCACCATCTTCAGCCTGGTGCCGGTGGCCGTGCTGAGCATGCTGATCGTGCGGGCGTTCGTGGATCAGCAGGACGCCCGGCAATGGTTGCGGGAAAGCGTGTATGATTTCCTGGGCTGGAGTGCACTGGCGTACCAGTCCCCCGAGCCGCTCAAGAGCGAAAAGCCCCAGTTGCCCCTGGTGGCCCCCGAGCCGGGAAAGATGCCGGGAAACCTGTTCGAAGAAGCGGAAGATGCCGCCAAGCCGCCGGTGGAGATCCAGGCCCGACTCGACCAGCGCCTCGACGAGCTGATCGAACACACCTGGAACGCCAGCTTGGGGAAGCTGGGGCTGCTGGGCGGGGCGCTTTTCATCTGGGCCGCGCTGGCCCTGCTGGTGAACCTGGAGGATGCGTTCAACACCATCTGCAACGCTCCCAGCGGCCGCCGCTGGAGCACGCGGCTGGCCAACTACTGGGCGGTGCTCACGCTGGGCCCGGCCACCATGGCCGGCATCTTGTTCGTGCTTCAGCGGTTCATCGGCTGGGGGGTGAATGCCGAACCGCTGGGCTGGCTGGGGCACGTGTTTTTTGGGCTATTGGATCGCAGTTCCGGGTTGCTGGCCAGCTGGGCGCTGCTGTTTACCATGTACACGCTGGTGCCCAACACGCGGATGGCCTGGCGTCCGGTGCTGGTGGGCTCGCTGGCTGCGGCGGTGGCCTGGCAGGCGGCCAAGGGGGCCTTTCAGCTCTATGTGGTCACGGCTCGCCCCTATTCGGAGCTTTACGGCTCGCTGGGCTTGATCGCCCTGTTCCTGTTCTGGCTGTACTTGACGTGGTTGATTGTGCTGTATGGGCTGGAGCTTTCCTACGTGATCCAGACGGTGAGCCGCCGCCAGATGGCCGGGCAGTTGCTGGAAGAAAAGGGCGTGGAAATCTACGACCCGCTGTGGCTGGTGCCTACGCTGGTGGCCTTCGGCCAGGCGTTCCAGAAGGGGCAATCGCTTTCGATGGAGCAGTTGGTTCATGCGTTGCAGTTGCCCATCCGCGTGGTGACCCGCATGGCCGCCCAGTTGGAAAAACACGGCTTGATCCACCGCGTGGAGGCTCGCGGGGACGGATCGCCCCAGTACGCCCTGGCCCGGCCCGCCGAGGCGATCCGCCTGGATGAGGTGCTGCAACTGGGGCGGCAGTGGTTCCTGGCCGATCGGCTCCGCCGCCGCCGCGATGCGTGGGAAACGGTGGATCGGCTGCTGGGCCAGGCGATCGGCCAGTTCCAAGGGGTGTCCCTGGCCGAGCTGTTGCAGGGGAAGGTGGAGCTTACCGGACCGCAGCTAAAATCTTCTCCCTCCGACTCCTCTGTCTCGGTGCCCGTGGTTTCCCAGGCCGAACAGTAGGCCCCGGGGACGATCTGTTTCTCTTCAGCAGGCGTTGGGGTGCCTCCTGCCTTGCAAAAAACTTGAGTGGGAGAACTTCAAACGGTAAAGTAGGGGCTGAAAAAGAGCAAGAATACCTGAATGGCTTTGGCTTCCCCGCCTTAAAGTTTCCCCCCTCCTGCCGCCAGATTCTTTCTGCCATGAAAGCAGCGCGTTGGTTTTTTCTGATCTGGGGTGTGAGTTTGTTTTGTTTTCTCTGTCGAAGCTATGCCCAGGAAACCCAGAGCCCCAAGGTCAAGGAAGTTTTCTTCGAGACCAAAATCCGCCCGCTGCTGGCCGGCAAGTGCTGGGAGTGTCACGGACCGCAGACCCAGGAAAGCGGCCTGCGGCTGGACCAACCGGCGGCCATGCTCCGCGGCGGGCACAGCGGACGCCCGGCCGTGGTGCCCGGGGCGCCGGAGAAAAGCCGCTTGTTTCTGGTTGTTTCCGGCAGGGATCCCGACGACGTCACCATGCCGCCGGAAGAACCTCTGGCCCGGGCCGAAGTGGAACTGCTGCGACGCTGGATCCACGAGGGTGCCTACTGGCCCAAGAAAGCCACACCCCCGGCCACGCAGCAGCAAAGCTGGGAGCAGCGGTTCGAACAGGCGCTGCGGGAGCACTGGGCCTTGCAACCGCTGCGGCGGCCCCGGCTGCCGAAG
>Ga0256839_1005165_pt1 | contig 12230 bp, 13 predicted proteins | sample 354166metaG_FD_185968 | JGI IMG/M metagenome (GOLD analysis project Ga0256839, IMG submission 185968) | Hydrothermal vent microbial communities from Mid Atlantic Ridge, Atlantic Ocean - 354-166 | ecosystem: Environmental > Aquatic > Marine > Hydrothermal vents | place: Atlantic Ocean: Mid...
GCTGCAGGAGTTTCGGTACAAAAATGCCAAAGCTCTTGCCGAGCTTCCCAAGGATGTTCAGATACGCACCTTCCCGAAAGAGATGATGGAAGCGGCAAAAAAGGCGCTTAGCGAGGTGCTTGATGAACAGAGCGTCAAAAGCAGAGATTTCAAACGGGTATTGGAGAGTTATGAGGCATTCGTGAAACTCAACAAGCCCTGGAATGATATCAGTACGAAGAATTTTCTGGAGATTCGCGGCTAATTCTTCACTTTAACGTGGATCACCCGTTTTTTACTCTTGATGTCGAAACTGCGTCTGTTTTCCGACATGAGCTTGATGCGCAGTGTATTATTATCGAGGAACTCCACATAGAGGTCTTCGGGGAAAGTTGCACTTTTGATCATGTCGTAACCGTTGCGCGGCACTAGATAGAGCAGATAACTTTTGTGCGGCCGGATCGTGATAGTCTCCTCTTGTTTGGAGATACGCAGCATCGGTTCGGAGAGTTTTCGTGTATGGAAACGCCAACTTCTACGCATCTCTCTCCCCTGCTCTTTATAGATGATCTTCGCTCGATACTCGGTATTGCACTCAAGCCGACGGAGAGGAAAGAGTGCGAACTGATAAGGTGTGAAGCGTCCGTTCGGGTCGTTTTTGGCGCTGAGTAGCCGTAGGGGTCAACCGGCTTTCCGTCGCTTCTTGTCAGTGTGAACGAAACCAGCTCCACGCGTTTGAAGAAATACGCGTTAAAAGTTACACTGACAGGAAAACCCGAGACTTCATAGTCAGGCAGCGGATCGGGCATCTCGTCATAAAAGGATGGCGGTACATCTTTTTGACCGTCGTAGGGGTAACATACGATCTTTGGATTGTAACGCCTGTTGGCATCCTGCGCCTCAAGAAAACGCTTTTGGGCGATCCTGTGTCTCTTATCGCGACATACACCATAGACATAGCGTCCGTACCCTTTGAAAGCATGCTCATGACAGAGTGCATTAAGATAGGAGTTGCCCATCACATAGACAAATGCGCTGTTTTCCGTGTGATGCACATCCTGAGTAGCACCTACACCAATCTCATCGATCCCCACATCGAGAAATCCAAAACGGTGATAGATCGCAGAGAAAAGCCCGTCTATCGAACTGCGTGCATCCCTGTTCTTTGTAGAGAGGTTTTCGCTGACCTGTGTGGAGAGGTATCCCGCATGCAATGCACGCTCAGATGGGGTTCTGCCCGTAAATCCCGGTCGTCCGGGTATCTCATCGTGAGAGGTGATACGGTTTTTTACCAGATAGTCCGCATGTGCCTGTGCCGCCTGTGCCAGTTGTTCATTATGCACCAATGTGTTCATACCCATCGCTTCGCGTATCTCGTTGAGCAGGCTCATCGCTTCAGGCTTCTCATAGGATACATCCATCGGCGGAGCATGACGCACAACGAGCTTCTTCTCCGGACTGAACCACCCCGCCTGCAATGATACCGTCATGATGACCGTAACGATCAGCCATATCGGTTTCATCACTCTCCTTCATATTTCGTTAGTATGATTATACCGACAGGATGTTAAGTTTATCAGGATAGAATTGCTAAAAAGGAAATCTATGTCAGAAAAACAAGAACAGCAACTAGATGAGAAGTTCTTTGAGCGCGCCGATGCACATATCGCACTTGCTAACGGGCACATCAACCAACAGGTAGAGCCCGGCTATGTAAGCAACTCTTTCCTCTTTGCCGCTTCTCGCTTCAATGCATGGATCGCTGCAGCAGGATTTGAAAGTGGCGAAGCGATGCTTGAGAAGAAAAAAGAGCTTCTTGAATATTTCGTAGGGCAGTACACCTCCATGCTTGAGGAGAATCTAGAAGACTATGCTCTCAACTACGAACGCTATATGGGTATTCGTTAAGTTAGTATCCTTATAGAAGGGTTTGTTACACTGCAACTCCTGCATGCTGGGTGTACAACCCCTACCTATCTTCACTAAATTCACATGCACCACTCTTTTCATCGCATGGAAACTCCATATAATTTGCTTGCGCGAAATTCTCAGAGACAAACTCCCAGTCAATCAGATCCCACCATTTTTGAAGATAATCTACTCTTGCATTACGATAGTCGATATAGTAGGCATGTTCCCATACATCACAGGTCATCAACGGTATATTGCCATGTCTGATGGGTGTGTCAGCATTGTGTCGTAACTCTATGAGCAGATGCCCCTCCTTATTGAGGCTCAGCCAGACCCAACCTGAACCGAACAAACCAGCACCTGCTTCCAGAAAGGCTTTTTTCAAAGTTTCTAGTGAACCAAATGTCTCTTCGATACATTTCAAAAGTACTGGCGACGGAGCGCTCTGTGCCATAGACATTCCTCTGAAATAGAAATCATGGTTGAATACCTGTGCTGCATTGTTAAAGACTGCGCCATCTGAACGCATAATGATCTCTTCGAGTGTAAGTTCTTCAAACGGAGTACCACCGATAAGGGTATTGAGTTTATTGACATACCCTTGATGGTGTTTTCCGTGGTGATACTGTATGGTTTCAGCTGAAATATAGGGCTCTAGCGCTTTTTCGTCAAATGGAAGCTCTATCAATGTATGTGCCATGATCAATCCTTTCTGCTGAGTGATATATCTATTATAAAACAAAAGTATGCAATCTGTGTGTACTTCTCTTTATATCTTTTTATCAAACTCTCTACCCAGTCGCAGTAGATCTTCAGAGATCATCGCTTTTTTGCCCGTTACCTCTTCGATGCTACGGTAGCCAAAACCGCCGTTGGTGTAGCAAACCACACTATTGCGTTCTCCACCGAGCAGTCCGTCGATCGCTTCGGTGACGAAGTGAAACGCCATCATGCGGTCATGAACTGTCGGGTTGCCTCCGCGCTGGATATGTCCCAGTACCGTCACCCGTGACTCCATGCCGATCTCTCGCTCAAACCACGCACCGATCTGCTCACTCTGTTTCAACGCCTCGGAGACCACAGCGATAAAGTAGCTTCGCCCCTGTGCTTTCTCTTGCAAAAAATGTTCTTTGTAGTGTGCCAGATCATAAGGGATCTCCGGGATAAGACACATCTCCGCCCCACTGGTCAATGCGGATACCAGTGCGAGATAGCCGCACTCTCTTCCCATCGTCTCTATCACAAAGGCTCTGCCGAAAGAGGAAGCCGTATCGCGGATGGCATCGATGGCATACTTGATGACATTGAGCGCGGTATCCACCCCAAGGGTGTACTCTGTACCCGCGATGTCGTTGTCGATGGTCGCAGGGATCCCGGCAAAAGCAATATCGCTCTCTTCACAGAGCATTTTCATCCCTTTAAACGATCCGTCCCCGCCCAGTACCACGACTGCATCGATCTTGCGTGCATGCAGGTTCTCAACCGCTTTTTTTCTGTAACTCTCCTCCATAAAACGCACAGAGCGGGCAGATCCGATCTTCGTCCCTCCTTGGGTGATGATGCCCGCGACATCCCCATAGTCCGCCTCTTCAATCCTGTCATCGATCAAGCCTTCAAAACCGTCACGGACAAAGTAGGGTCTGATCCCTTTCATCCTGGCATACTCGACAAAGCGCTTCAAGGCTGCATTCATCCCCGAGACATCCCCGCCCGAGCAGAGTATGGCGATCTTTTTCATGTTATCCCTTTTTTATTATCATACTATGCAAAAATTATATCATCATTACGTTAGCATTACAGATGAAGGAGCCTCAATGAAGAATGCACAAAACAGTTATACAATTACCCCCGAGGATCAGGCTTTTTTCTATTCGGATGCGGCGCGAGGTATTAGACTGCAGGTTGATTATCTCAAAGCGGAAACCAAGATGAAAGAAGCAGGCATCGAGCATACCATCGTCGTCTTCGGCAGTGCGAGGATCAAGCCCTCCGATGAGGCGTTGGCAGATATCAGGACGATCGAAAAGGCGCTGGAGCAGGACGCACTCGATGAGCATCTTCTCAGAGCGCTTGAAAAAGCGAAAAAGGCACTACACAAAAGCCTCTACTACGAAGAGGCACGCAAGTTCGGACAGATCGTGGGCAAAAGTGGCAAAGGTGCACAGGATTGCAGGATTACACTGATGACAGGCGGAGGTCCGGGCATCATGGAGGCCGCCAACCGTGGTGCACATGATGTGGGTGCCAAATCGATCGGGTTGAACATCAAACTACCCCATGAGCAGCACCCCAATCCCTACATCACACCAGAGCTCTCTTTCGCGTTCCACTACTTTGGTATTCGTAAATTACACTTCATGCAACGAGCCAAAGCGCTGGTAGTTTTTCCCGGCGGTTTTGGAACACTTGACGAGCTCTTTGATATCCTTACTCTCATACAGACGGGGAAAAGCCCACATATTCCTATTGTACTGGTCTCTCATCACTATTGGGACAATGTACTCAACTTCGATTTTTTGGTAGATGAAGGAGTGATCGAGCCCCAAGATAGGGAGATCTTCAGTTATGCGGAAAATGCCCAAGAAGCGTGGGAGCAGATAGAGGTGTGGTACAAGGAGCGCGGAGAGCCGCTCTTCTTCTGATCATCAGCTCATCGAAGTACGATCGTTCAGGGTTGTATGCTCTTTTTTCTCCCCTTTGGGACTCTCTTTGGGGTCTACTTTCTGCTTGAGCGCTTTATCGACCTTCGGCAGATCGACGACCTCTTTTTTCGGTGTCAATTTCGCCGCAGCGGGCTTGGAGGGTGTCGATGTTGCCGGTACGGTCTGTTTGGGTGTCAACTTCGCTGCCTTTTTCTTGGGGATCTCAATCACCAGCTTCCCATCCACAAAATGGCTCTTGATACCGCTCTCATCCGCATCGGTAGGCAGAGAGGTACTCTGCTGATACATCTGTACCGAGCGGGAGGTACTCACCATCCCGTTCTCTTTGCTCTCCTTCTCATGGACAATCTTGGCGGTGATGGAGAGCATACCGTCGGCAGTATTGATATCGATATGGTTCTCTTTGCTCTGCGGGATATTGGTGATCATCTCATAGTGATCACCCTTGTCTACGAACTGACTCTGTGCTGCCAGCTTGTAAGTACCAAGCGGACTGACCAATCTGGTGGATCGCTGATGCATACGCTGTTGCATACGCTTAAACATCTCATCCATACGCTGTTGCATCTGGATCATCTCCTTGAATATATCGTCTCCGAAAGGATCGTTGAAGAACGGATCGTCAAAAGGATTCTGTGCCTGAAGCGATACAGCCGCCACCAGCGGCAGTGCCAGAAGAGAAAGTTTTTTCTTGAACATCTTATGCTCCTTACAAATAGGTTTCTATCCGTATTGTAAAAAGTGAAGTTTAACAAAGGTTTAATATTTACACTCATTAAACTTTAGCAAATAGACTAAACTTCATCGTTATGAAGATCCTCCATTGAAAGTTCATCGATATGTCGTTTACCCATAACGGCAAGGAGCGAACGCAGACTCTCGATGAGCGCATTGTGGTAGTTGGCAACACTTCCGGACTTCTCTTGTACGAGGAACTTGCTCCGCTTACTCTCATCCATCGTTGCCAGACCTACGGGGCAGTTTCGTCCCCCTGCTCCGCTACACTCCCTTGCACGAATACACCCTGCCGAGATCATAAATCCTCTGGCGATATTGATAAAGTCCGCACCGTAGCAAAGGAGTTCGACCACATCATCAGCAGTCAGCACCTTCTCGGCGGCGATGATACGGATCTCTTCGCGAAGTCTGTGCGCTTCGAGCACCTCAGAGACGATCCGAAGCGCGGGACGGATAGGCAGTCCGATACGACTCATCATCTCCAGCGGTGCCGTAGCACTTCCCCCGTCCCCACCGTCTATGGTGATAAAGTCCGGCAGTGCTCGCCCCTCTTCCTTGCGTTTTTTAAGATGGATCGCATAGGCTTCAAACGCCTCTACTGAAGAGATGACGATCTTGAAACCTACCGGTTTTTTGGAGAGCCCCTGAAGCTTCTCTACAAAATCGAGCAGTTCTGGTATAGTATGAGCATACGGAAATCGGTTGGGACTGATGAGATCCCTGTGTGCCGGTACACCTCTGTAGTAGGCGATGTCGTCACTCACTTTTGTTGCAAGAAGTTTGCCTCCCGTCTGTTTGGCACCCTGCGCGATCTTGATCTCTGTCATCCGGCAAAAACGCATCACTTTTTGATAGCGTATCGGATCGAATACCCCATTCTCATCACGCACCCCATAAAGTCCGCTCCCCATCTGGAAGATGATATCCGGAAGTCCGGCGGGGACCTCCTTAGGGAACACCGAAAGATCACTCTCCCAGTCGATGCGGAAATAGACCAGTTTCTCATCATCGAAGATGAACGTCCCTCTGTCCTTTTGGCGTACGACCATCTTGCGGTAGACACGTTGTGCGATCTCCGCGTTGGTAAAGAACTTCAATATCCGGTAAACACTCTTGGCAAACCATGTCCCCTTGCGAAACGTCAGGTAGTCGGCACTGCATGAACGGCAGTGCAGTGTCGAGAGGAAGTTGGAGGTAAGTCCCCCCTCTCCGGTATTGATAGGGAAGTGTGCCATTGCAGCACCTTTGGCAAATGCACGTGTCCCCTCCGGAGAGATCGCTCCGTCACTCATCGCTGAACGCCCTATGATACTTTGGGCACGGAAAGGCTCTACACCGCTGTGTTCCCCAAAGACAACGCCGAAGGTCTGCTGAACCTCATCGACCTCATTAACGATATTGGCATGTTTTAGAAGCGTATGCTGATTGGCGAAAGGTTTGGTGGGAGAGAAGGAGAGATAAGGGTTCTGCCCCCGTGCCACCCTGTCGACCCATACCAGTTTCTCGAAAGAGTCAAAGAAGGTTTCATCGCCAAAATACTGCCGCATGGGGTTTCGCATCATATAGAAAAGATAACGCAGTCTCCCTATAAGCGGATAGTTGATGAGCAGTTGGTTCTTTCGCTGCACATAGCGATCGTAGAAAGCGACGTTGGCAAGCACGAAGAGGATCACAAAGAAAAAGAGCTTCCATAGTAGTTCCCACTCTACACTGAAGTCGGAGAAGTAGGCAAGCAGCTGTTCCTTAGGCATCTTTTCCCTCCTTGAAGATCAATGCATCGATACTGTACTTCCCCGGTCCGAATGTCGCAAAGGTCATCAGAAATATCAGATAGTAAAGTGCGATCTCATAGCCGTTGTTGGCTATGGAGAATCCGTGCGGCAGATGCACAAAAAAGATCGCACCGAGCATCACACAGGCAAGCAGCAGTGATATGAAGCGTGTAAAGAGCCCCAGTGTCAGCAGAATAATCCCTGCCGTCTCGATTGTCGAGACCAGTACTGCAGCCGTATGTGCCAGCGGTATCCCCTCACTGGCGAACCACTTTCCCGTCGCATCTATATCATGTACCTTCATCAGTGCAGGCATCGCAAATCCGTACGCGACCGTCAAACGTGCCAACAGCAGCACGATATGCTTCGGATAAGAGACAAGCACCCGATACTCCGCCATAAAATCCCTCATACTTCACTCCTGCCACACAATCTATTGTTATGCTGCAAGTATAGTTAAGATGTGTGCACTCTTTATGTACAAAGGATTCTATTGTGAAACAAAAAGGGAAGGTAAAATTTGCCAATGACGGTGACCGTTTTCCTTTGAGAAGGTGATCGCTTATCTGATTTGCCTGAAACGACACTCACCAAGCATCACGGTCTTGCCCTCTTTGGTCGCAGAGAGGATGTAGGCAAGTGTCCCCTCCACATCGGTCTCGGGCATCTCCTCGGCGATGATACGCAAGGCATCCTCTCTGGATGTCAGTACCCACCGTTTTTCACGCAGAAACTGTGTCTCTACGACACTTTTACTTTTAGACAAGCCCCATCTCCGCGAAAATAGGTTCCACCTCCAGCCACCAGTTCTCAAGCTTGAGAACCACTTCACTCACCGCGTTGTCCTCCTCTTTCCACTCCTTGATCTTCTGGATGATCAGAGGTTTCTTCTCTGCATCAATATGCTCTGATTCTTCGATCTTCTGTATGACTTTGTCTATTTTTTCTTTCATGTCTGATTCCTTTATGGTCTTTGACCTTTCATCCAATATTATGACACAATAGATACACCGTGTCAATCACCACCGATCTTTGCATACGCAAGCTTGATCAACATGGGCGGGATCATCGTCGTCAAAACGATCACAATAATGATCGCCGCATAGGTCTCACCTACAAAAATACCGCTTACGCGTCCAATTTCTGCAAAGATCAAACCCACTTCACCGCGCGGAATCATCGAAAGCCCTACAATCAAGCGTTTTTTCAAGCTGATACTACGAATAAAGAAGGGAACAACCATCTTGCTAATCACCGAGATCAACAACACGGTACCGCCAAAGATCCATATATGTGACGCACCCCACTCCACCGTACTGAGATCGACCGAGAGCCCCACCATCACAAAAAAGATCGGTGTAAAGAGAAAGATGATCGGACGCATCTGCTCCTCTATCCGTTTGGAAAATGCGTGATCTTCACCGATCACCGCACCAAAAGGGAGGAAAAAACGTCTTGAGAGCGCCAACCCTGCGGCAAATCCGCCGATGATCTCCGGCGCTCCCATCTGATGGGCAAGCCAAGCAAAAAAGAGTACAATAGAGATAATCGATACGGGGATAAGACCGGGGTATTCGGTCTGTCTGTCAAACTTCTGAATCAGCAGTGCGATCAGCTTGGCGGCAATGGGTGCTACAATGAAAAAGACGGAGATAAAGAGCATCACCCGCCCCGCATCCATCCAGTTGACTGCCCCGCTTTTAGAGAAGTCATACAGCAGTGCCAGCAGCACCACACCCAATATATCATCCAGTACCGCAGCACCAAGCACGATCTCTCCTTCGTGGCTTTGGTGTCTGCCCAGATCCTTAAGTACCCGTACAGTGATCCCGATACTGGTCGCCGTAATCGTTCCGCCGATAAAGAGTGAGGTCATCACACCGATATCAAACCACAGATATGAAACCGATGCGCCCAGTACAAACGGCAAGACAAAACCACCCACTGCAACGATCACCGAGACCTTTCCGCTCTGTTTGAGGCGTTTCAGGTCGGTATCGAGCCCCACATCAAAGAGCAAAAGGATGATCCCGATCTCAGCAAGCATCTTGATCGTCTCATTAAGCGATACCCAGCCTAAAAGTGAAGGCCCCAGAAAAATACCGGCTGCCAACTCACCAAGTACCGGAGGCAGGTTGATCCTGCCGAATATCTCGGCAAATATCCGTCCTCCTACCAGTATCAACAGCATCACCAGTAAAAAATCATGTGCTTCCATAAGGCGAAGTATATCACACTTTGGCTACCTCAAGCACCATTTCGCTATAATCGCGGCAACAATAGAGCTAACACTTAGCGTTTAGAGGACAGCGAACATGAGCGAAACCAAAAAGAATGTCTACGATCCCAAAGAGATCGAGGAGCACTACTACCGACTCTGGGAAGCGCGCGGCTACTTCGAGGTCGAGGGAAATAAAGAGATCCAGGAAGCGGACAAGACCTTTGCCATCATGATGCCACCGCCCAATGTCACAGGACACCTGCATATCGGACACGGACTGACCTTCACCCTGCAGGACATCATCGTGCGTTACAAGCGTATGGACGGCTACAAGACCCTCTGGCAGCCGGGTACCGACCATGCCGGGATCGCTACGCAGAATGTCGTCGAAAAGCAGCTTCTTGCGGAAGGGACGACCAAAGAGGAGATCGGACGCGAGAAGTTCCTCGAACGCGCATGGCAGCAGAAGGACAACTCGGGCAACGCCATCACCAAACAGCTGCGAAAACTCGGGGTCTCTCCGGCATGGAGTCGTGAACGATTCACGATGGATGAGGGACTTGCCAATGCCGTCAAAAAAGCATTCAAGCAGATGTACGACGAGGGCTACATCGTCCGCGACAACTACATGATCAACTGGTGTACCCACGACGGTGCGCTCAGCGACATCGAGGTGGAGCACGAAGACCATATGGGCAAGCTCTACCATATCCGTTATCCGCTCAGTGACGGTTCGGGTGTGGTCGTGGTCGCCACCACCCGTCCGGAGACCTACTTCGGAGACACGGCGGTAATGGTACATCCTGATGATGAACGTCATAAACATCTTATCGGTAAGACCGTCACCCTTCCTCTGATCGGCAGAGAGGTCGAGATCATCGCTGATGAGCATGTCGATATGGAGTTTGGTACCGGATTTGTCAAGGTCACACCGGCACACGACCCCAACGACTACGAGGTGGGCAAACGACACAACCTCGAATTCATCACGATCTTCGATGAGAAAGGGATCCTCAACGAACACTGCGGTGAGTTCGCAGGGATGGAGCGTCTTGAAGCACGCCCAGTTATCATGGACAAGCTGGAGAAAGAGGGCTTTGTCGAGAAAGTCGAGGATCATCAACATCAAGTCGGTCACTGCTATCGCTGTAAGAATGTTGTCGAGCCCTACATCTCCAAACAGTGGTTTGTCAAAAAAGAGTTCGCCAAATCCTCCATCGAGAAAGTCAATGCCGGGGAGGCACAGTTCTTCCCCGCACATTGGATCAACTCCTACAATGCATGGATGAACGACCTGCGCGACTGGTGTATCTCTCGTCAGCTCTGGTGGGGACATCAGATCCCGGTGATGTACTGTGACGACTGCGGACATGAGTTCGCCTTCGAAGGTGACAAGCCTACTGTCTGTGAGAAGTGCGGCAGCAAGCATATCCGTCAGGACGAAGATGTGCTGGACACTTGGTTCTCCTCAGGTCTCTGGCCGTTCTCCACACTGGGATGGGGCAACGGTGACGCCTTCAAGGGAGAGAAGTGGTTCGAGGGTGATATGAATGCCTTCTACCCTAATCAGCTCCTCATCACTGGGTTTGACATCCTCTTCTTCTGGGTAGCGCGTATGTTGATGATGGGTGAGAATATCACTGGAGAGCTGCCGTTTAAAGATATCTACCTCCACGCACTTGTCAAAGACGAAAAGGGTGAGAAGATGTCAAAGTCCAAAGGCAACGTCATCGATCCGCTCATTATGATCGAGAAGTACTCTGCAGATGCACTGCGCTTCACCCTTGCTGTGCTTGCCGTACAGGGGCGAGACATCAAACTGAGCGAAGAGAAGCTTGAGCAGAGCCGCAACTTCACCAACAAGCTCTTCAACGCCGCCAACTATCTGCAGCTCAACCACGACATCTTCGCAGACCTCGATCAGAAGTCGGTCAAGACGCCACTGGGTCGTTATATGCTCTCACGCTTCAACCTTGCGGTCAAAGAGACACGCGATTACATCGACCAGTACCGCTTCAATGATGCGGCGACCACCCTCTACCGTTTCCTCTGGGGTGAGTTCTGCGACTGGGGGATCGAGCTGAGCAAGGCGAGCAAAGAGAGTGTTGCCGAGCTTGGCAGCATCTTCAAAGAGTCGCTCAAACTGCTACACCCCTTCATGCCGTTCATCACGGAGAACCTCTACCAGAGACTTTCGGGTACGACACTTGAAGAGAACAGCTCCATCATGGTCATGTCCTACCCCAAAGTGACTGAGATAGATGAAGCGATCGCCGAGCAGTTCAACCTCGCCATCGAAGCGATCGTCTCACTGCGTCGCTGCAAAACCCTCATCGAAAAGGGTAACCAGCGTATCGAAAAGGCGGCGGTCAAGTTCAACAAACCTGCCGATACCGCCCTGCTCAAGCCTTTCATCGAGAAGCTTGCCAAGGTGGACGATGTCTCCTTTGTCGAAGAGAAACTCCCCCACTGTGTCACCGATGTCTCCGACTCTCTGGAGAGTATGATCTCCACCGATGACATCGATATGAGCGCCATCATCGGCAAGCTGAGCAAACAGAAAGAGAAACTCGAAAAAGAGATCACCAAACTCAACGGTATGCTAAGCAACGAGAAGTTCGTCGCCAATGCACCCGAGCAGGTGATCGCACAGAACAGAGCACAGCTTGAGGAGGCACAGAGCAAACTGGAGAAGGTCGAAGCGGAACTTCAGGGATTTGGCGTATAATCACCCAAATACAACCGTAGGGATGCCTTTCAAAGGGCGACCACAAGGGATCGCCCCTACGACACCCAATCACACGACCGTAGAGGTACCCTCTTGTGGGTACCTTCCCGTCAAAGAGGAGAATACGACTATGAACCCACAACAGCAGGAAGCCTACAACACTCTCCTTGCCAAAGAGTATGACAAAGCCTTCAGCCTCTACTCCGCCCTTGCCGAGC
>Ga0256839_1005166_pt1 | contig 12228 bp, 12 predicted proteins | sample 354166metaG_FD_185968 | JGI IMG/M metagenome (GOLD analysis project Ga0256839, IMG submission 185968) | Hydrothermal vent microbial communities from Mid Atlantic Ridge, Atlantic Ocean - 354-166 | ecosystem: Environmental > Aquatic > Marine > Hydrothermal vents | place: Atlantic Ocean: Mid...
TGTAGGTGCTATTTTGGCAGGATTTGTTTGGAAGTTTTTTGCAACATCCAAATAGTTGTACAGAAGTCAAGTACTTAGTTGCTTGACTTTATGTATTATATTTATCCTTTCTTTATGATATAATTTTTTATCAAAAGTTAAAGGAATCATTCATCGAGTATTATTCGCCTTCCCAACTCTTACTTGCTTATATACTCATTTTAGTGGGAGGTATTTTGGTTTTTACTGCTGTTGGGCATATTCTTTACCAAAAACGATCTCCTACAAGTATGATATCGTGGATGTTGGCTATTTTGTTTGTGCCTTTTATTGCAGCACCGCTTTATTTCATTATCGGTACACGAAAACGTGAATCAAAATATAAAAAAGAGTATGTACAGTTTCATCAAAAGAGTATTGACAATCCGTATATTTTGGACGATACGAACAATGATTTTCAAAATTTACTAAAGAAAAATGGTATACCTTCTGCCACAAGTGGAAATAGTTATCAGCTTATCACTGATGATGTGGAAGCATATAACAAGATGATGGAAGAGATAAAAAACGCAAAACACAGCATCGATATTTGTACGTATGTATTTCAATTTGACAAAACAACTAAAGCTATTTTGGCTGCATTGACACTGAAAGCAAAAGAGGGAGTAAATGTACGTCTACTCATGGATCTGGTAGGTTCATTGGGTGCAAGTTTTTCTCGTAAAGGTTTTAAGGAGTTAAAAGATGCGGGTGGAGAAGTAGCTTTTTTTACACCGATTTTAAAACGACCTTTTCAAAACTACATTAACTTACGAAACCATCGTAAAATTTATCTATTTGATCAGACTAGACTTTTAAGCGGTGGTATGAATCTGTCTAATGAGTATATGGGAGAAGCTGATGGGAGCAGGCGATGGCAGGATTTACTCTATTATCTTCATGGTCCCGCGGTGTATAGTTTTTATTCTATTTTCCATAATGACTGGGTATATGCAACGAAAGAAGAAACCCAAATGGAGTTTAAAGTAGAAGCATCATATGAAGGAAAAAGTATTGTGCAGGTAGTCCCATCAGGTCCAGATGTACATACTGATGCCTTATATGAAGTACTTTTAAATGCTATTTATAATGCCAAGAAACGTATATGGATTGTGACACCTTATTTTGTACCCGATGAGAATATAGTACAGGCTCTAGTCATCGCTCAGCATAAAGGTGTAGATGTTAAGCTGATCACTCCAAGAGAGTCTGATAATCTACTGGTTGATTTGGTGAGAAACCCCTACATGCGAGAACTTAATGATATAGGGGCAGATGTGGTTTTATACAAAGGTGGTATGCTTCATGCAAAAGCCATACTATTTGATGATGTAGGTGGCATGGTAGGCTCAGTCAACTTTGATAATCGTAGTCTTTTTCTCAATTATGAAGTGGTGTCTTTTGTTTATTCTCATCAATTTATGCTAAGCCTTGAATCATGGATGGAAGGACTGATACTTGATGCAAGTAGAGGCATAAAGCAACCTTCGAAAGTACGTGAAGCTTTTGAAAATATTTTGAAAGTGTTTACCCCTTTACTCTAATGTTTGTACCCTCACTTATACATCATCAGGCATCTCAGTTCTCCAGTGACAGTCATGTACCTGAAATTTTTGGAGTTCTTTGCTGGAATATACATAAGAAAAATACGGTACATAGTCAGTTTTATCCTTATCTAGAGAACTTTATAAAAGAACAAAACGTTGATTTTTTACTTCTACAAGAAGCAAGCTTTAGAGACAAGAGGCATTGTGTACTCTCAGGTTTTTCTTTTGATGCTGCTGCAAACTTAGAGATAAAAGGTAATTTTTACGGTGTCCTCTCCGCAAGTAGAGTAGAGTCAAAAAAAGCATGGGCCTATCTCTCAGTAGGAAAAGAAAGTTTTTTAGGTACGCACAAGAGTCTACTTATGAGTGTCTATCCTTTGAAAGACGGGAGTACACTACTTATCCTTAATGTACACGCCATTAATTTCCGAGAGAACGGACGCTATAACAAAGAGATGGAACGGGTGTTCGCATTGTTACAAGCACATGAAGGACCTATGATTATAGCGGGTGATTTCAATACATGGAACAAAAAGCGTATGAGGAAACTTCATGAAGTAAGAGAAAAACTTTCTCTTACGATGGTGCCTTTTAAAGGGAGGGATAAGGTAAAATCATTTTTTGGAAATCATTTAGATTTTATATTGTACAGGGAAATGGAGTTACTCACTTACAAAGTAGACACAAATCATGGTATTTCTGACCACAATCCTCTATATGCACAATTTAGAAAAAAATAGCGTAATGTTGTTTTGACTTTTTTATGACAATTTTCATTTATAATACACCTATCAGAAAAACCTGTGTCATAAAGTGTATTATAAAAGGAGTTATGAATGGTACTGTTCAACAATATTCAAGACAGGCAGAAAAATTTTGTAGCAAATAAGAATAATGAAGAAATGTTGGTTTTGCTTAAAAATCTTGAAAAAGAAGTATCGATAAGAAAAGTGGCTGAAGAAAAAGCAGAAAAGCTTGCCAATATTGATAGTTTAACAGGTTTAACCAACAGACGATATTTTTATAATAAAATGAAAACAGTTTTAAGTTCTAAATATAATAGAAAAAATACGTATGGTATATTATTTCTTATAGATTTAGATAATTTTAAACGTATTAATGACTCACTTGGGCACCTTGTGGGAGATGAGTGTCTTCGTAAAGTGTCAGAGAATTTGCTCTCTGATATAAATTTGTTGGATGGTGATGTGAGTTTGTCAAGAATTGCTGGTGATGAGTTTGCATTTATGCTTGGTACACTCAATATACCTTATAATGAGGTAAGGGAAAAAGCCATTGAAATTTCTGAAAAAATATCTAAAAGATTTAATAAAAAAATCACACTAGATGGTAGAGAGTATATCATTACTGTGAGTATAGGTATCAGTATTTTTTCTGTGATGAAATCTAAAGTAAAAGATATTATTCAAGAAGCAGATTTAGCACTATATGAAGCTAAAAGGTTAGGTAAAAATCAATATTACTTTTTTGAAGATTGTCTGCAAAAAGAGGTCGATTGCAAGTTGAGAATTGTTAATGAATTGCAAAATGGTATTGATAAAGATAAATTTATATTATTTTATCAACCAATTACGAATAAATATGGTGAGATAAAAGCATTTGAAACACTTATTAGATGGAAGAATATAAAAGGTGATATTGTGTCTGCATCAAAGTTTATACATTTGATTGAGTTAAGTGGATACACTGTAATGTTTAATCAATATGTTTTTGAAGCATCGTGTATACAATTAAAAAAATGGCAGAAACAAGGTCTAGGAGATCAATTTGATCATCTGTCTATTAACATAAGTTCTTCAGCTTTTATAGATAAAGGTTTTGTTTCTTTTGTCAAAGAAACTATAGCCAAATATAATATTGATACAAAGTATCTAATGTTGGAAATTAGTGAAAGTAATATGTTAAAGGAGTTCGCAACTATAGAAAAAGTAATGCTTGAACTCAAGCAAGTTGGTATACGATTTTCTCTTGATAATTTTGGTATAGGATATTCTTCATTAGCTTATATACATAAACTCCCTTTGTCAGAATTAAAACTTTATCGTGTTTTTATACAAAATATCACAACAGATGCACGCGATCAAAAATTTATTAAAGCTATTATTGCTCTTGCTAAGGTTATGAATTTGAAAGTAGTGGCGGAAGGTGTTGAATATAATGATCAGTATGATACATTATATAGATTGGGATGTGATTTGTTTCAAGGATATTTATTTTCTAAACCAAGTTTACCTTTTACAAAAATAGCTTAGAGGTTATTTTTTCTTTTTACTCTCTTGCTTTTTTTTCTTCTGCGCTGCATAGGTATATTTACGTTTTTTATCGTAGTCGATATAGCCTTTTTTCTCTCTTAATGATTTTTTACGTGGACGTGCTTGCCGTGGTTGTTTATCTGTAATTTCAAAGCCTTCCATGATGTCACGTTTGATATTGAGTTTAAGATGTTTTTCTATAGTAGTAAAGGTATTATAGTCATGAATGGTCAGTAGAGTAATCACTTGCCCTTTATGGTTTGCACGTCCTGTCCGTCCTACGCGGTGGGTAAAATCATCAGTGAGTTCTGGTAAGTCATAATTGATAACCAGTGGCAATTCAGGTATGTCTATACCCCTTGCTGCGATGTCAGTGGCAATGAGTACTTGTGACTTTCCACTTTTAAAGAGTGTAAGAGCCTTGGCACGTCCTCCACGTTTGATATCACCATGTATGATGGTTGTCCATATCTCTTGGGCTTTAAAATACTCAAAAAGTTTATCTGCAGTTTCTTTTTTGTTCACAAATATAAGCACTTGCCCCATACCCAAATCTTTGACAAGTTTGGCTGCGAGTTGAGCTTTGCGTTTTTTGTCTACTTTAAAGGCTCTGTGTTTGATGAAGTTTACTACATCACGACGACTACTTACTTCTACGATGGCAGGAGAGCGTAAAAATTCTTTAGCAAGTTGTTTGATATTTTGAGAGATAGTTGCAGAAAAGCACATCATCTGTTTTTGTGCAGGACAAGATTTTAAAATATTTTTAATTTCGGCTAAAAACCCAAGGTCTAGCATTGTATCTGCCTCATCAAGAATAACGGTATTAACATGTTCGAGGTTTATTTTTTTGTCTGCTATAAAGTCTTGTAAACGCCCAGGAGTGGCTACAACTATATCTACACCTTGTTTTATACGTGTGATTTGCTCTACTTTCTTAGATCCTCCTTGCACCTTAACTGTCTGAATATCTAAATATTTAGAAAAGGATACAATGGTTCGAGAAACCTGGTCCGCAAGCTCAATGGTAGGGACTATGATGAGTGCTCTTACAACTTTTCCTTCTTTTTTTACCACTTTTTGAAGCTTATTAAGCAGGGGCAGTACATATGCAGCAGTTTTCCCTGTACCTGATTTTGATGCACCTAAAATATCCATACCCTTCATAGCCGCAGGGATGACTTTAGTTTGTATGGCTGTTGTGTTCTCATAGTTTTCATGTGCCACTGCTCTTAAGATATCTGGGTGTAGGTTAAGTTTTTCAAATGATTTGATTGTGATGTCCTTAGTCTATAATGGCGTATTATATCAAAAATCGATATATCTTAGAGAAATGAACAGTCACTGGCTCTAAAAAAGGCTACATTACCGACTACATTTACTTCATAATATGTAAAATGTCTCGACAACGATTTTTTTAATCCTGTATGTGTATCTTCTGCATTATTAAAAATACCTATCCATTGATAGAGTTTTAAAAAAAGTTTTGTATGCAAGGCATTGTTGATGTCTTTTCCAAGTACAGTGCAGCCAAACAGAATACCATCTTTGGAGAGATGTTCTTTCAAGTTTTCAAAAATGACTTCTTTCTCTTCAAAATTGCCAGGTACACAATGTAAAAGATAGTTCATCCCTATGGAGTCAAAATCAATGGCTGTGGTCTCAAATGGTTTTAGTATATTGGCTTGATATACTTCTGGGTGCTGTTCGTTTAAAAGTTGTTTTGATTTTTCTAAACTATTGGGATTTAAATCCATAATACCTAGACGTTTTATGTCTTTAAGTTGTTTACAGCCTTTGAGAAGACACCCTGTACCTACACCTACATCCAAATGATTGGGCCGAATATTTTCATTATAATGTTCCAAGATTAAGTCTGCAGGACAATGTAGCATATAAGGTGTTGCCAGTTGATAGACTATAAAATCATAGACCCAAAGTAGGGGTTTACTATATATATTCACAGCTTTTTGAACGCGACGATCATTATATGACATATTTACATTCATCATACTCTCCTTACTGCTACTCTAGCAGAATTAGAACAAAAGTGCAAAGAAATCACTGGGAGCTTCTACTTCCAGGCAGATATTTGTGTTTGTAATTGGGTGTACAAAATGTAGTCTCATCGCATGAAGTCCCATGCGTCCGCCTTTTTTACCGTAGCGTTCGTCTCCTACTATGGAGTTGCCCATCCATGCCATGTGGGCACGTATTTGGTGTTGTCTGCCTGTTTCTATGCGTACTTCTAGCAAGGAACGCTTCTTGTTATTCTCTAACGTTTTGTAGTGGGTGATGGCAGGTTTGGCGTGTTTGTGTGTACCTACATGCATGTGGTACTCTTTTTCATCTAGTCGTAAGGGTTGGGTGATGGTATCGGCTTCTGTTTTGGGTGTGCCTTCCACTACGGCCAGGTAAATCTTCTCTGTTACTCCCCACTTGTCCATTACCGCTTCACGTACTTCCTTGGAAGTTGCAAAAAGTAAAATACCTGAGGTGTCACGGTCTAGTCTATGTACTGGCCAGAGTTGTACTCTTTCTTTGCCGTGGCTCAGTTGCTGACGTAGTAGGGCTAAAGCATGGTTTTTGTTTTCTTTGGCAGTACCTACCGAAAGCAGTCCTGCAGGCTTGTTGATGGCTATGAGGTCTTTGTCTTGGTGGATGATGTCTATTTTTACTTGTTGTGTATTGGTATGGTGTCCTGCACGTTGGGCTGCTCCAATGCTCACTACATCATCAGGTATTATGATGTAGTCATGTTTGGTCTGAGCTTGTCCATTTACAAATATAGATCCACTTTGCAAGCGTTGTTTCACTGTCTTTTTAGACCAGCCACCATTAGTCGCTAGTGTCTCAAAGAGAAAGGGGAGGAGTTTTCCTCTTGTGGTGACTTTATATTGTTGTGCCATTATCTTCTCCTTCGACCTCTATACCCACCACGGCTACCACTATTTCCATACCCACGTTTATTACGGCTGTGACATTCATCACAGATACTAAACCTGTAGCTAAAGTCTAGTACTTTGGCACATTTACGGCATTGCTTGGTGAAGTGTCCTTGACGTAGGGAGTTTTCTATGTAGTTGTTTAGGCGTACTCTGGCTTGTAGGGCTTTTTCTACATCTTGAAATATGTCTGGGAACTTAAAACTCAGCCATAAGTAGAGAGATATCTCTCGTACTCTATCTTCTGCGTTAAGTAACATGTCGTTGGTCTGTGCAAATGAGGGTAGGTCACGTGGGGGGATGTAAAGCACTTGTCCTCCCGCTTCTATCTGCTTAATATACCTGTGAAAGACGGACTCTATGTAGGGAGAAGAGATGCTTGCAGGGGCACAGCTTAGAAAGTAGCGTGTTTTGAGGTCTAGGTGGTACTCATCGACTATGGTGGCTATCTCTAACATGCTGTCTATATTTGCTGCCATAAAGGGACCGTCAAACTCCATGTTGTCAGCAAAAAATCCTAATATAGTGGTGATATTTTCTGTTTCGAGTATCTCACCTATGAGCATGACATGCTCTAAAGATGCCATGACAGACACAGGTAGTTCTATGTCGGGTAGGGGTGCATGAAAAAGTGAGGCTATGGTACTAAGAGTATTCTCATCCAATGCACCCACATAGCCTTTTTCTTCAAAGCCATAGCGTCCTGCACGTCCTGCTATCTGAGAGACTTCAGTGGGCAGGAGTTCACGTCTGCGTATGCCGTCAAACTTGTTGTCTTTGGCAAAGAGCAGGGTTTTTATGGGGAGGTTAAGACCCATAGCTATGGCATCAGTAGAAACAAGTATTTGGCTTTCGCCTTCTCTAAAGCGTCTGGCTTCTTCACGGCGTACTTCAGGAGAGAGGTTACCATAGACCACAGACACGCTGTAACGCTCTGATAGTTGTTGTTTAAGTGAGAGTACATCACGACGGCTAAAGGCGACGATGGCAGTTTGAGGTTCTATGTGTTTCATGCTCACAGGGGTTTGCATCATGCTTAGTTCGTTTTTACGCTCAAAGTGGATGATTTCTAGCTCTTCACCGAGGTATGCACAAAGTTCTTTGACCGCAGGTAAAGCATTGGCAGAGCCTGTGAGTATGACTTTTTTTGCAGGCACACCCATGAGTGCATTTGCCCATGCCCAGCCACGGTCACGGTCACTTAGCATCTGTATCTCGTCTATGACACAGACATCGACATCGACTGAGCCGTTCATCATCTCTATGGTGGAAGAGATGTGTGTTGACTCCTCATCTATGATCTCCTCTTCTCCTGTGATGAGTGAGACATGCACACCGTTTTTTTGTAGGTTTTCATAGCCTTCAAGTGCTAGAAGTCGCAAAGGGGCAAGGTAGTATCCTGTGGTAGCAGACTCCAGTTCTTTAAGTGCAGCGTAGGTTTTACCAGAGTTGGTAGGGCCTACATGAAAGGCTATCTTACGTTTAAGTTGTCGTGCCAAAGGAAAGAGGTTTTTAAAGTCACGGATGGTTTTAGCAAGAAGCTCTTCACGTTTTTGTTTAGCAAGTAGGGGCTTGATGTACTCACCAAAGTGAAAGAGTATGCGACGTCTGCTTTTTTCTTTAAATTTCAAAGTGTTTGAAGAGCGTATTTGTGGCTCTACAAAACGGACGATGAATTCATGCAGTGTTTCATCAGGAATGTCTAGTTTCCCACTCTCTTCTCTCATCTCTTCGAGCATGTCATTGACAGCTATTTTGAAGTGTGCCAAAAGGTCGTCATTGACTCTATTTATATCCTCTTTTACAGGTAGTTGGGCACCTTTCCAAATGAGGTTGTAAAGAAAATGGTTTTCGTACGATACAGAGGTGTTGTAGTACAGTTGCGTACCAAATAAATCATGGTTTTTTTCTTTTTCTATGATGATGTGGTCGGTACTCTCAAAGACATCATATTTGTCACTAATATTAGTTAATATCTTTTCGATAATATTTAAACCTAAAGGAGCATGGTAGAGTGCTGCTTCGGGTGGCATGCTTTTGAGTGCTTTGTGCATCTCATCAACTGTAAGGTAGGGGTGTTCTTCTTTGTTTACCAACACTAAAAAAGCATCAAGCTCTTCTTGTTTTTTAACGATGGTTTCTTCTTTTATGTTACGTAGTTTTTCTATCATCACTTTATCATCAAAATTTGACATGATATCTAGCTCCAATGACTCTGTTTGACACAAAAGTAGTTTATTGAAATCTACCTCTTTGAGTCCAAAAGTAAAGCTATGGTAAAACTCCATCTCATTCATGCTGTTAAACTGTACATCGAGTGATTTTTCTAAACTGTTTAGCTTGTTTTTGACACGCATGTAGGTGAGTTTGTTTCGTATCTTGTCGAGGGTTATTTTAGAGTGTTTTGCATCTATAAAGGCTTCGAGTATGATGTTCTCTTCTTGTGCAGTGTGTTCTATGTTTGAGAGTATGCTGATGATTTTACCAACTTTGTCATCGTTGTGTTTTTCTCTTTTTCCAGAATGGGTGGCTTTGTGTCCTTTGGTGAGGTAAGAGACTATCATCTCACGTGTACCAGCTCCTTCTTCACTCCATGCGCGACGTAAAGCACGTATCATGTCATCACGCTCATGAGAGAGTAGCTCTAGTTCTAAGAGCATGACCAGTTCTATGAGTTTGTCCTCATCAAGGGTGGTGATACCTTCATCAAAAGGTTGCCCGTTAAAGTAGTCTCTAATTTTGTTGTTTAGTTTTATGAGGTATTTTTTCTTTTTCTTTGCCATGGTGAAAGTATATCTAAATCATAGGTTTACTAAAGTAAATTGGACTTTTTGTATGTTTTTAAATACTCCTGCCCCCATTCTTGCATAGTATTTAAAACAGGAATGAGTTTTTCCCCTTCTTGTGTGAGACTGTATTCTACCTTAGGCGGTACTTCTTGGAATATTTTCTTTTTGATTATTTTATTGTCTTCTAGTTTTTTAAGCTGTTGAGAGAGCATTTTTTGAGTGATGTCAGGAAAGACTTTTCTGAATGCATTAAAACGTACCACCTTTTCTTCTCCAAGGTGGGTGAGTAACAGTACCACCCATTTCCCTGAAAGTATTTCTACAGTAATCTCTATTTCCGAAGTGTAGTTTTGACAATGGACTTTGTTTTGTCTCAAATTTGGCATTGTTATTTATTTCCTTATATGTATAAACTACTCGTATAGCCCATTTCCTACCTTTTGGTAACTATCTTACCAAAGAGGAACTTCTTGACTTTGGTGTTGTATTGGACTACTATTTTAGCACTATTTCGCAAGAGATAAATTAAATTTTATAGGAAAAAATAATGAAAAAATTAGCCATAGCAGCACTATTTGGTATGTATCTTACTTCCGCATTCGCAGGTGGGTTACCCACACAAGCAGAGGTGACAAAAGCACTTAAAGCAGTGGTAGCAGAGAAAAATGGAGGCTTCGGGCTTCAAATGTGGGCAACAATTGTAGATAGAGATGGTGTAGTCACTTCTGTTTCTTTCTCAGGTAAAGACAGAGGAGACCAGTGGCCAGGTAGCCGTGTCATCTCCGCACAAAAAGCAAACACTGCTAATGCCTTTTCTCTTCCAGGACTTGCTCTTTCAACTGCGAACCTTTTTACAGCCACACAACCAGGTGGAAGCCTTTTTGGACTTCAGTTTTCTAACCCAGTAGACACGTCAGTAGCGTATGGTGGTGACTCAGAGAAAATAGGTACGGAAAAAGACCCTATGGTAGGTAAGAAAATAGGTGGTGTCAATGTATTTGGTGGTGGTTTAGCACTGTACGCAAAAGACGGTACACTTCTTGGTGCTTTAGGTGTAAGCGGTGACTCTTCGTGTGCAGACCATAACATCGCATGGAAACTTAGATCAGCCCTAGGACTAGCAACCATCCCTGGAGGCGTGAGCCCAGAAGGTGATGACAACATAGTCAATGACATTAGTGACAATGCATCAAAGTCAGGTTGGGGACATCCTACATGTACACCAGATTCAGCAGAGATTGCAAAAGCTTTTGCAAAAACACACCCTATCACTAGAAAGTGATAACTGCAACAAAAAGGTTTTGCCTTTTTGTTGCTAATCTACCGTGACAATATCTACCAACTCCACTCCATCACACTCTTTTTTAAAGCGTTTATGTTTACGTGCATCTTCTTCTGCCAGTTCTAGTAAGTCTGCAAAGTCATTTTTACTTACTTCAAATTCAAACACCTCTTTTTGGGTTTTGACATACACAATAGTTTCTTCTTTAGAAGAGAGAGCTAAGTTTCTCAAACCTGTGGCAAATTCACTTTTGATAGCTTTGATTACTTTTTCATTGGCAAGTAAATCGTAGAGATTTACTTCTTTGCTCACATCGTTTTTACACATCACTGTGTACGATACTTTTATCATACCTTCCATCCTTAGCTCCTTCGTGCTTATGGGTGTAATAATAGTATATTTGAACCATGAAGGTCAAAAAGATGTCATATTGTCATATTTTAGACTTAAAAATTATCGTAAGTTCCTTTGTCAATTTCATGTTTTAACATATCTAAAGTCTCTTGCATCGCTTTATAAATCAACTTTGCAGCTTCTTTATGGTCATTTTCAGGGATATCCATATCAAACTGATCCATCCTGTTTTCAAAAAGTTCTTTAATTTCACGAGCGATGTTATGTTGTTGCTTTTGTATCTCTTTTTCTTGCTGTGTCATAACAAATCCTTTACTCTATAATACTTATCATAACATTTTGAGATTAATGAATGACTAACTATACGGGATACCTTTTCATGCCTATCTGCGGTAGTTCTTCTAGATAATTTAGAATATTTATAGAACATATATTACAATACTAATGTACGATATTAGAGAGAGAAAGGAAAAAGATGAAATATACAAATTTACTTAGCACTACAGCTATAGTTGCAGGTTTACTTACTGTTACGGGATGTGCGACACAAGAAGAAATAATGCTACAAGAAGGGCATTCTGTAGAGTATGCTAAAGGCTTTGATGATGGATGTCACAGTGGTAAAAAAGCAGGTGGAAGTTTGTTTGATCAGTTTAAAAAAGATGAAAACCGTTTTACTAAGCATGGAAAATATGCGCAAGGATGGTCAGATGGATTTAGACAATGTGAAAATGAACAAGAAGCACTCGACAGACAAATACGTATGAGTATGGAACAACAACGTTTGAATGAAGAACGAAAACGAAATGACAGGATGGATACATATGTCTTAGAGTCACAAGTACTTAAAGGGCTAAAGTATGATGCAAATTTGTTAAATAAGCTAAAATAACTGGTATCCCCACGAGGACTCGAACCTCGAGCTAGGCCTTAGGAGGGCCCTGCTTTATCCAGTTAAGCGATGAGGACATATGCATTATAAAAGATGAGAAATCGCATTATACAAAAATTACGCTATAA
>Ga0256839_1005167_pt1 | contig 12226 bp, 19 predicted proteins | sample 354166metaG_FD_185968 | JGI IMG/M metagenome (GOLD analysis project Ga0256839, IMG submission 185968) | Hydrothermal vent microbial communities from Mid Atlantic Ridge, Atlantic Ocean - 354-166 | ecosystem: Environmental > Aquatic > Marine > Hydrothermal vents | place: Atlantic Ocean: Mid...
CCCTGAAAAAGCCATCGGGGTCGGAGAGGGTTATCTGAACGTCGTCCGTTTCGTCCTTTTCAAGACCGTCGTTATCTATATATGTAATAGATATAAGGTAGGGACTCACATAGGCAGATATGTCTATGTTGTCAAGCTCAACGTAGATGTAGGGTCTTGTGCCGAGCTTCTTCAGTCTGCTGACCACGGCGGGCGCACCTCCTCTTCCTCGTCAACTATCAGGTAGGGGACCTTGAGCCTTATGCCTGCGGGAAGGGTTTTGAGGTGTGCGTGCTGAGGGTTTTCTCTTATGAGGGGTTCATAGGCGTAAGGGTCTCCGTAGAACTTCCAGGCGAGCAGGTCCCATCTGTCTCCTTCTTTTGTCATGTACTCCATATCAGCTTACCTTCTGAGCAACTCTTACTTCTTTATCTTCTACTTTTCTCTTTCTCCAGTCGTAAGCGGAGACCTTTAGCTTTTGAGCCTGCTGTCTTTTGACCGTCATGGGTCCTTCTGTCTTTATCTTCCTTGTCTGAAGCTCTTTCTGTATGAACTCCTGAAGTTCAAGCTCTGCGGAGAGCTGAACGGGCTTTCCCCATGCGTCTATCTGCTCATACTGAGCTTTGATTGCTTTGACCACGTAGTCTCCTATTATCTGTGATGCGACTATCAGCTTGGCGGGTTCTCCCCTGTTTGCGAGGTCTTTGAGTTTCCTGTATTCCTCTCTGGGGTTGCAGAACTCCCTGTGGAACTGCACTTTGAGGGCTATCTTTGAAAGCTCCGTTCCGAAGAACTGAAGGACTGAGGGAGCTATTGCTGTGTTTATCTCCTTCCACTCGTATGTGTTTTCTTCCGAGTGCTCAAGGTAGGAAAGGACCTGAAAGACAACGTCTCCGAGCTGGGCGTATTCCATGGGAGTGAGTTTAAGAGAAGGTGGGAGGTGGGGCAAGGAATATTTTCGGGTGTTTCAGCTAATCTTCAAGCTCCTCCATGTAAGCAACTACGGTACACCTGCATCCGAATTTCTCATTTGAGCATTTAGGATGGGGTACAGGCATTGTTTTCAAAAATGTGTCTATGTCAAGAACCAACTCATCTTGTTCAGCACAATATGGACAGGTGAGCCTATCCCCTACCGCGTGTATTTGAACCTTCCTGATACCAGCCTGTTTCATCTGTAGAACCCGCCTTCTTATACTCTCCCTTTTGGTTGAGAACGCGGAATCCTTATATTCCTTATCCTGTGTTTGAGAGTAAAGGAGCATGCGGAGCTGATGCTGAAGCTTGGAAACCATTTCATAAGCTGATTCCTTTCCTATCCTCTCACCTTCTATGTTTAATATCCAGACCTCCTTATCTTTTAGAATTGCGAGGGCATCGGAGATAGCTTTACCGAGGTCACCTTCGTAAACCTGCTTCAGCACTTCATTGGGATCTTCCACAAAACTAATGCTACAAACCTGATTTTCCCAGAAGTCTACCAATTCCGCTTCCTGTTCGGTGAAGACAACCCTATCTACCGGCAGGTTGTGTTTTGTGCGAACATACATGTAGTTACCGCAGTTAGGACATTTCTTTTTCCTCTTTGGAGTTGGGAGTTCATGTCCACAGTAAGGGCACTTAGACATTTCAGGGATATCACGTGCTGAACATTCTCCCCCACGGTTTATTTGAGTTGGGGATACACCCATACGCTTCGTAGGTTTAGACAGATAGCTTTTCAATGCAGTTTCCGTATTTTTTAAAATCATACTTTCTATCGTGCTCTTTACTTCGGAGGCAGGAATTTCAAAAAGCTCTGCGAGATAAGTCAGCTCTTCTGTTTTTTCCTGTATTTCCCCTTTACTTAGCACATACTTCAAGTATTCCTCAAAGAGTTCTTTCATAAGCGGAACCGCAACGAATTCTCTTGCCGGGAAATAGTAAAGGCCGTACTTCTTCATTATTCTTTCTATATCCTCTTTCCTTATGTCTTTAGGGCTTGAGGCTTCTGCAAGGAGGTTGTTAATTTCCGTCTTAAAGTTATACTTCTTCTTTAGGCCCAGCAGTCGTATCAGTAGCCCCTTTTTTAAAGGTTTTTTCTTAAAAGGCTCCATGAAACTACCTCATCTTGGATAACATGTTTAAAAGTGTCTGAAGTTCCTTCACGGTAAACTCTGAGAAATCTATCTTGCCGAACTTATCAAGTAACAAACGGACAAAATCTTTCTCGCTGAGCTGGTTCAGGAAGCTCCTTATCCTGTAAATCCTGAGAATAAGCCTCTGCTTGGGAGTTCCTTCTATTCCCATTCTCAGAAGTCTGTTTTCTAACTTTCGTATCTGCCCTTCTATGAAGGAAAGAGCCTGGGTGATCTGAGAAGCGGGCAAATCTCTGTATGAGTTAAGCTTGAACTTCCTTTTGAATATACCGTGCACCTTTTTACGAGCCTCTCCTATGCTGAGGTTATTAGCTTCCATCTCAAGCTCCGCCCAGTTATCCAGTTTTCCTTTAAGGTTGTGGAGTTCTTTATTGCTGAGTCTTTCTACATACACAACGTTATCGTTTCCAACTACCGCTACATTGCCCGTGCCCTGCTGGTTGATCGTGGTTCCCTTCTTTGGCTTTGCTCTCTTTTCTATTTCCTCAGCTATCTCTTTTACCTTCCTTCTCCCCACACCACCCTCCGATTGAGTGGTCGGTTGTATTATACACTAACTCCCGGTCAATTTTATGATTTTTCCTACTCCCCTCTTTATAAGCTTTTTCCTGTCTTCCTCCCGGGTAAACTCTCTGGTTACCTCTTCGTATATACTCTCTACCGCTTCCGCAAACAGGTCGGGCGGTATATCTATATCGTATTCCTCTTCTATCCTTTTCAGCTCCCTTACTATGTCCTTTATTATTGATATCTGAACTTCCGCAGGAACTCTCTCCCACATCTCCCCCTTCCCCTCTTTGAGCCACTCATAAGAAACCCCGAAGGTGTGGGAGATGAGGCGGAGGGCAGACTCAGGAATGTTATATTGTCCGCTTTCCCAACGCTGTATCGTTTTAAGAGTTTTGCCTAACCTATTTGCAAAATCCTGCTGGCTCATCCCTAAGCTTCGCCGAATAGTCCTAAGTCGCTCATGGATCATACTTTTCCTTTTAGGACGGATTTGGTAAACCTTACCAATTTCGTCCTTGTATAGGTCATAATGAGGTAATATGTCTTGACAATTAGGACATAATGTCCTATCCTTATATAAGGAGCTGTTAAGATGAAGACCACAGCAAGCCACCCCATAAGGGATATTGTAAAGGACAGAGCCAGAGAAAGAGGTATCAGCCTTAACAGACTGGCGGTAGCCTTGGGGGTTGCCCGTCAGACTCTTCTTCAAGTCCTCAAAGGTGAAAGGACTTCCCGCCCTCTCATACTTCGCATCTCCAAACTCCTTGACCTCCCCGAGCTTCCCGACCTGTATGAGGAGTTCCTTCATACCAGAAAACTCGCACGCAAATGGGTGGAAAGCAAGGCTCAGATATCTACGGAGGAAAAGGAGGGTGGAAGATGAAAGAAGAAAAGCTAACTGAGCTGACCGTTAGGCTCTTTGAGGAATGCAAAGATATCTATAACAACATCCAGTATAGGAACTGCAATACTGAGCAGCTAAATCAAGCAATCCAGAACATCTGCCAGATAACTTCCGAGCTTGCTTATTGGGCGCACTTTGGTTACGGGGAAAAAGCCGCCCTGCAGGCTATAAAGCTGGCTGAAGAACTCCTAAAAGCTCACATAGCTAACGAGCAGGCTCGTCAGATTGGCGAGATACCTCGCAAACAAGCCACAGGAGGTGGTCAAGAATAATGCGGGCTAAGTCAGTTATGCCTTTGTTGTTCATACTGATAAGCACATCAGATTGGGAGAAATATTCCTCCCCTTCAGCGGGAAGATGGACAGTAAATATTTCCACACCATCTGCAAGTTTAGAATCTCTGAACCATACATCAGCCAGGATTCTGCATTTGGGAGCATCGTATCTGAAGGAAATTCTGAGTTGTGAGATGGCTTCCGACGCTTTGGGAAATACATCCTTCAGGCTTCTTCCAGAACCTATTAGCCCTATGATTGCTTGGGATAGAGCCTCTCTAACATCTTCTTCCGCATTAGAAAACTCTTCAACAAACTTAAGAGCTACTATGAATTTTTCCTTTGCTTCTCTATCCATCTTCGTCCCTCCTTCTCTTTTTTCTTCTTTTCATTCTACAGCGGAGGTGAGTGATGTTTGAGTGGGCGTTTTCTGAGTTCTTAGAGCGCAGAAGCCCCTATGCTTTCAAGAAGGTAGGAGTGAGTGAAAAGACCGTTTATAGCTGGTGCTATCCCAACCACACACCCCACGGCAGGAAAGACCCGATAACCAGGGCGGTTGAAGTCCTTGACGTTTTCTTTGAGCTTGAACCCTCCATAGGCTTTGACATCTTAGCGGAGATTGCCAACAGGTATGGTTTTAAGCTTGAGAAACTTCCCGAAGACGAGGCGGTAGCCCTTTCGGAGCTTCACAAGGAGCTGACCGAATTCCTTCAGGCGGAGGTAGAGGCAAGGGAGGACGGAAAAATCACACCCGAAGAGGCGGAGAGGATACTCAAAGAACTCAAAGAAGCGGAACGGGTCATCGCAAGGGAGAAAGCCCGTCTCAGGGAGCTTTTAGAAAAGGTGAGGAGGTGAGGTCGCCGTGAGAAAAGGCTGGCAACCCCACCGCACCGCTCTCAAGTTGGCTTCTTCTTTTCCTGTCTCAGGGCAAACAGGGCTATACCCCACAGAGACAGAGAACCAAACACAGCCATCAGCACAAGAGTCCAGTCAATGCTATTCATCACCTAATAGGATAAGCGCAAAAACGACGTTTGACAAGCCCGCAAGGAGTATGAGCACGAGTGTAATGTCTGATATACGCTCCGCAATCCTGAGCAGGAAGGTTCCCACCATCAAGCCCACACCGAAGTTCCGCACCGTCTCCGCCAGAAACCGTCTCTTGGCCATAGCTTCCCTATACATCATAACCCTTACGTGGCTCTGCCCGTATCTGTGGGAGCGGGTGCGGGAGCTTGAGGCGGTTCTAACGCTCTGCAATTCATTCATCTATCACACGGGAGGTATGAGATGAGAAAAGTTGAAGAGTATTTAGTCTTGAGGGACAGCTCCTCAACGGTCAGGCTTCTCAAACTGGACTGCCACAGTGTTTATAACGGAAAGGCAGTTCTCAGATTCCCAGGCACTATTGAAATATACGAAATAGTCTCTATTCGCACCCACAAAGGACAGCACAAGGACGTGATTGAGTATGAACTCGGGAGGTGTATCAGATGTCTGAAGCTTGAAAACAAAGAGGAGGTGATGGTATGAGTGAGCTTGCAAGGATTGAAGAACACGCTATAGCTCCCGTCTCGGAGAGCGCTCTTGTTTCTGAAGAGCAGTATCAACAGGCAAAGAAGCATTTTGAACTTCTCAGGCGTTTTATCTCGGAACAGCTCGTTGAGGGTGAGGACTACAGCTATATCAAAGACAGGCAGGGCAGACCGTTAACCGATAAGCCCATACTCTTCAAGAGCGGAGCGGAGAAGCTCTTAGCCCTCTTACAGCTTACGCCTTCTTTTGAACTGGTAGAGCATGAGGACTACGAAAAGGGCTGGTTCCTCTATAAGGCTACCTGCAGGCTCATATCTAAGGGAGGACGCATAGTTGCGGAAGGGCACGGAGTTGCAAACTCCAAAGAGAAGAGATACCGCAACCACGACCCCTTTGACCTTCCCAATACGCTCCTGAAGATGGCAAAGAAGAGGGCATTAATAGATGCCATAAGGCAGGCGGGAGCGGGTCTGTTCTTCGGATACTCGGAGGAGGGGGAGGATGAAGAACTTGATAGCACCGACCTTTCAAGGTTCTGGGCTACGGTGAAAGGCTCTCTCGGGTTTTCCACAGAAGAAGTGCACAGTGTCCTTGAACAGGAATACGGCTGGACCTCCGTAAAGCAGATACCCAAAACAAGGCTTGACGAGGTCATAGGCAAGTTTGCGGTTCTTGCCTCCGAGCGTCAGCAACCCAAACAAAAACAGAGCAAGCTTATGGAGGAGGGGAAGTGAATAGCTTACACCTTCCTCCCCTTTCTGTCCTTTTTCAAGAGTCAAACCTCGCTTCACGAATCGTCCACAATGATTTCTGTTCCGTCCTTCGGATTCCACTCGTCGCTGAAGGTCTCTTGCTTATCAGGTCTGGTCTTACCTTCGGTTATTATGTTCTTAGAAGGCTCAGGTTTGCTTTCCGGTCTTGTTATTTTGTCTTCGTTCCCTTTCCCCTTTTCCTTTTCTCCCATCTATCCACCTCCTGTAAAGATAGTTATGGCTACCAAAACAAACTGAACAACCACTACAAACAGGAACAGCTTGTATCTATCTCCGTTTCTTTTCACATTTTCATGTTCTTGGTCTATCCTCTTGGCAAAACTTTCAATCTTACTTATGTAAAACTGTTCCATCCCCCTCTCATTGTTAGCAAGCTCGTAAAGCCAGTCTATTCCCTTGTCCAAGTCCGGTATATTTGCATCTACGGGCTTAAGAAATTCTCTAACCAAGAACCACAGATTGACAAAAAGCAAGAAAATGGTTGTGAGCAAGAATATGTTTACGCCGAATTCCCTGATGAGGAACCCCACTGCAGACAAGAGTGCTATTTCTATCCACATGATTGTCTTGAGTTTCTCAAGAAATCTCTTTCTGTTTTCTGTAGCAAGCATGAAGTAAAAGCTTTTGGCTTCCTCGTAGTGAGCTTTGAGCATCTCCAAAACACTATCTGTCATTACAAACACCTCCTTTTTCAGGAGGTTGTCTCTCTTCTTCCTTATTCTACCACCCCCGCGGGGGTGGGCTATTTCACAAGGGAGGGTTGAGCCATGTTTCTGAAATTCGGGAACTCCGCAGTTCCTCTTGAGCACGTCAGACAGATAAGCATCTGGTATAGAGAGGACACCGAGGTCAAGTATGTGGAAGACACGAGTGTGAGAAAGAAGGTCAAAAAGCTCAAGCTCAGGATTGAAGTTAGCGACGGCTCCGCATGGAACATAGACCTGAGTCCCGAGCGAGAAGGAGGTGTGAGGTGTTAGCTCTTTCGCTTTTCGCTAATCCTTGTAGGAAGTTCAAAGGTCATTACGAGGAAGAGCTTGGTAAACTCAACAAGTTCCTCCGCTTCTTCAATAGAGGCTTCTACCTCGTGGATTGCCTTGTTTCCGAGCTTCCTGACAATATGAGACCAGTCTCTGAGAGGTTCGGTTATGACGTGCCTTCGGTAAAGGTCCTCTATCTTCTCGTAAAGGCTCTCTCCTTCCGCCCGGAGTTCTTTAAGAGCCACCTCAAGAATGCTTCTACATCCTCCAATAATGAGGGAAGGACTTTTCCTTTGAAAGAGAAGCTCCTGAACATCTCTAAGAAGCTCTCTGGCTTTTTCAGGTATGGCAGGATGGGTGTAAGGTTCCTTGGGCTGGGGGAGAACTCTTACAATCCTGAAATTACTGATTCTGTAAAGTTCCCTCGTGTTTATGTGCTTTTCGTAAACATCCCACTCATTACGAAAGACATGAGCCTCTATAAGTGCAGGCTCTTCACACTTACAGCACACCGCAATTCCCCTGACCAGCAAAACCTCAACCTCTCTTCCGTTGGGAAGCTTTGTAAACTTGGCGTGTCTCACGAAAGGAACCCCGTAAAAATCAAAGGTGCCTTCATTACCGCAGTGAGGACATTTGATAACCGCTTGCAACATAACAAATCCCTCCCGGAGGTTTGCTCATGAGGGAAATTATAGATGACCTTTACAGGATTTTAGTTGAAACGCAGTCCCATGAAGCTGTTCCCAAACTCGTTAATCGTATAGGCTACTGGGAAACAAAAGAGGATAGAGCCACCGTCTTAGAGGCTCTCTGTTACCTGCTTCTTACAGAACATCTGAAAGCAAGATACGCATCCGCAAAGTGTGAGGTTTTTGAAAAAGGAGGTGTGAACCATGAAGATAGTAGAACTTGAACTCAAAGACCTCGTAATCCCTCAAGGACTTCTTCCCCGTGTTCTGACCGGCACGGTGGAAGAGAAGGTTGAAGAATACAAAGAGCTTTTAGAGGAAGGCGTTGAGTTTGACCCCATTCAGGTATGGGAAAGGGAAGACGGACAATACTGGGTCGTTGACGGCGTCCACAGAGTAGAAGCCCACAAGAGAGCGGGAAGGGAGAGGATAAAGGCAAAGCTCATAAAGTGCAAAGATGAGCTTGATTACCGCATAAAGGCAATTCAGGCAAACCTCAAACACGGCTTGGCTTTAGCTCAGGGAGAGAGACCGGAGCTTGCAAGGATTCTCTACAGACAGGGAATGAAGGAGGAGGAAGTCAGAAAGGTCTTCGGAGTCTCTCAGGACACCGTAAGAAAATGGCTCGCTCCTGTCAAGCAGGAAGAGAAGGAGAAGAAGATAAGGAAGGCTTTGGAGCTGAGGGAGAAGGGGTGGAAGATTAAGGATATTGCGAAGGAGTTGGGAGTTCCGGAAAGCACAGTCAAAGATTGGCTAAGGACGAAAATGGTAAAAGATACCAAAATCGTCCTCCTCACCCCCACCGGCGACCCCACGGCTGAGGGCTTAAAACACTTTTCTGATTATGTCCTCAGCATAAACAACTCTATAGACTTTCCCGCTCCCGACCTCCTTGTGAACATGCTCAGAGAGAAAGGCTATGAGTTGAGCTTTGAAGAAGCAGACGAGTTTCTTAAGGCGGTTTTAAGGGAGATAAAAAGCTACATCTCCCGCCTCGTCAACTCAGGACTCAAGCTCAAACAGATTCAAGAAGCCCTCATATACGAAAGAGAAGGCATCTTTGAGCACCTGACCACCCCCGTAAAGAAAAAACTCGCCCTGCTTTTCACAGACTACATCCGGAAGCAAATAGAAAAGAAGGAAAAGGAGAAGGAGATTGAAAACAAAGTTGTAGCGCTTGCACGGGAGATACTTAGTGACCCTCGCTACATCTTCTCTAATTGGAGAAACCTTGCCAAACAAATCATGGAGAAGCTGGAAGAAGCGGGAGAAGGTATATCTCACAGATACACACCTTCCAATGTCGCACAGCTGTTACAGAAACATTCCGACGAGCTTATGGAAATCTACAACTCCATCCCTGAGATTACAGAAGAAGAGCTCAAAGAGTTTGTGAAAAACTTCAGGCCCGAAGACTTCAATGGTGACATAGACGGGTTCAGAGATACCATAGAGGAAGAGATAATCAAGAGCGGGAAAAGGCCCGCAGGAGCTTACCGCTACGCTACTTATATCTATCACGAATACGAGAAGAACAAATGGAAGAACGAAGACCACTCCGACTCCTCCCGCTCTCCCTCCTTGACTTCTTTGGCGGGTTCTCAGCCCGCCCTTTCTGAGGAAGAGGAAGTGCTCTCACCCGAAAAGGCATGGGAGAAACTCCAGGCGGAAGGCGGACCACCCAAGGTTGAGTTTGTGGAAGACGAAAACGGCATGATTCACATGAGGGTTTTAGACCAGGAGCAAAAACCCGCAAAAGGCAAGAGAGGAAGACCCCCGAAACCCGAGCCCGAATACACAAAAGAAGCGGAGATACAGGAGCTCAAAAATATCATGAGAGACGCTCTCTGGACACTCGTGAACAAGTTCGGCTGGGAAACAGCAGGGAAAGTCTTAGACGAAGTAGTTGAGGAATACAGAGAATACGCTCCGGAGAGGATTTGATGAGGGAGAAAAAAATAGAGGCCAAAAAGCTTCACGCCATGGGATTTTCAATGCGCCAGATAGCTAAGGTGCTCGGAGTATCCCACCCCACAATCTCCCGCTGGCTAAAAGAAGACTCAACACCCAGGGCGGACCCTTACATACAGCTCTACAAACGCACCCCTCATAAACTCAAAAGCAGGCTCAAAGCCCTTTTAGAGCTTTCTTCTTCCGAGAAAGGACGCTCAAGAGTCCTCTCAAAGAAAGCAATCTTCAGGCGCCTTGAGCTTGACCTGTCCATGCTCGGTATCAGCTCCTACCACAAGTTCTGCAAATACCTTGAGGTGTTCATCAGAGAAGAATACGGTTCAAAGGAAAAGCTTGAGAAGAAGAGAAGACCGAGAAAGGAACTGCCCAGATACCATACGCCTAAAGGCTCGGTGATAAGAGAGCCTGCGGTAGTGGAGATAGATGCTACCGGCTACACCGTAGGAGACAGGCTCTACACCATACTCCTGGCGATAGATACCTATTCTATGCACTTCTTTGAACCTATGGTGGTGGAGAATAAGACCAAAGATATCAAGCACTACAACAAAGCTATAAACGGATACGACCTTGCCGAATACCTCATACACATCTTCTCCGAGTACGGGCTCCCCTACGCACTCAAATACGACGGGGACAAGGTGATGAACAACGAGCTTATCAGCAGAGGACTGAAAAGGCTCGGAGTGCGCACCATAAGGGCTTACCTTCCCAACCAGAAGGTAATAGAGAGAGCCTTCAGGGATATCAAAGACGAACTCAGATACCTCACTCACAACGTTCAGGAGAGAGAGCTCGTCTTTGAAAAGATTGCGGACGCGGTAAACACCTACAACATGAGAGAGCACACATTCAAACATCTCGGAAACCGCCCCGTAATCCCTCAGGAGCTTTTCTCCCAGCTCTCCCATCACTATAGCCCTGTTTCCGAAGACGAGCTCAGAAAAGCCTTCAGGGAGGAAGCTATAAGGACGGTCCGTAACAACACCGTCCAGTGGGACGGCTCTCTGTATGAAGTTCACCTCATAGACCCCTACCGCTTTGAACCTCACAGGCTCGGAGAATACGGAAGAAAGAGGAGCGCCCCGAAGGTGCTCTGCACGAGGGATATAGATAACCTCGTCAGGATAGAGCTTTTTGATCTCAGAACCGGAGAATACCTCGGAGAAGGAAGGCTCGTATCCGTTGAAGAAGTCCTTTCCCCCTCCGAGAAAAAGGAGCTGAAGAACAAGCGTAAAAGGGTTCTCAGGAGAGCCAGGAAGATAGACAAAGAGCTCTCTGCCATAGAAGAGAGCCTGCAGGAGCAGACGGACGTACGCATAGAGAGCTCCGCTTCGGGCTCCCTTGAGGATCTTATGGAGCTTGCACAAGAAATTGAGGAGGAGGAAATATGGTGAGAACCGAAGCCCTTCAGGCGATTGAAAGCCTCATCAAGACACTTCTTGTAGCGAAGAAAAGGGGGAAGAGCCTCCACGGCGCTGTGTTTGGACCGTGGGGCGCGGGAAAAACAAACGCTGTGAGATCCCTGACGGGACGCTATCCCGTATTTTACCTCAAAGCTCCCAGAGGTTCTCTGACTCCTACCCGCCTCCTCAGACTCATAGGACTATCTCTCGGAGCGGGAGCAGCGGGAACTTACGATTACACCCTTGACCTGATAAAGGGACACCTCCAGCAGGAAAACGCCAGCCCCTTGATACTCATAGACGAAGCTCAGCGCATCTTTTCAAAGCCTGCCCTGCTGGATGAGCTCAAAGATTTTTCCGAAGACCCCGATTTAGGCTTTTCCTATCTCTTCATAGGCGATATGAAACTCAAAGAGTATCTCGCTCGCAAACAGCATCACTCCATAATTAAGCGGATACTTTACAAAACCGAGCTGAAAGGAGAAGTGGGTGAAGCCACCATATCCGAGCTCCTTAAAGAATACAACCTCAAAGGAGACCCTAAGGAGGTGGTAAAGCTCTTGAAGAAGAGGAAGTGGAAGATACTGGAGCTTGACAATGTCCTGTACCTCCTACAGCTCAGGGGACTTACCGAGGCGAGCGAGGAAAACATAGAGAAAGTTCTCAGGGTTACGGAGGTAGTAGTATGACTCCCGGCAAGGTCTGGGGAGTTATGCTCAGAAGGAGGGTATTCCAGCAGTGGGAAGTGGTAGAGGAATTGTGTAAGGAGTTCTCTCACCTTCCCAGGAGCTTCATCAAGATGAAGGTAGAAGAGATGGTAAAGCTCCAGACCCGCAATCAAGTCCTCGTCAAAGTAAACAGCAGACCCCCTATACTTGCGGTGAGTAAGTACGCACCGCTCTGGGAGAAACATTACAGCACCTACTACGAGTGTGAGGTCTGCTCCCGCAGGTTCATACCCTCCATGCCTCACCAGAAGGTGTGCTCGGAAGAATGCAAACACCGGCATCAGATAAGGCTCTACAGAGAATACAGAAGAAGCCTGCAGGAAAGAGCGGAAAA
>Ga0256839_1005168_pt1 | contig 12223 bp, 10 predicted proteins | sample 354166metaG_FD_185968 | JGI IMG/M metagenome (GOLD analysis project Ga0256839, IMG submission 185968) | Hydrothermal vent microbial communities from Mid Atlantic Ridge, Atlantic Ocean - 354-166 | ecosystem: Environmental > Aquatic > Marine > Hydrothermal vents | place: Atlantic Ocean: Mid...
TTATGATCAGTTGGTTGAAATTACTAAAAAGGATGTTGAGTTATCAAAAAAATTTAGTAATCAAAAATTTAATACAATAAAAAATAAATATAAAAATACTGATGATAGATTTTTTTGTAAAATAAATTTGTTGGTGGATAAGGGGTGCTTGCCTGATGCGTTAATATTATGTGAACAGTTTTTAAAAAAACATCCTGAAAATTCTGAAACGCATTATTATTTAGGTATGATCAATGCTTTACTTGATAATGATTCTGAAGCTGAGAATTTTCTTAAAAAGTCAATTTATTTATTTCCTGATCATTATCGAGCATTAGCATTATCTGCTGTTTTGGCAGAAAAAAGAGGTGATGAAGAAGGTGCTAGGTTATTACGTAGACGTGAACAAAAAGCGCGTAAGCGGAATCCATAATTATGGTGAAAGAACCCGAAATACCTGTGCGGACTGCTGATTGTTGGAATTCTATTGGTATTTGGAGCGGTGCGAGAAAAAAGTGTGAAAAACTGACCGAATATATCCATTGTCGAAATTGCCCGATATTTTTAGCAGCTGGTCACTCGGTATTTGAAAGAGTAGCTCCACTTGAGTATTTGTCCCAGTGGCAAAAAGAAATTTCAAAAAAAAAGAGTCGCGATAACTCTAAAAATAAAAGTGTGCTTATATTTCGCGTGGGCCATGAATGGTTTGCGTTACCTGCGACTATTCTTGATGAAGTAGCAAATGAGCGGACTATTCATCGAATTCCGCGAAATATGAATCGTTTTATATCAGGTATTGTAAATATCAATGGCGAGATAAAAGTATGTTATTCGTTAAGTGAATTGTTGGGGTTAAGTCATATTGATGGTGTTAATAAAAAAGAAGAAAGGGGAAAACCTAAACGATTAGTGGTCATTGATCTGGATGAAAAAGATTATGTTTTTTTAGTCGATGAGGTGAAAGGTCTTTATTTTTATAGTGATTCTGATTTGCATTCCGTTCCGTCTACATTAGATGAGAATAATGCACTGTTATTGTTGGGGTCAATAGAGCGATTTAATCATCAAGTTGCTATCTTTAACATAAAAAAATTTCAGGAAAAGCTTGAAGGAATTGCTTTATGAGTCTATCAGGTGGAGGAATGGGTGATTTATCAATGTTTGACCTTTTTCGGATGGAGATAGAAGGGCAAACGGCATCATTGAGTAAAGATTTATTAGCGCTTGAAAAAAATACTACTTCAGCCACACTTTTGGAATCTGTAATGCGTGCGTCTCATTCCATTAAAGGCGCCGCTAGGATGGTATCTGTTGAACCTGTCGTGAAAATTTCACATGTGATGGAAGATTGTTTTGTTTCAGCACAAAAAAATAAATTAAAATTGAGAAGTAATGATATTGATATTTTGCTGAAGGCTGTGGATACCATTATTTCTATTTCATTTGTCAATGAAGAGAATATAAATAAGTGGGTAGATGATAATGGTTCTCTGGTTGATGATCTGGTTATCTCAATGGAACAAATTTTGTCTGAAAAAAATACACAGATGGAAGAGAGTTCCACAAATTCTCCAGAAATAGCACTTAATAATTATGCCATCACGAATAATGTTGAAACTCCTGTGGCAGAGACTGAACGATTTTTGCGTGTTAATGCTGAAAGAATGTCTCGAATTCTGGGAGTGACCAGTGAGCTTTTGGTGGAATCAAGAGAGGTGAAAAATTTTTCTGATGCATTATTTCAGATTAAACGTCGCCAGGATGAATTGTTTATGGCATTGGAGTTCTGGAGAGAGTTGTCAATACAACAAAATTATTCAAGTAATGAGGAAATACAAAAAACGGCCATGTTTCGTTTGAATGAATGTCGGCGTGATATATCCAATCAATTGCTTTTGTTGGATGAGTATGACCGGAAAAACAGTTATCTTTGCAAAAAACTTTATGGTGAGGTTGCTGGCAGCAGAATGCGGCCATTTGAGGATGGTATTGTTGGTTTTGAACGTATGGTACGTGATCTTTCTCGCTCCTTGAGTAAGGAGGTTGTGTTGAAAATTGATGGTTTGCAGTGTGCCGTCGATAGAGATGTTTTGGAAAAGATAAAAGCCCCATTGAGTCATCTATTACGTAATTCTATTGATCACGGTATTGAGTCTGTTAAAGAGCGTGCTGAATCAGGAAAAGTAAAGGTGGCCACAATAAAACTATCAGCCACTCATGCTGGCGGAATGTTGCGTATATCAGTGACTGACGATGGAGCCGGAATAAATTTGGTTATGTTGGGTGAAAGACTGGTCAATAAAAAATTGGTGACCCGAAAAATACTGCCAGACCTTTCCGATAATGAATTATTGGAGTTTTTGTTTCTCCCTGATTTTTCTACGCGCGACGAAGTCACTGAGGTTTCTGGCCGAGGTGTTGGGTTGGATGTGGTGAGAGATATGGTTAAGGAACTTGGTGGTTCGGTGGTTATTAATAATTCACCAGGGAAAGGTGTTAAATTTATTATGAAATTACCGCTGACACTATCGGTACTATCGGCATTGTTGGTGGAAATATCAAATGAACCCTATGCTTTTCCTTTGGCTAAAGTAGATAGAATATTAAAAATAGATATCAAAGATATTACGGAGATGGAAGGGAGGCAATTTATTGCTTTGGATGGAAAAAATGTTGGACTTATTTCTGCTGCCGAAGTATTGGGGTTTGAGCAGGTAGATTCTATAAACGATACGTTGACGGTATTATTGTTAAGTGACAGGATGGATACTTATGGTGTTGTGGTGGACCATTATATTGACCAAAAGCAAATTTCTGTTTCTGCACTCGATAAAAGGTTGGGGAAAATCCCTAATGTGAGCTCTATGGCTTTGATGGAAGACGGTGAGCCATTGTTTATTTTAGATGTTGATGATTTGGTGCGAAGCATAAATTTTATGGTTAATGGTGGTGGTTTGGCTGATGTTTATCGTGCGGCTGAGAATCATTTGAAAGCAAGTCGTAATCGTATATTGGTTGTTGATGATTCTTTGACTGTACGCGAAGTCGAAAAGGATCTTTTATTATCGAAGGGGTATTTTGTTGATTTGGCGGTTGATGGTATGGATGGATGGAATGCAGTGCGCCGAGTTTCTTACGATCTGGTGATTACGGATGTGGATATGCCACGCATGGATGGTATTGATTTGGTGAAATCTATTAAACAGGATTTACATCTGAAAACATTGCCGGTAATGATTGTTTCTTATAAAGATCGTTCGGAAGACCGGCGGCGTGGCTTGGATGCAGGGGCAGATTATTATTTAGCCAAAGGTAGTTTTCATGACAATACGTTCATTGAAGCGGTTGAAGATTTAATTGGTGTGGCAGAAAAATGAGGATTGCCATTGTTAATGATATGGCAATGGCCATTGAAGGCCTTAGGCGTGTTATTGAAGGTACGGGAGAGCATCAGGTTGCTTGGACTGCATTTAATGGAAATGAAGCAGTCGAAGCTTGTCGTACAGATACTCCTGACTTGGTATTAATGGATATTATTATGCCGGGAATGAATGGTGTCGATACTACCCGCGAAATTATGCGGGAATCACCTTGCCCGATATTATTAGTCACTTCATCGGTCAATACAAATTCAGCGTTGGTGTTTGAGGCGATGGGCTATGGCGCATTGGATGCAATTAATACTCCCATACTTACTGCTAATAATGCATATGATTCGCAGTCGCCATTGTTGAATAAAATAGCAATGTTACGTGTTTTGACTCAGCCGAGCCCATCTGGGCTTCAATCACAATTTAATATTACACAATCTAAAAAAATATTGTTAACTAATGGCTCATTGGTTGCTATTGGGTCTTCTTCAGGTGGCCCCCAGGCATTAGCAACCATTCTTCAATCTATTCCCGCTGATTTTCATTCTCCTATCGTTATTGTTCAACATGTGGATGCACAATTTGCTCATGGTTTGGCCGAGTGGTTGAGCACGTTGTCAAATATTCCTGTACGAATTGCGCGTAATGGTGATAGACCTGAAGCAGGGACTGTTTTTCTTGCTGGGTCAGACAACCATTTGTTGTTGGCTGAAAATGGGACATTTCATTATTCTCCGGTACCTCGTGATACACCATACCGACCTTCAGTTGATGTTTTTTGGCAGTCTCTTGGGTTGCATTGGAAGGGGCAGATAATTGCGGTTTTGTTGACAGGCATGGGAAGGGATGGAGCGAAATCTATGTTGAGCCTTCGGCAGAGTGGGGCATATACTATTGCGCAAAATGAAGAAACCTGTGCGGTTTATGGTATGCCAAAAGCAGCATTTGAAGTGAATGCAGCAATTGAGATATTACCTGTCGATGATATCGCAAATTCGTTATTAGAAAATGCTAATGGTAGACGTTCTGCGGGACGTTAACAGGGAAAGGCATTATCATAATTATGACGATATGGATGAAATGAAAATACAATGAGCACTTCAAGTTCAAATGCGGTTGTATTGCTGGTTGATGATCAAATGATGGTGAGTGAAGGTATTCGGCGTATGCTCGTCGATGAACCAGATATTATTTTTCATTATTGCAACGATCCAAATCAGGCTGTGGATATGGCCGTAAAACTACAGCCGACAGTTATTCTGCAAGATTTGATTATGCCGGATATTGATGGTTATGCTTTGGTTGATGCTTATCGGAGTAATAAGAATATAAAAAATGTTCCGGTTATTGTGCTTTCAACAAAAGAAGATCCTGAAGATAAAAGTTTGGCATTTGAGCGTGGTGCAAATGATTATCTTGTAAAGTTACCTGATAAAATTGAGTTAATCGCACGTATTCGAGCACATTCGAAAAGTTATCTGACTCAATTGGAGAGAGATGAGGCATTTAAGGCGTTGCGAGAGTTACAATCAGAATTGGAAAAAAGTAATATTGAATTGCAAAAGTTGAGCAGTCTTGATGGTTTGACGGGAATTGCAAATCGTCGAAGTTTTGATGCGTTTATTGATAAGGAATGTTTACGTTCTGCCCGTGAAAATACCACACTCTCTCTCATTCTTATTGATATCGATTTTTTCAAACCTTTTAATGATAATTATGGTCATCTTGCTGGTGATGGTTGTCTTCGCCAGGTTGCTACTGCGTTAGATGAAATGGTTCATCGTCCTGCAGATCTTGTGGCTCGCTATGGTGGTGAGGAGTTTGTGGTGGTTTTACCAAATACAGATATCGATGGTGCAAAAACTCTGGCGAAAAAACTCTGTGAAACAATTCGTTTATTAAAAATTCCGCATGCATTTTCCACAGCAGAAAACCATATTACAGTGAGTTTGGGTATTACTAGCGGGGTAGCGTGTGAAGGCATTTCACCTTCTGATTTGATTTTGCAGGCTGATAAGGCACTTTATTTGGCGAAAGAATCAGGTAGAAATTGTTATAAAGTTTCAAAAGAAAGTTAATCTAGGTAGTGTTTTTCGACCCAAAATTTACCGCGCTATACGAGCGTAGCGATTCATTCAATAAGCGAATAGTTCCAAAGCATAATGTTAATGCATTTTCTAAGCGTAAGTGGTCAATTGCAGAATGCAGGTGCAAGGTGGTTGTCATTTTTTCAATCAAGTTACTGATTTTTTATACTTTCGCGTGGAGTCTATACCGTAATTAAATGATTGTGTCGCATGTATCCTTATGCGGGAGAGTATGGGGAGTGTGGTTAATTTAGTGATAGTGACAGAAAATCATGAGGAAATATGTTTTGGGGGGTAAGTTTTCGTAACTATACTCGTGGCGTTTGGGAGTTAGGCATGAATGTGCGTCATATTTATTTCATGGCTCCAAAAGTAGGCGCTCTTAGGCGAGGCGAAATGACAAGTAATAGTTGTTCTATTGCGAGGAATTTTAACACCGCCATGAGATAAAGAGGGCGCACATATAGTAAGGCAACCGACTATTGGGTGGGTTTGCCTTATGAGGCTGCTTTACCGGGTATTTCCATCGTTGGCGCATGTATTCGCAATAGCAGGCAGTTTTTTCCACTAGCTATCAGTTGGCTGTTTTTTTGTTTGTATGAGCGGATGATAACTGATCCGTTACGAAGAGAGTTTTCGTCACCATTTGAACTGATGCGATTCCACCAATGCCGGACGGGGCGCTGAGTTTCATTTTCTGTATCGAGTTTTGCACTGCCAGATATCAATAGATACATGGCGTAGCATTGTGGCAGCGTTGTCAAATTGATCGACGCCCCATCCTGAAGCGCCAATAAGTCTGCGGTGAGCCCTTGGTCTGCGTATAAGCGTCGCAATGTTGGCCGACCATTTTTTCTTCCTTCTTGCAGGGTGTTTTCGATATCGTTGCTGTACTGTGCATCATATGACAGTGATTGATGTAATAATTGCAGGTTCGATTTTGTGACGGCATGAATGTCAACAGGCGAACGACTGGCGTATCGCTGTAGCATTTGCATACCGGCCTGAAATGCTTTCCAGGCGGAGAGGGATGATGGCGCAATCGATACTTTATTACTGTGTATCATGAAAGGGCTGGACGAGTAGTCTGCAATTTTGTGTGTTGTGCTTATCATGAGATGTCTGCTTTCTTTCCGTAATGGTTGCTGTTATGGGGTATCTGTGTAACGATTTTGTAATAAACTGTGGCGCGGCTTGCCTTGCTGCATCGTGTGGTGCCAGAATCACGAAATTGTAACGGCGTCTTCGCTGGTTTAATTCGATTTCTCCTCTTTCTGTCTGTCAGAATAAGTCGGCAGGGGCTATGAAGGAAAGGTGGTAGTACACTTGTTTAATGTGAAAATTCCCAATTTGGGCTAATAAAATTTAGACCTAGTCCAGTTGTGCGGTGAAACTTAACTTTTTAAGGAGTATTTACGTGGCACTCAGAAATATTGCGTTATTTTCGGGGCTATCAGAGGCGGATATGACTGCTATATCCAGTCTGGCGGTTACACGTAGTTTCCCAAAAAATACTTTGGTGATCTGCGAGGGTGATACATCGGACTCGTTGTATGTGGTGTTATCCGGCAAGGTTAAGGTGTTTTTGTCGGACGAAGAAGGCAAAGAAGTGACGTTGAATATGCAGGGGGCTGGCGAGTACTTTGGTGAGCTAGCTATTCTTGATGAGGCTCCACGTTCGGCGTCGGTAATGACAGTGGAAGACAGTAAGTTGGCTGTGTTATCGAAAGAGGCCTTTGAAAAGTGCATGGAGCAACATGCCACTATTGCCTTGGTTGTTATGCGTGGATTGGCGCGTCGCTTGCGTGAGCTTACCGAAAATGTACGCAGTCTGGCGCTAATGGATGTGTATGGGCGAGTTGCCCGCCTATTGTTGGAGATGTCTGAAGAGGTGGATGGAAAAAATATCATCAAACAACGGCTGACGCAGCGTGATATCGCCAGTATGGTGGGCGCGTCACGCGAAATGGTCAGTCGCATTTTACGAGATTTGTCCATTGGTGGTTATATTACGATTGAAAATAAAATCATCACGCTTAATGAGCGCTTGCCGCCAGCTTGGTGATTTCGCAGGATTCTTTTCTCAACACCACTTTACGGAATATCCTTTCGCATGACGCTTCCTGAGGCATCATGCTGGCTGCGTGAAATTGACTCGCAATTACCAGAGGGCGCGCGCGTTGCGCTGCTAGAAGCGGACGCCCTTATTGTCTCTGTGGCAAAAACACAGGGTATTGCTATTGAACCATTGCTACAACATGCACGGGGAGTGGTTGAGGTTCTCATGACGTTGCATGTGGATGCTGATCCGCTGGTTGCTGCATTATTCAGTGATATTCCTCCTATCATGTTACCTCTGGAGCAATTGGAACCCCTTTTCAGTACCAGTGTGGCGGAAATGGTTGCAGGTGTTCGTAAGTTGCACGTTGTTGATGATTACCGGTTTCAACAGCAAAGCAGTGATGAAAAAGCGATTCATATTGAAGGCTTGCGTAAGCTGTTGCTGGGTATGGCTGACGATGTTCGTGTGGTGTTGATCAAGCTTGCAGAACGGGTGCAGATTATGCGTGAGTTAAAGGCTATGCCGGAAGAGTCTCGCCGCAGGGTGGCCAGTGAAACGATGGATATTTTTGCGCCATTAGCTAACCGTCTGGGTATTTGGCAATTAAAGTGGGAGCTGGAGGATCTAAGTTTTCGTTTTCTTGAACCTGAAAATTATCAGCGTATTGCTCAGTTGTTGGACGAACGCCGGGAAGATCGTGAAAAATATATTGCCAATGTTGTGAAACAATTGCGTCATGAGCTTGATGTTGCCGGTGTCGATGGACAGGTTGTGGGGCGACCGAAGCACATTTACAGCATCTGGCGAAAAATGGAAGGCAAGTCGATGGGCTTTCAGGGCTTGTTTGATGTGCGTGCGGTGCGGGTTTTGGTGGATGATGTGGCAGCATGTTATGCCGCATTGGGTTTGGTGCATACTTTGTGGCAGCCTATTCCCAGCGAGTTCGATGATTATATCGCATCACCTAAAGAAAATCGTTACCAATCCTTACATACGGCAGTGATTGGCCCGGACGGGAAGACGCTGGAAATTCAGATTCGCACTCATGAAATGCATCAACATTCCGAGCATGGTGTTGCGGCGCATTGGGGATACAAAGAAGGTGGTCGTCAAAATGATGTTTATCGGGAAAAAATATCCTGGTTGCGTCAAATATTGGAATGGAAAGATGAAGAACGCGATATGGACGATTTTATTGATCGTTTTAAATCTGAAGTTTTCCAGGATCGGGTTTACGTATTAACGCCGCAAGGCAAGGTGTTGGATCTGCCTAAAGGCTCTACGCCACTGGATTTTGCTTATCATATCCATACGGATGTGGGGCACGGTTTTCGAGGGGCTAAAGTCAATGGGAGGATTGTGTCTATTGGTTATGCGCTGAAAAATGGCGAGCAGGTTGAGATTTTAACCTCGAAGCAATGCAAGCCGAGTCGGGATTGGTTGAATCCGCATCTTGCTTATCTTACTGGCGCACGCGCTCGCGCCAAGGTACGCGCATGGTTTCGGCAGCAGGATTTTGCCAACAATGTTGTGGATGGTCGCGATGTGGTGGAAAAAGAGTTTCAGCGTCTTGGCATTTCTGATGTTAATTTTGATGCTCTCGCAAAGAAGTTCAAGCGTTCTTCGGTCGATGAGTTTTTTGCTGGGGTGGGTTGTGGGGATATTACCAGCGCACAAATTGCCGGGCGTTTGTCTGCGCTGATTCTGCCAGCAACACGGCAGCCGGGAAATATTCCTGCACAGGGAAGGTCTTCCGTTGCTAAAAGTGATCAGGCTGATGGTATTTGTATTATGGGAGTGGGTGATTTGGTTACTCATGTTGCACGATGTTGTAAACCGGTACCTTATGATCAAATTGTTGGTTACATTACGCGAGGTCGAGGCGTGACGGTACACCGTAATGACTGCCGCAGTTTATTACACTTGAAGCGAGAGGAATCAGAACGACTGATCGATGTTGAATGGCGCCGAGGTAGTCAGCAAACCTATGCTGTGGATATCTATGTGCAGGCATTTGATCGCCAAGGTTTGTTACGTGATATTACGGAAGTACTGAGTAATGTTCAGTTGAATGTTACGGCGGTGAATACGCTGACAGATGCTAAAAGCAACCTTGTCAGTATGACGCTGACGTTGGATGTCAATAACGTTGAGCAATTGAGTCAGGCATTAGCCAGGCTGGAGCAGCTACCTAACGTCATGAAGGCTGTACGTGATTTTCCTGAAAAAAGGGCAGGAAAGGGCGCGCGCACGGCTTGATAGCCCGGTTGGTTTTGTCCGAGCCAGGCTAATAGCCTGCTTCTACGGCAATCATGATCTCCAGATGTATAGCCGGTTAACACCTGGACAATGGTTGGGAATCGTTGATACTGATGTGGGTGTGCTCCAAAATCCATAGCTGATGTGGTACCCTTGCCCGTTCTCAACGGTACGCAGTTATTCAGAATATGGCTTTTAGATCATAAATAAACGAGTGTGCAAGCGCTTAAACAACACATGGTGTTAACCATCCTGGGGAGGAGCCGCTGTATAAGTGGCGAAAACAAGTCGTTATGTCAAAGCAAAATCAGTTTTCACGAGAAGAATTATTGGCCTGTGCTCGCGGTGAAATGTATGGGCCGGGTAATGCCCAATTACCCTTGCCCCCGATGTTGATGTGTGACCGTATCACCCATATATCTGATGAAGGCGGTAAATTTGGTAAGGGTGAAATCATTGCAGAGCTGGATATCACTCCCGATCTGTGGTTTTTCGATTGCCATTTTAAAAACGACCCGGTGATGCCTGGTTGTCTGGGTGTTGATGCTATGTGGCAGTTGGTCGGGTTCTTTCTTGGCTGGATGGGTGGGCCGGGACGAGGGCGGGCGCTAGGGGCGGGCGAAGTGAAATTTTTTGGCCAAGTAACGCCAGAAAACAAAAAAATCACCTATCGTATTAGCATGAAACGCGTCATTTTGCGAAAATTGGTGATGGGAATAGGCAATGCGGTAATGGAAGTTGACGGTCGTGAAATTTATTCTGCTAATGATTTGCGAGTAGGTTTGTTTACCTCTACGGAAAATTTTTAATTCAGCAGAGCTTGAGCAGGTAGCAAAAATTAAGAAATAGAGTCAGGCAGGAGGAAACAGTTTTGAAACGTGTCGTCGTCACTGGTTTGGGCATTGTGTCCAGCATCGGAAATAATCAACAAGAAGTGGCGAAGTCCCTTCGTGAAGGTCGTTCGGGGATCAGTTTTAGCCAGGAATATGCAGACCTTGGGTTTCGCAGCTGTGTGCAGGGTGATGTGGCACTGGATACCAAAGAGCTGATTGATCGCAAGTTATATCGATTTATGGGAGGGGCAGCAGCTTATAATTATCTGGCGATGAAAGAAGCGCTAGAGGATGCCGGGCTCTCTCAGGATGAGGTTTCCAATCCGCGCAGTGGTTTGGTGGTTGGTTCTGGCGGTGCTTCCAACGAGAATGTGGTGCTGGCAGCCGACTTACTGCGCTCTAAAGGTGTGCGCAAAGTCGGCCCGTTCATGGTGCCGCGTACTATGGGCAGCACAACTTCCGCGTGTTTGGGCACCGCTTTTAAAATCAAAGGAGTGAGTTATTCCATCAGCTCGGCCTGTTCTACCAGTGCGCATTGTATTGGTAATGGGGCGGAATTAATCCAGATGGGTAAGCAGGATATCGTGTTTGCTGGTGGCGGCGAAGAACTGCACTGGAGTCAGTCGGTATTGTTCGATGCCATGGGTGCTATGTCATCCAAATATAACGAGACTCCTGAAATTGCCTCGCGAGCTTATGATACCGACCGTGACGGTTTTGTGATTGCAGGCGGTGGTGGTTTGTTGGTGTTAGAGGAATTGGAACATGCTTTGGCCCGCAGTGCAAAAATCTACGGTGAGTTGGTGGGTTATGGTGCAACCTGTGATGGTTACGATATGGTACAACCCTCCGGTGAAGGTGCAGTGCGTTGCATGCGACAGGCAATGGCTACGATTGATGGCAATATTGATTATATCAATGCTCATGGCACTAGCACACCAGTAGGAGACACCCGTGAGTTGGGCGCAGTACGCGAGGTGTTTGGTGATAACATTCCCAAAATTAGCTCCACCAAGTCGCTTACTGGACATGCTCTGGGCGCGGCAGGCGTCAATGAGGCAATTTATTCATTGTTGATGATGCAAGGAGATTTTGTTACGGCCTCGGCTAACGTAGAAAATCTCGATAAAGATGCGCTGGGTATGCCTATCGTGCAAGCACGCATCGACAACGCACAATTGAACCTAGTGATGTCCAATAGTTTCGGTTTCGGTGGTACCAATGCCTGTCTTGTGTTTCAGCGTTTTTGTGACTGATTTCTCTTTGCGGATCCTATAGTTAGTGACCAGTAAAAACCCGAAGATCAATCTGACCCGTAACAAAGGACGTCGCAGCCTGGATGGCGTCGATGGTTTTACCAGCAGCATTGGTTCGGACAGTATTTTTGTTGGAATGATTGGTGGTAGTGGGCACACTATTGTACTTGGTCGTGTAGAAGGTAATAGCGATCTCGATGGTACTTTGGTCATTGGTGAAGATGGCTGCTGGCTCGGCGATATTACCGCAAAACATATCGTCATTGCTGGGCAAGTGGAAGGCTCGGTTACCGCTAGCGAAAAAATGGAAATTGTTAGCAGTGCGAAAATTCGTGGCAGTCTTACGAGTCCATTCATTGCGATTGCCGAAGGTGCA
>Ga0256839_1005169_pt1 | contig 12223 bp, 8 predicted proteins | sample 354166metaG_FD_185968 | JGI IMG/M metagenome (GOLD analysis project Ga0256839, IMG submission 185968) | Hydrothermal vent microbial communities from Mid Atlantic Ridge, Atlantic Ocean - 354-166 | ecosystem: Environmental > Aquatic > Marine > Hydrothermal vents | place: Atlantic Ocean: Mid...
CATGCCAGATGGTTTCAATCTGTCCTTTGCTATTCTGGTTGGTACAACGCTCTTATGGGCTATTCCGATGACGATCCTTTGGCAGCGGCTTTACCTGCTGGGCCCTGAACATCTTATCCGCAGGAAAGTCTGGCCGCTCATCACCCGCAGCCTGAAATTGATCAATCATTCCCTGATATTTTTTGGTCTGATTCTGGTGGCCGGCGCCGCCGTAGCCTGGGGCATATTATATCTCAGGATTTTTAGCGGATCAGAGAAAATGACCGGCACCATCACCCGGATGGGCGATATGGAATATGCGCTTTATGCCAGCGGCTTGCTCGCCTTGATATTTTTCCTGTTGATCATTTCCTTAAGGTTCAGTCTGGCCTTTTCGTCCCTGACTATTGGCAAGCCTTTACGCTTTACCACATCATGGCGCATGACCCGCAAAAACACCTTTCGCATGCTGATCACTACGCTCCTGAGCAGTCTGCCCATAGCAGGGATATACAGCGTCCTTTTATGGGTGGCAGAATATTATTTTAACATTGATCTATTGGCGGGAACGGCCCAAAATCCAGATATGGATCCAGATATGATTTATATATTTATTCTGATATTTGCGCCCTTGTTATCATTGCCGCTCGCAACATTATGTTCCCTGACCTCTACCTTTTACCGCCATTGCGGTTGCCCGGAATTCAGCGAATCGACAAATTAGGTATCATTTGATTCACTCCAGACCATTAACAGCAAAAACCAGAATTTGTGTCACCTGTGCCGACCGGAAATTATTGTCAGAAATCAGAATCAAGCTACGGCGGCCATCTTTGAGTCTCTTGCCAAAGCTGATGCCTTCTATATTATCGACCACAATGCCAAATTTCCCAATGTCCGCCAGAAGTGTTTTTTGCGCCGGCTGATAAGGCCTCTCTTTCAAGCTGTCAAAATTTAAAACATCCGTGGCACCCGACAAATCCGCCAGAAACAGTTTTACCGACAGGCCAGCCCCGAAAGAAAAAGATCTTTCCACCACAATATATTTATTCGTCGAAACGGCCAGAATATCCACCACGCCCGAGACGGAAAAATTGCCAACGGGCAGGGTTTCTTCATGAACCGGGCTGACGTTATAGACATATTCATGACGCGGCTGGCCGCTGGCAATATCCAATTGCAGCAACCGCAACGGGGCGCCATGATCAACATTTGCCTCTTCACCGTCTTGAATAAGCGGCCCTTCTGTGCTGACCATAATTGATTTCTGATCCGATGATACGGTCAGGGCCTCAAAGGCCAGGTTATCACGAATGCCTTTTCCCTCTGCCACCATATATTTTTGCGGCACCAGAAAGTCACGGATATAATTACCGCTGCGCGTCATCTCCCGAATAAAGGGATTGACGCCTTTTCTGGCATGGCCTTCGCTCGTCCAGAAATAACTATTGCCCGCCGGCGACAGGCGCAGGGCCTCGGGATCCACAGAGGCCTTTCTGCCAAAGAATTCAGGCTTTGGAAACATGCTGCCATCAGGGCGTTTGATAAAATGCATGTCGCTTAAATGCCAGCCTTTAAAACCAGAAGCCTCAAAATCCAGTTTTAATTCATAGAAACGCGCCGGATTATTTTCCGACCGATCATCACTGATGGCCACATAACGGCCCGTTTCAGGAATATAATCCAGCGACGACAAGCCCCCCACCACCGTATCCTTATAGGCCCAACCATGAGGAATCACCTGCTGCCCAATATAATCAAGCGATATTTCATCCGCATGAATGGGAAAAGATAGAGCGATATATAGAAATATACTGCTAAGAAATTTAAAGCTAAGTTGATTCATTCCGGTTTCCTATAGAATGCAATTTAAATTTATCCCATTTTGACCGATTGATGTTTTTTTACAACCATTTTTGGTTATATGGTTCTTTTCTGCTTAATAAAAATCAGAGATGTATTTAAAAACCATATATTTCAATGCATTACCCATGAATCCAACATTAAGATCAAAGCATTGACTTTACCGAAGCTTAGCTCTACACTCCCTTAAGATCAACCAATTAACTCTAAGAGGTTAATATGCGCCAAGTCACTGAAATAGAAGTTAAAAAAAGATTCTATTTAGATAATCCATGGTGGGATATAAATAAAACCTACACTACAGGTTTCAAACATAAACGTGCATATTTTGATGGTTTATTATCTTTACTAACAGAAAAGGATATTAATAGAGCCATTGTTCTTATGGGGCCGCGCCGCGTTGGAAAAACAGTTCTTTTAAAGCAAATGATAGAAGATCTAATTTCAACAAAAACAATTGATCCCAAGTCTATTCTCTATCTCTCTTTAGATAATCCACTTTATAGCAATATTTCTTTGGAAAAATTATTCACTTATTTTCTGGAAGAGCAAAGCTTAAAAACGAATGATGCGGCCTTCATTTTTTATGATGAAATACAATATCTGCCAAAGTGGGAAGTTCACTTAAAAACATTGGTCGATAGCTTTCCCAATGTTCAGTTCTGCGTTTCAGGTTCTGCGGCGGCGGCGCTTAAATTAAAAAGTAACGAATCCGGAGCCGGAAGATTTACGGATTTTCTTTTACCCCCCTTAAGCTTCTTTGAATATTGTAATTTTAAGAATTTCATACCTGACTTAAGCAAAGCTGATAATCCGTCACAGGATATAGAGAAATTAAATGAAAAATTCGTCGATTACATCAATTATGGTGGTTTTCCCGAAGCCGTATTTTCTGATTCAATCAAGAATGATTATCAACGTTTCATTGGTCAGGATGTCGTAGATAAAGTATTATTACGTGATCTCCCCGCCCTTTTTGGCATTGCCGATCCGCAAGAGTTAAACCGTTTTTTTGCAACAATAGCCTATAATAGCGGTGAAGAATTCAGCTATGAGAATCTGTCAAAAAGCTCTGGCGTGGCAAAGAATACAATCAAAAAATATCTGGGATTTCTTGAAGCGGCCTTTCTCATTAAAATCATCAAACGTGTCGATGATACCATGCGACAATTTAGGAGAACGACACAATTTAAGATCTATTTAACCAACCCTTCCATACGTACCGCCCTATTTGGCCCTGTTGATCCAGATGAGGATGTTTTTGGGAAATTAGTAGAAACCGCCGTATTCTGCCAACATATGCATAGCAGTGCAATAACAAATAATTTTTATGCGCGGTGGAAGGGCGGAGAAGGTGAGATAGACCTCGTTTCAATTGATCCTTCCACACAGAAACCACAGATGCTCATTGAAATAAAATGGTCAGACAGGACTGCAAATAATATAGCAGGCATTAAACCACTCATTACAGCCTCTAAAAAAAATGATCTTAAATCAACGATTGTTTTAACAAAAACACATCATCAAGAAACAACCATTTCAGACATCAAGGTTATATTTCAACCCGTAGCAGAATATTGTTATCTTATCGGAATAGCCTATATAGAAAAGTTTTTTGCCATAGGCCTTCACCCTTCCTCCGCAACAATTACTGATCCAAAACGATTTGATAAATTTTTACAACCAAAAACCCCGACAAAATAATTCACAGCGTTTTAAATGTTTCGCAATGTTCCCGTCACTCCGGACTATGATCCGGAGTCCATTTGTCGACTTGTTCAGAATTCCGCAAATATGGATTCCGGCTCGGGGGCCGGAATGACGATGGGTGGCTATGGAAAGAACAAAAAACCCCATGAAACTAATTCACGGGGTTTTGAAGAAATTATATATTTATGTTTTAAGCAACCAGATCAAGGACGCCGAGGATTTCGACAAGGCGGTCGCGGGTTTTGTTGGCTTCTCTAAGTTGCGCCTCATCCTTGGCGTCGGCCACGTCTTCGTTGGCATTCTTAAGATCAACTTCCAACGCGGGGCGATCAACATCGGACAGCAGCATGGCTTCTTCGGCCAGAACCGTCAAGCCCTCTGGATTGACCTCGGCAAAACCGCCGCGCACCAAAAGCAATTCCGGCGCACCTTCATTATGGACTTCCAAAATGCCCGTGCGCAAGGTGGATACGACCGGCGCATGATTAATCAACACACCAAAGTCGCCTTCTACCCCCGGGACAACGACCATATCCACATCCTCGGACATGAGTAGCCTTTCCGGTGAAACGAGTTCGAAATGTAATTTATCTGCCATTAGGGTACCTTTAGCTATAGTTAAGCTGCGTCAGCAGCCATTTTCTGGGCTTTAGCCACAACATCTTCAATACCGCCAACCATGAGGAACGCCGCTTCGGGCAGATCATCATATTTGCCTTCAAGAATTTCCCTGAAGCTTTTGACGGTATCTTCCAGTTGAACAAACTTACCCGGCATGTTGGTGAAAACTTCGGCCACATGGAAAGGCTGTGACATGAAGCGTTCAATCTTGCGGGCGCGGCCCACGACAATTTTATCGTCTTCGGACAGTTCATCCATGCCCAAAATGGCAATGATGTCTTGCAATGATTTATATTTCTGCAAGATTTCCTGTACTTGGCGCGCCACATTATAATGTTCTTCACCCACAACATCAGCCGTCAAAATACGCGATGTTGAATCAAGCGGGTCAACCGCAGGATAAATGCCTTTTTCAGAAATAGCCCGGTTAAGAACCGTTGTCGCATCCAGATGGGCAAAGGAAGCCGCAGGGGCCGGGTCGGTCAAGTCATCGGCCGGCACATAAATGGCCTGCACCGATGTAATCGAGCCTTTGTTGGTTGAGGTAATGCGTTCTTGCAGTGTTCCCATGTCCGTTGCCAGCGTTGGCTGATAACCCACAGCAGAAGGAATACGGCCCAAAAGAGCGGAAACCTCAGCACCGGCCTGGGTGAAGCGGAAGATGTTATCCACAAAGAACAACACGTCCTGTCCTTCCTGATCGCGGAAATATTCCGCAACGGTAAGTCCGGTAAGGGCCACACGCGCACGCGCCCCGGGTGGCTCGTTCATCTGACCGTAAACCAGAGCCACTTTTGATTTGTCGCCTTCAAGATCAATAACATTTGAATCAACCATCTCATGATAAAGATCGTTACCCTCCCGGGTACGCTCCCCAACACCGGCAAATACAGAGTAACCCCCGTGGCCTTTGGCAATGTTATTGATCAATTCCATGATCAAAACTGTTTTACCAACACCCGCGCCGCCGAACAGGCCAATCTTGCCGCCCTTTGAATAAGGCGCGAGCAGGTCAACAACTTTAATGCCTGTCACCAGAATTTCTGACTCGGTTGACTGATCCGCAAAGGCCGGCGCATCCGCATGAATAGGCGCGCGCTGCTTTTCACCGATCGGGCCGCGCTCATCAATGGGCTCCCCAATCACATTCATGATCCGGCCCAGTGTTTCCGGGCCAACAGGAACAAGAATTTGACTTCCGGTATCGGTAACTTCATTACCCCGAACCAAACCATCTGTTGAATCCATCGCAATTGTACGAACTTCATTTTCACCAAGATGCTGCGCCACCTCAAGAACAAGGCGATTGCCATTGTTGTCAGTTTCAAGCGCAGACAGGATAGCGGGCAATTCGCCGTCGAATTTTACGTCAACTACGGCACCGATCACCTGGCTAACACGACCAATAGACTTTGCTGTCATTTTATTTCTACTCTCGTTTTCATATCATCTTATAAATTTGGCATCTTATAAATCTAACGGGCAAAGACGCCAAACATCACCTTCATCAGAGCGCTTCCGCGCCTGAAATAATCTCAATCAATTCATTGGTAATCACCGCCTGTCGGGTACGGTTGTATGTCGTCCTCAGAGCGTCAATCATCTCGCCGGCATTACGGGTTGCGCTGTCCATAGCGGTCATGCGTGATCCCTGCTCACTGGCGGCATTTTCAAGTAAAGACCGGAAAATCTGAACACCCAGATTACGGGGCAACAAAGCTTCCAGTATTTCTGTTTCATCCGGTTCATAATCATAAGCCCCGCCGCCAAGGTCGACAACATTATCCGCGTTATAGGACGCTGGAATCATCTGCTGCGCCGTGACAATCTGCGTCAATGCAGACTGGAATTTGGCGTAAAACAGGGTGCATACATCAAATTCACCGTTATCGTAAGCCGACAATAAATAATCTGTGATTGGCGCCGCATCACCATAAGATAACCGCTTCACATGGGACATATCAAAATGTTTCACCATACGGCTGCTATAATTGCGGCGTAAAGAGCCCGCGCCCTTTTTGCCGATGGTCACGATTTTAACGTCTTTTCCTTCGGCAATAAGTTTGGCAATCTTTTGGCGTGCGCCTTTAACAATATTGGTATTAAAACCGCCGCAAAGACCGCGCTCAGATGTTGCAACCACAATAAGATGAACATGATCCTTACCGGTTCCCGCCAAAAGTTTTGGCCCGCCAACCTGTCCAACCATACTGGACGCCAATGACGCCAGAACGCTTTCCATACGCTCGGCATAGGGCCGGGCCGCCTCGGCAGCTTCCTGCGCGCGCCGCAGTTTTGAGGCGGCAACCATTTTCATGGCCTTCGTGATCTTCTGCGTGGATTGCACGCTTGTGATCCGATTTCTGAGGTCTTTAAGGTTAGCCATACGAAGCTTTTCCTAAGTTACTTGGTCCAAAACCAATTAAATAAAGGTCTTAACGAGATTGCCAAGGATATCCTTCAGCTTGGCTTCGGTTTCGCTGGAAACTTTACCTTCAGTGCTGATCGCATCCAGAACAGCTTTATGCCGTGAATGCATTTCGGCAATGAGCGTTTCTTCAAAACGTCCCACAGCAGAGACCTCAATCTTGTCAAGATAACCATTCACACCTGAGAAGATGGACACCACCTGCTCGGCCACGGACATGGGTGCATATTGCCCCTGCTTAAGCAATTCCGTCAGGCGCGCGCCCCGGTTCAGCAATTGCTGGGTTGACGCATCAAGATCAGAACCAAACTGGGCAAAGGCCGCCATTTCGCGATATTGCGCCAATTCCAGCTTAATGGAACCAGAAACCTGTTTCATGGCCTTGACCTGCGCCGCTGAGCCCACGCGGGACACACTAAGCCCCACATTGATGGCCGGGCGGATACCCTGATAGAATAATTCTGTTTCCAGAAATATCTGACCATCTGTAATGGAAATCACATTGGTCGGAATATAAGCGGACACATCACCGGCCTGTGTTTCAATGATCGGCAGCGCCGTCAAAGAACCATTGCCATTGGCGTCATTCATTTTCGCGGCCCGTTCAAGCAAACGGGAATGAAGATAAAATACGTCGCCCGGATAAGCTTCGCGGCCCGGCGGACGGCGCAGCAACAGGGACATCTGACGATAAGCCACCGCCTGTTTGGACAGATCATCATGCACGATGACGGCATGCATGCCGCCGTCGCGGAAAAACTCGCCCATTGCGGTACCGGTATAGGGGGCTAAAAACTGCAACGGTGCCGGCTCGGAAGCTGTGGCGGCCACAACGATGGAATATTCCATCGCGCCGCGCTCTTCCAATGTTTTCACAATCTGGGCAACCGTTGAGCGTTTTTGACCGATGGCGACATAAATACAATAAAGCTTTTTGCTTTCATCATCACCGGCATTAATCAATTTCTGATTCAGGAATGTATCAATCGCCACCGCTGTTTTTCCGGTCTGGCGATCGCCAATGATCAATTCGCGCTGTCCGCGCCCAATGGGCACAAGACTGTCAATGGCCTTAAGGCCGGTTTGTACCGGCTCATGAACTGATTTGCGCGGGATAATTCCCGGGGCCTTCACTTCCACGCGGGTACGCGTCACATCCGTAAGCGGCCCCTTGCCATCAATCGGATTGCCAAGCGCGTCAACAACGCGCCCCAAAAGACCACGGCCAACAGGCACATCTACGATGCTGCCGGTACGTTTTACCGTATCACCCTCTTTAATTTCGCGGTCGGATCCGAAAATCACCACACCGACATTATCAGATTCAAGATTCAGGGCCATGCCCATTACCTTACCGGGGAATTCAACCATTTCACCGGCCTGAACATTATCAAGGCCATATATACGGGCGATACCGTCGCCAACCGACAGAACTTTACCGACTTCTGAAATTTCAGCTTCCTCACCAAAATTGGCAATTTGCTCTTTCAGGATCTTAGATATTTCCGCTGCACGGATGTCCATTATCCAACCTCTTTCATTGATTCTTCAAGATTAGTTAGTTTAGTCGTCAGAGACGAATCGATCATGCAGGAGCCGATTTTGACGATCATGCCCCCAAGGAGGCCCTCTTCAACATCAGTTTCCACAGTAACGTCACTGCCAACCATTGATTTAAGTTTAGCTTTCAAAGCATCCAGCTGAGTTTTCGTCAGCTTATGTGCCGTGGTCACAGAAGCGCTCACCTCACCATTATGGTGACGGAGGATTCTATTGAATTCTGAAATAATATTTTCAAGATGTGCAAGCCGGCCATTATTTGCCACAACGCCGACAAAATTCGCGACCAATTTGTCAATTTTTGCCGCTGCAATCACCGCACCGAGGGCGCGGGCTTTTTCTACGGAAGAAAATATGGGATTGAGCGTCAGACTTCTAAGGTCCGCGCTTTCCTGCAATAATGCTGCAAGGGTCGCCATATCTTTCGCCACTTTATCCAGCGATTTTGTTTCTTTGCCCAAATCAAACAATGCCATGGCATACCGCCCCGCAAGTCCGGAAATGGTCAGATTTTCAGATACTATATTTGACGCCAGTTCAGATGACAAGTTAGTCTTCCTCGAATTTGTTTTGGTCTTGATGCCACTTTTTACCTTTTTCCCTTTGCAGAACACGGTATAAACTGACTAAATATTTATTTGTTGGCGATACCTAGCACAGTGATCTTAAGACTTCAAGACAGCAAATGGGGAACTTGTTCTTTTTTTGGCGTTTTCGTGATAACAAACGACAAAGCAGGAACCTGGATTATAGTCGATTTTAACCATCAGAAAGGCATTATATGGGGGATTTTATCCTTTATCATAAAGACAGAACATCACCGCGACAAGTGGGGGCTGCCTTTTCCTGCCTTGCGGAACAAGGATCTGAAAATCCTGTTTTGGTTGAGCATGATGGTTACAGGGCGGCATTTTTTCCCAAACATATCTCCCCAATGAAAAACTTTACCCGGCAAGAGAACGGCGACTTCTGCGGCTCATCCGGCACATTCATATATAAGAACCTCATGGGCAAGGACGCGCACAGCGCCCTGTTACAGGATTTCGCCATCGCGGATTATACGCCCGAGGATTACAGCGGAATCTTCACCGTTATCCTGCGCAAGAATAATCGTCTCTATCTCATAACCGACCCTTTGGGCGGCAATCGGGTATATGAAAATGATCAACAAGGCCTCTGGTCTTCTTCTTTTCTGGCGGCGGCAACAGCCACAAACAGCCTGTCCATCAACAAACAGGCCCTCTATGAATATATTTTTCAGGAAACCACTTACGGACGCGATACCGTATTTCAGGAAGTCTCCTGCCTTGATAGTTTGAAAATTTTTGAATTCACAAAAGATGGCCCCGTCGCCCATGATAAAAATCTGACCTTTGATTTTCGGGAGAATAGCGCTCCCCTTGATGATCTGGTCGCAGAAACGGTTCAAATGCTGCAGGATGCCGTGAAACCTGTCTCGGAAATATTCGGCAATAAAATTCGCACCGCCCTGTCCGGCGGTTATGATTCGCGGCTGATGCTCGCCCTGTTAAAGGCGTGCGGCAGCACCCCCGGCGTTTATGTTTATGGCTCAAATGGCAGCCCGGATGTCACCGTCGCGCGCGCAATAGCCAGCGGCGAAGGCTTCCCCCTTGATCATATCAACAAGGCAAATTACCCCGTCCCCAGCCCCGGGGAATATGCCCAAATCATACAGGATAATTTCTACGCTCTGGACGGGCTGCCGGGCGAGGGCATTTTTGATTTTGGCGCCAATATGGACACAAGGCGCAAAAGATCCGATCATGGCCATATGGTTTTCAATGGCGGCGGCGGCGAGATTTTCCGCAATTTCTTTTATTTACCCGACAGAGCCTTTACGGTCACTGACCTGATCAACAGCTTTTATTCGCGCTATACAACGGCATTTTGTCAGGATGAATTTAATGAAAAAGATTATCGCGCGGCCCTTCATGGCAAACTTAAAGTCGCGCTGGGGGCAACCACTGACAAGCTCAACCGCCAACAGGTGGAATATGCCTATCCCGCATTCCGTTTGCGCTATTGGACCAGCCGGGACAATAACAACAACACGCGGCTGGGGCCGTATCTGACCCCTTTTGTGTCATATACTATGACCAAGCTGGCGCTGACCATACCCATAGCATTAAAAAACCACGGAATCTTTCAAGCCGAATTGATCAAGGCCATCAGCCCGGCCCTTGCCGCCTATCATTCAGATTATGGCTATCCTTTTGATCGGCAAGTCCCGACGAAAGTCAAAATAAAAAATACCCTGACCTATCTTCGCCCACCGGCGCTACGCCGTTACAGCTATGCCATTCAGCATAAAATGATGACGCGGGCCCTGCCAAAAACATTGAGCCCGGAATATTTAGCCCCTGTTTTCCCCGATGGCCTGCCTGTGATGTCGCGCTATTTTAAAATAGATAACATCAAAGACGCGGCTCTTTTTGGCCGAATCCACACGCTGGAATATCTGTTCAAGCATTTCAAACTCTAGAAAAAACTATAGGGATCTATATCCACCTGAAGGCTGACGCCCCGTTCAAGCGGGCAGGATGACAGCCATTGGCCCATGATTTTTTGCAGTTTCACCTGTTTTTCGGCCTTGATCAACAGGCGGAAACGGTTTTTCCCGCGCAGATAAGCCATGGGCGCCGGAACCGGCCCCAAAACCGTGATGGCTTTATCTTTGGGGGCAAGCGCAGCAATCCGCCGGGCGGTTTTGGCCACGGCATTAAAATCCGCCCCGGAAACAATGATCGCCGCCAGCTTGCCGAAAGGCGGCAGCATCTGTTGTTCCCTGTCAAAGGCTTCCTGCTCCAGAAAAGCCTGCCCATCGCCAGAAATCAAGGCGGCAATCACGGGATGTTCCGGGGCGTAGCTTTGAAAAATCACCCGGCCCGGGCGCTCTGCCCGTCCCGCGCGTCCGGCCACCTGCTCCAACTGCTGCCATGTGCGTTCTGCCGCGCGCGGATCACCGCCGCTCAGTCCCAAATCCGCGTCAATCACGCCAACCAGCGTCAGCATGGGGAAATGATATCCCTTGGTGACAATCTGGGTGCCGACGATAAAATCCACCTCATGGCGTTCAATAGACGTGATCATCTGGCGCATTTGCGCAGGCGATGAAATTTCATCACTGGCCATGACCGCAATCCGCGCATGGGGAAATAAATCCCGCACTTCTTCCGCGACCCGCTCCACCCCCGGCCCGCAGGCCACCATACTGTCTGTATTTTCACATTCCGGACAGACTTTTGGCTTGCCGCAGGAAAATCCGCAATGGTGACAAATAAGTTTTTCACCTTTTCGATGTTCCACCAGCCAGGCCGAACAATGGGGGCATTCCATCCGGTGGCCGCACGTGCGGCACAGGGTCAGCGGCGCATAACCCCGCCGGTTAAGATATAATAATGACTGCTCGCCCTGCGCCAGATTTTTGGCCAAAGCGGCGCGCAAAGGATCAGAAAGCCACGTGCCCGCCGCCAATTTTTGCTGGCGCATGTCGATGGCCGTCATATCTGGCAATTGGGCTGTGCCGTGACGCTGGCCCAAATAAAGCCAGTCATATTTCCCCGCCTCGGCATTCAGTATCGTTTCAAGGGACGGGGTGGCGGAGGCCAATATCACGGGACAATCGGCCTGCATGGCCCGCACGACAGCCATATCCCGGCCATGATACATCACGCCGTCCTCTTGTTTGAACGTCGGCGAATGTTCTTCATCCACCACAATTAATTTCAAATCCACAAAAGGCAGGAACAAAGCCGACCTTGCCCCGACCACCACTTTGGCCCTTTTCTTAAGGTCTTTCTGGCATGTCGCCCACCAGGCGCGCCTGCGCTGGGCCGGGGTTAATTCAGAATGCCAAATCACAGGTTCGGCCCCGAATCGCGCTTCAAAGCGCGTCAGCCATTGGGCGGTCAGGGCGATTTCAGGCACCAATACCAAAGTCTGCCCGCCGTCTGTTTTCAAGGCCTCGGCGATGGCCTCAAAATAGACTTCTGTCTTGCCTGATCCTGTAATCCCTTCAAGCAACACCGGTTTAAAGTGATG
>Ga0256839_1005170_pt1 | contig 12217 bp, 9 predicted proteins | sample 354166metaG_FD_185968 | JGI IMG/M metagenome (GOLD analysis project Ga0256839, IMG submission 185968) | Hydrothermal vent microbial communities from Mid Atlantic Ridge, Atlantic Ocean - 354-166 | ecosystem: Environmental > Aquatic > Marine > Hydrothermal vents | place: Atlantic Ocean: Mid...
CCATCGGTCTCATCGACAACGGGGTTTTCTGAGGCAAAATGGTGGCGAATACGCTGTAAAATCGCGGGGGCATCTTGCACTGTGTAATTTATTTCGCCACTGCATGGATAGGCTTTCATGCGCTCGGTCACCAGTTGCGATAGGGTTTTCCCCGTTTTACTCATCAGCTCGGCAATTAAGAGCCACGGAATCATGCCGCTGTCGCAATAGAAAAAATCTCTAAAGTAGTGGTGTGCCGACATTTCGCCACCGTAAATGGCATCCTCTTTGCGCATACGCTCTTTAATAAAGGCGTGTCCCGTTTTCGATTGAATGGCTTGACCGCCCGCTTGAGTGACTTGCTCAATGGTGTTCCATGTTAAGCGTGGATCGTGAATGATTTTCTCTTTAGCCGGATTGGGCGAGTGTGCCAATAAAGTCTCTGCCAGTAGGCCAACTAAATAGTACCCTTCAATAAATTGTCCGTTCTCATCAAACAGAAAGCATCGGTCAAAATCGCCATCCCACGCAATCCCCATGTCGGCACCTGAAGCGATCACCGCTTCCGTCGTAGCTTGTTGGTTTTTGATCACCATCGGATTGGGTACACCATTCGGAAAATTGCCATCAACGTCATGGTGTAATCGTTCAATTTTAAAAGGAAGGTGTTGTGCCAAGGCATCAAAGGTTGGTCCTGCCGAACCATTACCCGCATTAACCAACAGTGTTAAGGGTTTCAGTGCCGATAAATCTACATAGGTCAGTAGTTTTTGAATGTACGCAGCTTTGTTGGGCAAATGTTGAATCGTTCCTTCGTGAAGGGGCGGGGCGGTAAAATCCCCGTCTTCAATACGCTGTTTAATTTTATTAAGACCCGAATCACCACTAATTGGCACCGAGTTTTTCGCCACTAGCTTCATGCCATTGTAGCCTTTTGGGTTGTGGCTGGCGGTCACCATAATGCCACCATCGGCTTGGTAGTGTGGCGTGGCAAAATAGACCTCTTCGGTGCCACACAGTCCGATATTGATAATGTTGACTCCCGAGTCAATCAGCCCTTGGGTTAACCCCTGCACAATTTGCGGGCTCTCTAAGCGAATGTCGTAACCAATCACCACCTGTTTAGGGTTGAGTTCACTGGCGTAAGCTCGGCCAATTTGGTAAGCGAGAGTTTCATTCAGGTCTTCAGGCACTTTGCCACGAATGTCGTAGGCTTTAAAGGCGTTTAGGTTTTGAAGGGTATTTTGTTGTGTCATGGGTTATCGTCCAATGCCGTAATAAATAAATTGGTTGTCGGTCAGCCACGCTTTATCGTAGAGGTTGCGACCGTCTAAGATAATGGGCGTGTTCATGTTGGCTTTGAGTTGCTCTAAATCCAGCGATAAAAAAGCCTGCCATTCGGTCACCACACACAGTGCATCGCTGTTTTCGGTCGCTTCGTACATATCGCTGATAATTTCTACCCTTTTTTGCTGCTCTAGCGAGAGGTTTTCACGCAGCCAGATCATAAAGTTCACTTCAAGCATTGGATCAAATATTTGCAGTGTTACCCCTTGATTTAAAAAGGCTTTAATCAGCTCTAGACTGGGCGCGCCTTCAATAGAAGTCGAGTTGGGCTTGTAGCTAATGCCCCATAACGTAACGACTTTATTTTCAATATGGCAATTAAAATGTTGCCAAAACTTACGAAACAGCGCCTCTTTTTGCTGTTCGTTAATACGAATAACGGCTTCTAATAACCCCTCTTTAGAATCGGAGGGGTTAATGATTTTGTGGATACGACAGAGGTCTTTGGCAAAATGGGTACCGCCAAAGCCAATGCCCGCATAGAGGTAAGAGGGGCCAATGCGTTTATCCAGTCCAATGCCTTGGCGAACCTCTTCAATATCCGCACCAAGTGATTCGGAGGCCAAAGCCAGCTCATTCATCAGAGAGATACGGGTTGCCAGCATCGCATTGGTGGCATATTTGGTCAGTTCCGCCGATTCGGGTGACATATCAATCATTACATTTCGGTTACGGTTAAAAGGGGCAAAGAGTCGTTTAAACTGTTGTTGAGCAAGCGGATTACGGCACCCAATAATAATACGATCAGGGCGCTTGAAGTCCTGAATAGCTCGCCCTTCGGAAGCGAAATCTGGATTTACAATACAGGGGATTTTAGCCAATTCCGCTATCCTCTGGCTGGTTCCCATCGTAAAATTAGCTCGAATAATAATACAACGTTCTGGATGGTTGCCCTCTGCAAGTGCCAGCGCAATCTGTTTCCCCTCTAAGCACTGGTCGGGGTTGAGCGCGATAATTTGATATTCTGCTTCAATATCAAACGCATTGCTAACGTGAAGTCTGCCCGCATCAATTTGAGTATCAAGTAGCTTAGCAAGTCCAGGTTCGGAACGTTCATTATCGCGGTGACCAACTAAGGTGACTTGATTACCCGTCTCAGCCAAACAACCCGCACAGACTAAAGCGCTGATACTGTCGCCAAACACATTAATTTTCATGGTGTTGTTTCCAAATGGTTTTAAGAAGGTTTGCGGTTGAACTATCGAGTCCTTCAACGGACTTCTCTTCAATGTGTCCAAGAATGTTGAGTGCCAGCTTTTTACCCAGCTCAACCCCCCATTGATCAAAGGCATTAATATCCCAAATAACCGACTGCACAAATACTTTATGTTCGTAGAGTGCAATTAACATCCCTAGATGGTGTGCATCCAGCTGTTTTAATAGCAGAGTATTGGAGACTTGATCGCCAGGGTAGTGTTTATGGCGATCCTCACTGGATTCTCCAATCATCATCGCACGGCTTTGAGCGAGGCAGTTGGCGATATTTAAGTTTTGATGAAAACTTCCGCGCTTGGAGGGCGAGTTCCACTGAGAGAAGAGAATAAAATCCGACATCACCCGTTCGGTGCCTTGGTGCAGCAGTTGATAAAAAGCGTGCTGGGCATTGGGACCAACCTCTCCCCATAAAATAGGGCACGTTCGGTACTCAACGGGTGAACCATCGCGCCGAGTACTTTTGCCGTTACTTTCCATCTCAAGTTGTTCTAAGTAACTGGCAAAGTACTTTAAACGAGAGTCGTAAGGTAAAATCGCTTGGGCAGATAGATTTAAAAAGTTAGTGTTCCATACGCCAATTAAACCGAGTAGTACGGGAATGTTTTGTTTAAAAGGTGTGTTTTTAAAGTGTTGATCCATTGCATGTGCGCCGGCAAGCATCTCATTATAGCCCGTCATTCCCAAACGCACGGCAATGCTAAACCCAATGGTAGACCATAATGAGAAGCGTCCACCTACCCAGTCCCAAAATAGCAACTGCTGGCTGGGAATAATACCCCACTCGGTCATTTTAGTCGGGTTGGTGGAGATGCCAACAAAGTGATTCACCACCACTTGAGGGTTCGGTGCGTGTTGCAGTAACCACTCTTTGGCGGTTTCGGCGAGCGAGAGGGTATCAATGGTGGTAAACGATTTTGAGGCGATCACAAATAGGGTGGTCGCAGGGTCTAAATGACGCAGTAAAGTGTGCAGTTGTCGCGCATCGAGTGTTGAGACAAAATGTACCTCAGGGGCGCAAGCAAGTCTGTCTTGCTCCAGTGCATGAGTGACCATCAAAGGACCAAGATCACTGCCTCCCACGCCAATGTTAATAATATCGGTAATGGGTTTGCCCGAGTAACCCCGAAATTGTTTTTGGTGAATTTGATTGACCAATGACTCAAGCTTACGCCACTGTTGCGCGACCTCTGGGCGAGGTTCACTAACGTCTCGCAGTGCGGTATGCCAAGCGGCGCGTGATTCAGTATGGTTGATGCGGTCGCCATCAAAAAGGCGTTTAATCCACGATTCCAACTGTTGCTCATCGGCCAAGTTAAGCAGTTCATCAACCACTTCTGTACTGACCTTCTGTTTTGAAAAGTCAAACAGCATCCCGTCCATTCTTAAATGAAAGGCATCAAAACGATTTGGATCTTGAGCAAACAGCTCTTTTAAGTGTTGCGTTTGCATCGTCTCTGAAAGGCGTTGCAAGTTGGAATACGCTTGAGTCTCAATCATTATGTTCGCTCTGTTGTGAGTTTTTTTAACCAGTTTGTAAAATCATCGCCCAGCTCTGGGTGGTTTAAGGCAAATTGTACTGAGGCTTTCATATACCCTAGTTTATCACCACAATCAAAACTTTCCCCCGCCAAGCAGTACGCCTGAACCCCTTCAATTTCAATTAAACGAGCAATCGCATCGGTCAATTGAATTTCATTGCCAGCCCCTTTCGGCGTGGTTTTTAACAGTTCCAGAATATCGTTGTCTAATACATAACGGCCGGTAACGGCTAGATTGGAAGGGGCATCTTGTGGTGTCGGCTTTTCAACAATACCACTCATTGGCGTGGAGGCACCAAATTCAAGTGTTGCACCATCACAGTCCGCAATGCCGTATTTATCCACCTCATTCTCGGGGACTTTCTCAACCATTATTTGGCTCTGCTTAGTATAAGTGAACGCGTCAACCATCTGTTTTAAGTCGGACGATTGGTTTTCTAAAATCACATCGGGCAAAATAACCGCAAAATGCTCCTCTCCAATCACTGGGGCGGCACACAATACTGCATGACCCAAGCCAAGCGGTTCGGGCTGGCGAACCGAGATGATATTAATATGAGGCGGAATAATCGCTTTAAGTTTCTCCATCAGCGCCACTTTATTCTTACGCTCCAAGCTCACTTCCAGCTCAAAGTTATGATCAAAGTGGTTTTCAATCGCTTGCTTAGAAGAGTGAGTCACCAGAATAATATCAGTAAACCCCGCATTAACGGCCTCCTGCACCACATACTGAATAAGTGGCTGATCCACTAAGGTAATCATCTCTTTCGGAATCGCTTTGGTGGCAGGTAAAAAACGCGTGCCTAGGCCAGCAACAGGAATCACAACTTTTTTCATGGGAGTTATCTCGGTTAATTTAAATTCGACTGTATTTTAGTATAAACGAAGTTAAATGCGTAATTATAAGGGGAGGCTTTAGAAGAAAATGCTGAAAAGTTATTTTTAAACAAAAACCTTAAAAAAGGCTTGCGACTGAAAAAAAAAGCCCTATAATACGCCACATCAAATAATTGATTTGATACTACCAATCCCGATTAGTTCAGTTGGTAGAACACCGGACTGTTAATCCGTATGTCGCTGGTTCGAGTCCAGCATCGGGAGCCAAATTTTAAAAGCCAGATTTTAATTCTAAGTTTTTTTTGGAGTTGGGGTCTGGCTTTTTTTGTTTTACCGGTTTTGATAAGTGTTTTTCCGTGTAGATCAGGGTTTTATACTTAATTTTCGGTGATATTTTTTATTGATATAAGTGCTTATGTGGTATAGTAAGTACCTGAATGCGTCTGTAGAGATTGTTATCCCTGCGCAGAGGTGGTTTTTGCAGACGTATTCGTATTCTTAATGTTTTTAATTGCAATTTAATTTTTAAAAAGGAAAAAGTTATGACTTTATTGAAGAAGATGATGCTAGCGGCATCGTTGTTTTTGGTGTCAAATTTTGCATCGGCTGCGGTGTATGATTTTGGTACAGGGTTAAATGAGAATATTGAAGTTCCAAGTACTCAGTTAGTAGCAGGGATGAGCTCTGCTGGTCCTTTTGCAGACTTTTTTAACTTTACACTGACTGATGACTCTATTTTTAGTCAAGAGTTACAATATTTACCAGAAGGCTTTACTGTATTAGGGTTTTCAATTGTTGAAGCTGGCACGATGAATGTTGTTGGTGCGGCAACAACGATTGCAGGTGCTTTAAGTATCGATGATCTCTTTTTGTCTGCTGGTAACTATACAACAAATGTATTAGGGTTGTTTGATGGTGGTTTTGGCGCGTATTCGTTGACAAGTACTGTTTCGCCTGTTCCAGAAGCAAGTACTCTTGCTATGTTACTAGGTGGCTTAGGATTAGTTGGTTTTATGGCGCGTCGTCGTAAAACAGCTTAATCTGTTTTAATAACTGCATAGGCGGTATTAAATATGTAGTGAAAAAGCGTAATGTTATGTTACGCTTTTTTTTTGCTTGGTTAAAAGCGGTTCTAAATAAGTCTTTTAGAGGCGGATGGGTTATGTTGCCTTTAGAGGTTTTATTTAGGGTGGTTAATGAAAATACTTGAGGGTTACTTTATGTTGAAGTTTGTTTTGTATAGTACAGTTTTGTCGAGTGCAGTTTTATTGTCGGGATGTGGGGGTGATACGGCTTCTGATGATAAGTCGGCAACTCAGGTGGTGGCTAAGGTAAATGGTGAAGAGGTTACGATTCATCAGTTAAATCAGCTTTTATCACGTGTTAGAGTTCCGGAGGGTGAATACTCTAAGGAGGAGATTGAGAAAAAAGCATTAGACAGTCTTATCGAGAAAACGCTGGTATTACAGGCAGCTAAAAGCGTAAAGCTGGATAGAGAGCCAGCGGTGCTAAGTGCATTGGAGGAGGCAAAAAACAAGGTATTGATTGATCGTTATGTACAAAGAACCTTGGAGAGTGTAGCAAAGCCAACCGATGAGCAGATACAACGTTTTTATGATGATTTTCCCGAGTTGTTTGCCGATCGAAAAATGTATGTCTTTACTAAGTTAGCGATTTCAGCCGATGCAGAGCAAGTTGAGCGCTTAATTGATGAGGTAAAGCAGGGGCGTACGATCGATCAAATTGTTACACAGTTAGAGCAGCAAGAGATCAAGTATAAGAAAATGAGCGAGGCTAAAGGAGAGGGTAAGTTAGCCAATCCAATACTTCATTTTTTAAGTGCACTACAAGCGGGTGATATTGGGTATTTGAAGATGAACGATGGTCTGCTCGTAATAGAGTTGCACAAGTTATTGGATCAGTCGGTGGCTCTAGAAGATGCTAAAAATGTAATTGCGCAACAGTTGTGGAGAGATGAGCGAAAAAAAGCCTCTAAAAAACTGGTCGATTCCTTAAAAGAGACAGCTGAGATTGAATATGTTGGAAAATTCGCCCCAAAGCCATGAGCTTGATAATAAAAAAAGCATTCAAGGTGGTAAATGTAGTTTAGTTGATGCGCGTCAACTAAGTACTTTAGCTTTTTTACTGATTTCTGGTATCTTTACTTCCGCGGTCAATGCAGGGGGGGAATTTACGCCTTATGTTGGCTTAATCGTTGTAAAAGAGGATAACTTATACCGTTTAGATCCGGATTTCGACTTGAATGCCTTGGCGTCCTCAATCAGTAAAGAGGACACAATTTACCAAACTAAAGCTGGGTTGGCACTTGACTGGATGTTAAGTCGACAGCAGTTATTAGCAGATGTTTCGATTATTGATAACCAGTTTGAGAATAACTCAAACTTAAACTACACCGGTCAGAAGGTCGATCTTAAATGGAACTGGTTGGTTGGCAGCTACTTAACAGGTCAACTGGGTTGGAAACAAGAAGAAACACTGAACGATTTTTCGAATACAACGACCCAAAATTCCAGTAAAAAGAACCAACAAACGCTTAATTTTTTAGGTAAATGGCGTTATGCGCCTGACTGGGAGATGGGCGTCAAACTGTCTGATTATGATTTAAGCTATGATTTGCAAGCCTTACAGTTAAGTGATCGAAAGAGTGTTAAAAAAGCACTCTTCTGGAACTACATTACCCACGCAGGAAATCGAGTGGGTATGACGTTGCAACGTGAAGACGGTGAGTATCCAGAGCGAGAGTTAACCGCGCTGAGTGTGATTGATACCAACTACCAGCAAGACTCGGTACTGTTAAATGTGATCTGGCAGGTTACGGTTAAAAGTAAGCTGTCTGCGGACATTGGTTGGAATGCGCGTACCCATCCGACGCTTGTTGCACGTGATTACGATGGTTTTAATACAAGGCTTGCTTATTCTTGGTTTCCTACCGCTAAGACGATGTTGGATCTAAAGTTGTTTCGTCAGTTGCAATCCAGTAACTATGTCGATGCGACGTTTAGTGAAAACTCGGGGTATGTCTTGACTGGGGTGTGGCGAATGTCAGAAAAAGTATCGTTTAATGCCATGCTTAAGGATGAGAGTCGAGACTATGTTGGGCAAGTGAACGGCTTTAAAGAGCGCTATAACAGCGTGGCGATGGGCGTAAATTATGAGCCATACTCTATGTTGGGGTTATCGTTGAGCTTAAACCAAAGCACACGCGATTCAGCGCAGTTATTAAGAGATTACGTCTCTCAATCAATTATGCTGGGCGTGAATGTTAAATTTTAATGGGTAAAGGTGGGCGTTAAGCTCTTTTTTAACAGAAGTAAATGAAAGAAGTTAAATTATGAAAAAACTGATGGTTGCGTTATTGCTCTCTTTTTCGACCGTAGTGTTTGCGGTTGATAACGTGTTAGATGATGGCGATTTAGTGCGTGTCTCTGTGTATGGCAATCCTGATTTGGCCACTGAAGCAAAAATATCCGCTTCGGGCATGCTGAATTTTCCATTGATCGGTGAAGTTCGAGTTGGTGGTTTAAGTGCGCCAGAAACCGAGCACCTTATTGCGAATAAGTTAGTCTCTGAAGGCTATTTAAAGCAGGCGCAGGTAAATGTAATTGTATTGCAGTCCAGTAATAAGCAAGTCTCTATTTTGGGGCAAGTCATTAAACCTGGGAAATATTCAATTGAGCCGGGGGCTAAAAGCTTATTTGATTTTATCGCACTATCAGGCGGGGTGTCGGCTAAAGGATCAAGTGTCATTACCATTATCCGAATGGCAGATAATCCACCCAAACGAATTTCTGTCAATATCGATCAGCTATTTCTTAAGTCCAGTGTAGATGTGGTCAAAAGAAGTAATATTGAGATGATCGCCGGTGATATTATCTATGTGCCAGAAGCGCCTGTATTTTATGTGTTTGGTGAGGCAAATCGTCCAGGTGTTTATCGCTATAAGCCGGGAATGACCGTTGCACAAGCCATTTCATCCGGCGGAGGAATCTCGACCAGAGGAACGGATCGAGGCATTGAGATTGACCGTCGTAACGAAGATGGTCAGCTCGTGAAGTTAAGCGCCTCTTTGTCATCGGAAATTTTAGCCGACGATGTCGTGACTATTCAAGAACGCATGTTTTAAGGAATAAATAGAATGAGTTTTTATCAGTTTTTGATTGTTTTAAAGGCACGTAAAAAAATTGCACTGTTTGCTTTTTTAGTAACGGTTGTTTCAGCGGTTATTATTAGCTTGTTGTTACCTAAAACCTATGAAAGTAGCACCACTCTTGTTGTGAATTATAAGGGCGTTGATCCTGTTACAGGTACCAGTATTCCGAGCCAGTTAATTCCAGGTTATTTGGCAACACAGGTCGATATTATAAGCAGTCAGAATGTTGCGTTGAAGGTGGTTGATAAATTGGAGTTGTATGCCAATCCAGAGGTTGTTGAGTCTTTTTATGAAGCAACGGAAGGAAAAGGGGATGTTCGTAACTGGTTAGCAAGTATTTTGTTAGAAAACTTAACCGTTACTCCTTCTCGTGAAAGCAGTGTCATTCAGCTTGAGTACGCATCGAATGATCCTGATTCTGCGGCTGCTTTGGCGAATGCATTTGCTGAAACTTATGTCGCCACGAATTTACAGTTAAAAATAGACCCCTCTAAGCGGACTTCCGAGTGGTTTGAGCAACGTGTGGAGGAGATGCGTTTTAATCTGATTGCGGCACAAAAGAGATTATCTGATTACCAGCGTGAGAAAGGCATTGTTTCAGCCGATAAACGCATGGATGTTGAAACAGCTCGTTTATCTCAACTGTCTCAGCAGCTCGTGGTTGCACAAGCCGAGTTATTTCATCAGAAATCAAGGCAAGAAGCGGTGCTGAAAGGGGGCGTAAAAAATATGGATAGCTCTGTTTTGGCTGACCCTATTATAAGTAGCCTTAAAGTGTCACTGGCACGAGCAGAAGTAAAGCTTTCTGAGCTGGCTGAGCGCTTGAGTGAGCAACATCCTGAATACCGTGCCGCAAAGTCAGAGGTACAAAGTTTAAATCGAAAGTTAGCCTCGGAATTTCGCTTTGCAAAAGATCGTATTAAAAGTGATGTTGCCATTGCACAAAAAAAGGTTAGCGAGCTTGAAAGAGCGGTGGCTAGTCAGAAACAAGTTCTATTAGAGATTAATGAAAATCGTAATATGCTCGATATCTATACCCGAGATGTGATTGATGCAGAGCAAATATTGAGTCTGGCAACACAGCGATTGAGCCAAGTCTCTTTGGAAGGTGCTTCGCAAGAGAGTGATGTTTCCGTTCTGAATCCCGCTGTAGCGCCGATTGAACCAAGCAAACCAAATTTAATGATTAATGTGATTTTATCGATCTTTTTAGGCTCAATCTTGGCGGTAGCCGTGGCGCTGTTAGCTGAGCTGTTAGATCGGCGGGTTCGCAGTGAGGATGATATCGTGTTGGGGTCAGGGCTTCCAGTACTGGGAGAAGTCACCTATGCTAAACCGACAGCAAAACAGTTGACGGCTCCAAGTCGTACATAATCAGAAACTTTAGGAGTTAACGTGGAAAATCAACTGGTTGAAATGGGCCAAAACAAACGCACAATTGGCCATCTATTATTAGAAGCAGGTAAGTTAAAACCACAAGATGCTGATCGAATTGTAAAAGCTCAGCAAGAGCACGGCTTACTGTTTGGTGATGCTGCGGTAAAGTTAGGGTTAATCACCGAAGAGGACATTATGCAAGTGGTATCAAAGCAATTTGATTACTCTTGTTTGTCGGTAGGAGACGATGCGATTGACAGTCGAGTGATTGCTGCGTTTTACTCTTATGGTAAAGACGTCGAAACCTTAAGAGCGGTAAGAAGTCAGCTATCACTTCGCTGGTTTACCGATAACCGTTCACTGGTGATTAGTGCGCCAGAACGTAAACAGGGAACCAGCTATATTGCCGCCAATTTAGCCGTGCTTTTTGCTCAGTTAGGTCAAAAAACGTTACTGATAGACGCCAATATGAGGCACCCTGTTCAGCACGAGTTGTTTCGTAGTGTAAATAAAGTCGGGTTATCGGATGTACTGGTGAAGCGTGCCGGCGTAGAGGTGATTCAAAAAATAGCTAAAATTGATAACCTTTCCTTTCTGCCTTCCGGAACCATGCCGCCAAACCCTTTAGAGCTGTTGGGTCACGCACGATTTGAAGGGTTAATCAAAGGCCTAGAGCAAAGCTATGAAGTGATCATTATTGACACACCAGCCATGCTAGAAGGCTCCGATGCGCAAGCGATGGCGGCGGTTACAAAAGGGGTGCTGTTAGTGGTCAATAAAAACGACACAAAAATAGCCGATGTCGAACAGGCCAAACAACAAATTGCCATCGCAGGTGCCGAGGCGGTTGGTGTCGTTTTGAACAACACAAAACGTTAATATTGCTGATATAAAATTATGAATACGCCAAGTAATAGCCACCCAAGCAACCCAATGTCACCACAGTGGCAATGGGCACCAATTGTCATTGGCTTACTCATTCTCTTTATACCAACCTACATGGACTTGGCAGCAACCATTTGGGCAACTGATGAGCAAGGGCATGGCCCAATTATTTTAATGATCTCTCTGTTTCTGTTTTGGCAGAAACGAGAGGTTTTTATGAGTGGCGAGCATCAGCAACCTCGTGTGGTATTAGGCAGTGTACTATTGGCTTTTGCTCTGTTGTTGTATGTCATAGGTCGTTCTCAAGATATTCTGATTTTTGAGGTCGGCTCTCAAGTTTTAATTTTACTCTCAATTATATTATTAACCCTCGGTTCTTCAGCCCTTAAAAAGCTGTGGTTTCCGCTGTTTTTTCTCATCTTTATGTTACCTCTACCAGGTACACTGGTTGATGCATTAACACTACCCATGAAGATCGCCGTGTCTAATGTTGTTGAAATGGTACTCTATAATTTAGATTACCCAATCGCAAGAAATGGCGTTATTTTACAAATTGGTTATTACAAACTGTTGGTTGCCGATGCCTGTGCAGGACTGCACACCGTATTTACATTAGAAGCCATGGGATTACTGTATTTGCACTTAATTAAGCGTGATTCTTTTGCCCGTAACGTTTCGCTTGCTATATTAATTCTCCCAATCTCATTTTTTGCCAATACCGTTAGAGTGATTATTTTAGTATTAGTAACTTACTATTATGGTGATGAAGTAGGGCAAGGGTTTATTCATGACTTTGCTGGACTCGTCTTGTTTGGAACCGCTTTAGTGCTGATTATTTTTACCGACTCTATGATTCACTGGTTTGAAA